>ERZ838399.2678-NODE-2678-length-12821-cov-2.643115_pt1 | contig 12821 bp, 13 predicted proteins | sample MGYA00519683_ERZ838399 | MGnify/ENA primary metagenome ERZ838399 (study PRJEB31850, sample SAMEA3708833) | human gut metagenome | biome: human gut; feature: human-associated habitat; material: faeces | place: China | collected 2014 ...
GGTGCAGCGGCAGTAGTTGTTGCGGATGGCATAACGGATCTCGGCTTCTGTAGGATCCGGATTTTTATCTAACAGTGCTTTGGTGCACATAACCATGCCAGGAATACAGAAACCGCACTGTACAGCACCAGCTTCGCCGTAGGCATAAGTGTAAACTTTGGATTCCCAGTCAGTAAGGCCTTCCACTGTAATAATATTGCGGCCTTCTAAGGTGTCCGTGGTAGGAACACAGGCACGACAGGTCTCGCCGTCAATGATAACGGTACAGGCACCGCAGGCTCCCTGACTGCATCCGTCTTTTACAGAAGTCAGTTTCAGTTCATCACGCAGGAAACGTAACAGAGATTGCTTGCGTGTGGTTGTCACAGACTTGCCGTTTACAAAGAATGTAGACATATTTATAAATCTCCTTTCAAAATGGGAACAAATGAGTTGTTAAAACGAATAATAAACCGATCATTTATACTTTCATTTTACCATATAATAAACAAAAATCAATAACAATCTCAAAAAAATTTATGTATGTACAAAAAAATTGTAAGCGCTCATTTTGAGGGAGAATAACGAAAATCCCCGATTCTTGAAGATAGGCGAAGTTATCTTCAGAAAACGGGGAGAATAAAATGGTAAATTATTTCTTTTTAGGATCAGGACGTTCTGCGCGGAGCTGGTCTGTCAGCTTCTCGATCATCTGCATTTTCATATAAACATCAAAGGAAAGCTCACAGATAAAAGAAAAAAGCTGAAGGTAATCCCGGTCGTTGTCTTCCACGGAAACATCTTTAAAAGTGTCCATGGCTTTTTCGAATTTAGAGGAAATATCTGCTTTAATAGAGGACATTTCTCCCTCTTCCAGTGTAAAAACTTCCCTGTAAATGTCTTCCAGGGAAAGACTGGAATCATGACTGGTAAAATGTTTCGCAGTAATAGGACGGAACAGTTCTTCAATATCCCGGAAAGATAACAGGCTCTTAAAATAGTAGATAAAGATCAGCATGAGCATGTGTTCTTTGGAATATTTCTTTTTAACAGGTGGCGGGAGAAGATTGTTCTTGGCATAATTATTGATCATGGTCTTTGTAAGGACCTTGTCTTCTTCATACCGTCTGGTGTTCTTTAAATGTTCTTCCATAAAGGTTGTGACCTGATCCATATACAGGTCAATATTAGGGATCTCCTCCGGCTGCACGTGAGTCTGGCTGTTAAGATAGGCGAAAAGACCCTGAAGCCGTTCTTCATTTGTTTTCACTAAAAGTCACCTCGGTCTATGTTATGTTCTCCCGGAGTCTTTCCTGCACCTGCTTTTGTGGCTGACAAAAAATCTTTTCACAAATCAAGTACAGAAAGATTCCGGGAGAACATTGTTGTCATATTGCTATGTATATTATATAGTATTGAAAACTATATGACAAGAGAAAACAGATGATTTCCTGAGGGTATTTAAGAAAAATGAGGATATATGGGTCTGCAGCTACAGAAAAGTTAAAATATTAAAAGAAAGTAAAAACGAATAAAGAACTGAAAGAATAATAAAATAAATAGAATAAAATACACAAAACAAACAAAATACACAAAAAATAAATGCATAAAATGCACAAAAATTATTTGACATACATAGGGAGTAATGTTATAATGCATATAACAATATTTCTGATAATATTAGAAATATTGTTATAAATAATATGTAAAAAGCGTGTAGATGGCCCCAAAAGTGAATTGTTTATTTTAAGCCCCTGATGTGCAGATCATTAGAGTGACCGGGGACGCAGGGGGATGTTATTTTTTGCATACTTGCAAAGATTTACTGGACATGGAATGATATAAAGGCTATGATGAATATGTAGTTTTGGTAAACAGGGAAATTTATTAAACCGCATTTTTTCTGAAAAGCAGTAGAAGCTGCCAGAGAATAAATTTATGAAAAAGATTGTTCTCCCGGGATCTTTCTGCAAAGTCTCACAGATCAGGCACAGGGAGATTTTGGAGAACATCAGATAAAAAGGAGGAAACAACATGAAGAAAAGAACAATGGTAATGGCATTGACTGCAGTTGCAGTAGCAGGAGCGCTGACAGCCTGTGGCGGCGGCACAAAGGATAATAGCGGTGCTGCAGCTGACACAAAGGCAGCTGAGTCCAAGGAAGCAGGTAAGACAGAGGAAACCAGCGCGGAAGCTTCTGAGGAAAAGAAAGTATTCCCGGCTGGTACTGTAACTGTATATGCAATGGGAAATCCGCAGTACAGACAGCAGTGGTTTGAAACCTGGCTGGATAATCACAGAGATATTGCTCCGGATGTTAAGATTGAATTTGTACAGACAAAAGGCACTGCTGATATCCGTGAGAAGATCACTATGACTGCGCTTTCTGGTGCTACCGATGATCTTCCGGATGCAGCTATGTTAGACCCGGTTACTATACAGGATCTTTCAAAAGCAGGCTTATTAAAGGATGAAACAGAATATCTGACCCCACTCCTTGACAAAATGGTAGACGGGGCAACCGCAGATGCTACTATCGGTGGTCATATTTATGCGCTTCCTGATTCTGTAAGACCTCAGGTTCTGTTCTATAACAAGGCTATTTTTGATGAGTACGGCATTGATCCGGAGATGATGAAGACCATGGATGGCTACATCGAAGCAGGACGTCAGTTAAAGGAAAAGAGCAACGGAGAAGTTTACTTATCCTATATTGATCCAACCAGCAAGACCTGGAGATATTGGGGACGCCGTGGTTTAATGCCATCTGCAGGCGCAAGGATCTGGGATGAGAACGGCGAAGTTGTGATCGGTTCTGATGAAGGAACCAAGAAAGCATTAGGTGCCTTGGATACTATGAATACAGAAGGACTTCTGTTAAAGACAACTATTATGGAACCTGCTCTGTATGACGCAATCAACAAAAAGCAGGTTGCAACTTTCTGTATCGGCGCTTTCTGGGATGAATTCATGCGTAAGAACTGCGAAGCTACCAAGGGTGACTGGAGAGTTATGTCTGCACCTGAATTTGAAGGCGTAAATAAAGCAGGTGCTCCTGTTTCACAGTACATGGCCATCATTGAAAAGGGTGACAATCCATATTCTGAACTGTTCCGTATGATGTGGTATGATTTTACCTTTGATGGAGAAGCAAAAGAAGAGTGGGTTAAGTCTATGGAAGCACAGAATGCTCCTTATTCCAACCCAGTTTCCAAAGAACTGTTACAGTCTGATTTCTGGAAAGAACCATCTGAGTTTTATGGTGGAATGTCCTTCCGTGAAATGGAAGGCAAGTGCCTGGAAAATGGTGCAGAGAACCTGGTTGTAACTCCACAGGATGCAGAGGCAGATGAGATCATTTCTGCAGAATTAGAGAATTACGTTGCAGGTAACCAGACCATGGATGAAGCGATTGCAAACATGGACAAGAACTTAAAAGCTAAGATCGGAAAAGCTGAGATCGTTCAGTAATCCAGAAGATTATTTATAAGCAGCCAGGCGGTTTACTTACAGAAGACCGCCTGGTGTTATTGAAGGAGGAGGTAGAGCATGCTTAAGACACTGAAAAAGTATAAGGCTCCCTATCTGTTTATTTTGCCCTTTTTTATCCTGTTTTTCGTATTTCAGCTGGTTCCTACCATCTGGACATTCTATATCAGCTTTACTGACTGGAAAGGAATAGGAGATCCGCAGTTTAGTGGTCTGGGCAATTACAAAAAAATGATGGTTGACAACATGTTCTGGGAGTCCCTGGGAAATACAGTTGTTTATTGGCTGACTGGCCTCGTCTTTATTTTATTCTGCGCACTGCTGATCGCGTGTCTGTTAAACAGCCGTTTTTTAAAAAGCAACAGTGCAAGGGCGTTTTTTAAAACAGCGACATTTCTGCCTAATATCTGCGCAGCGATTGCTATGGGACTTATTTTCCGCATGCTGTTTGATGAAAATGTTGGTTTATTTAATGAACTGCTTACCATGTTTGGTGGCAGCAAGATCCCGTGGCTTACAAGTACCACATATTCTAAGGTCCCGGTCATTATGTTAAATGTATGGAGATATACTCCATGGTTTACCATGATCTTATTATCAGGCCTTTTAAATATTTCAAAGGACTATTATGAGGCAGCAACTGTGGACGGCGCAAATGGTATCCAGCAGTTCTGGTATATTACACTGCCTTCTTTAAAAAATATCTTATTCTTCTGTTCAGTGACCTTAACGGTAGATATGTGGAAGCTGTTTAATGAGTCATATATTCTTCCGGGTCCTGGTACATCCAATACATCCCTGTTCCAGTATACGAATCTGGTTTCAATGTATTTAACATGGGATATGCATCTGCTATTGGCGTAGTGTTGATCCTGATCCTGATCGTTATTTCTGTGATCCAGTTTATCGTACGTCATAAGCAGGGAGAAATTTAGGAAAGGAGAACTGACATGAATCATAAAAAAGCAATGTCTTCTGTGATCACATATGGGGTATTGGTGCTGATCACCATTATATGTCTGTTCCCTATTGTGTGGATGTGCCTGATCTCTATTAAAGATACTTCTGAAAGTATTACAGGCTTTAACTCAATTCTTGTAACCCATCCTACATTGGGCAATTTCAAGCGGTTGTTTGAAATGATCCCTGTAGGCCAGAATACATTTAACAGTGTATTTACTACCATTATGGGTACTGTAACATCTTTGTTTTTCTGCGCACTGGCTGGTTTTGCTTTTGCGAAGTATAAATTTCCGGGAAAAACAGTTTTATTCTATTTTGTAATTGCTACTATGTTAGTGCCTCCGGAAGTTGGTTCTGTACCGCTGTTTATCATTATGAAAAAAGTGGGATTGATCAACAGCCTCTGGTCACTGATCATTCCGAGAATAGCCACAGCCGTTGGTATATTCTACATGAACCAGTATATCACAGATGTGCCGGATGAACTGGTAGAGGCGGCAAGAATCGATGGCTGCAGTGATTTTGGCATTTTCATGAAGGTTATTCTCCCGGTTATCAAGCCTGCTATGGCTTCCTGGGGTGCAATTACACTGATCGCAAGATGGAACGACTTCTTTTGGCCATTACTTTATTTAAGAAAACAGGTAAAATACACACTGATGGTAACCATTTCCCTGCTGCCGGTCAGTGAAGGTTTATCTACTCCATGGCCTGTTATCCTTGCAGGTACAACATTAGTCATCATTCCTATTATTGTACTGTATCTGATCCTGGAGCGTTTCCAGAAGGCTGGTATGATGGAAGGCGCTGTAAAGGGTTAAGCAGGTTAAATTTTGACCCTGGTATCTCAGAAATATTAAAATCAAAAAGCCATGTTTCAGACTGCATAAAAATGCCTGGAACATGGCTTTTGTGGTACATGGCTCTGAAAAAGGCACAGGCAGTTGGTTTAGTAAGTCTGCTTGCGGGATTTATAGGTCTATGGTAAAATGAGCCCAGAGAAAAACAAGTGATACTAAAGGCGGTACAAAAAATATGAGCATTTATGATACATTAAATCCAAAACAGAAGGAGGCAGTCTTACATACAGATGGCCCCCTTCTTATACTGGCGGGCGCCGGTTCTGGAAAAACAAGAGTCCTGACTCACAGGATCGCTTACCTGATCGATGAATGCGGGGTGAATCCATGGAATATCATGGCTATCACCTTTACCAACAAAGCAGCAGGTGAAATGCGGGAACGTGTGGATAACCTGGTTGGTTTTGGGGCAGAAAGTATATGGATCAGCACTTTTCATTCTTCCTGTGTGCGTATTCTGCGCCGTCATATTGAAAGTCTGGGATATACGACCAGCTTTTCTATTTATGACAGTGATGACCAGAAAACGTTAATGCGCCAGGTCTTTAAGGCAATGGATATTGATACAAAGCAGTTTAAAGAAAGGTCTGTTCTGGCAGCTATTTCTTCTGCCAAGGATAAGCTGATCACCCCGGAGGAGTTTTTGTTAAATGCAGGGGGAGATTTCAGGGAAAAGAAGACCGGGGAGATTTATAAAGAATATCAGAAGCAGTTAAAGAAGAATAATGCTCTTGATTTTGATGATCTGATCGTAAAGACTGTGGAACTGTACCAGAATAACCCGCAGATACTGGATTATTATCAGGAACGTTTCAGGTATATTATGGTAGATGAGTACCAGGATACCAATATGGCACAGTTTAAGCTGGTAAGTCTTCTGGCTTCCAAGTACCGTAATCTCTGCGTAGTGGGTGATGATGATCAGTCTATCTACAGGTTCAGAGGTGCGGATATCCAGAATATATTAAGCTTTGAAAATACATTTCCGGGAACCATGGTGATCAAGCTGGAACAGAATTACCGTTCTACACAGAATATCCTTGATGCAGCCAACGAGGTGATCCGTCATAATTTTGGACGTAAGGATAAGACACTTTGGACTGCCAACGGCGAAGGGGATAAGATTTTATTTAAACAGTTTGACACGGCAAAGGATGAGGCGGATTTTGTAGTGCGCCAGATCCGTGACAGCGGATATTCCTATCAGGATCAGGCAGTGCTTTACAGGACCAATGCACAGTCGCGATTGCTAGAAGAGCGGTGTATTTTCTACAATGTCCCGTACAGACTGGTAGGGGGAGTGAATTTCTATCAGCGAAAAGAGATCAAAGATATTTTGGCATATTTAAAGACGATTGCCAATGGTGTGGATGATCTGTCTGTGATCCGTATTATCAATGTGCCAAAGCGTGGGATCGGAGCTACTACTATTGGAAGAGTGACTGCTTTTGCGTCCGAACATAGTATGAGTTTTTATGATACATTAAAAGAGGCAAAACAGATTCCTGGTATTGGAAAAGCAGCGGAAAAGATCAGCCGTTTTATTGCCCAGATGGAAGCCTTCAGGGCAATGGCTTATTCAGAGGAATATTCTATGAAAGACCTGATCGGTCATATTCTGGAAGATACAGGCTATGAAGAAGAACTTCAGGAAGAGGGAGAGATTGAAGCCCAGACACGCCTGGAGAATATTGAAGAATTGATCAACAAGGCAGCTGCCTATGAAGAAGATAGCGAACATCCGACGCTGGATGAATTTCTGGAGCAGGTTGCACTGGTTGCGGACATTGACAATGTAGATGATACAGAGGACAGAGTAACATTAATGACTCTTCACAGTGCCAAGGGACTGGAATTTCCAAAGGTGTATCTGGTAGGCATGGAAGATGGTCTGTTTCCGGGAATGATGTCTATTATGTCCGGTGATAAGACAGAAATGGAAGAAGAGCGCAGGCTTTGTTATGTAGGTATCACCCGCGCAAAAAAAGAGCTGGTCCTCACAGCATCCAGACAGCGTATGATAAACGGAGAGACCAGGTGGTCCAAGCCAAGCCGTTTTATTAACGAAATCCCGCCAAATCTTCTGGATACAGATAAATTGCAGCCGGTTTTTGGAAAGAGCAAACAGGATGATCCTGGCGATTTTGGTCTTCCCTGGGATCAGGGCAGTAAAAGCGGTGTGAGCCGGTTTGGAATGGGGTATAATGCCTACGCTTCTAAAACAACATCACCGTCAGGAAACAGTGGAGCAGGTTACAAAAACGCTAAAAACTCTGGGACAGGCGGCTTTGGCAGCAGTATGCAAAGCTTAGAACCCAAGAAAAAGCCAGGCTTTGGAAAGACATTTACAGTTCAAAAAGCAGCATCTCTTGCTTATAAAGAAGGAGACCGGGTAAAACATGCAAAATTCGGCGAAGGAACCGTAAAAGAGATTATAGATGGAGCCAGAGATTACGAAGTTACAGTAGAGTTTGACAAGGGCGGCCAGAAAAAAATGTTAGCTGGTTTTGCAAAGCTGGAATGTATCTGAAAATAGTAGTAAAAAAGAAACTTCTGTGATATACTGAGTACAAAGAAAAAACAAGCGTCACCCCAGGTGACATTTACCAATGATCTAAAAAAGATAATAAATGCAGAAAGGATGGACCTGCTATGAACAGATTTGACAGAGAAAGATGGGATACCATGGGAAAAGAGGCTTTAAGCCGTGTAGAAGAACTGATGAATACCAGCCGTATCAATGATCTGATCCACAAGAGAGAAGAAGATGAAAAGAAGAAAAACTGTATCCTTTGGGTACTGGCTATTATTGGCGCAGTAGCAGCAGTTGCAGGTATTGCATATGCAGTATACCGTTTCTTTACTCCGGATTATCTGGAAGATTTTGAAGATGATTTCGATGACGACTTCGATGATGATTTCTTTGAGGATGAGAAAGCAGAAGAGAAGAAAAGCGAAAAGAAAGAAGAGAAGGCTGAGGAAAAGGCTGAATAATTAAGAAAGAAGCCGTAACAGGTTTGAAAGCTTATGATTTAAAAAGCGTGTCTCATATAACAGGGACACGCTTTTATTGGGTATAGATCATAGGTTGCCATCCAGCCACTTTTATGATACATAAGTGATAGATATAGATAAAAGATAGAAAACAAAAACAAGGAGCAAAAACGTGAAAAAAGGCGAGATTTATGAAGCAGTTGTAGAAAAGATAGAATTTCCTAATAAAGGTATTCTTCATGTAGAAGAGGAAAAAGTGATCGTAAAAAATGCCATTCCAGGGCAGAAGGTACGGTTTGTGATCAACAAAAAGAGAAAAGGAAAATGTGAAGGACGGCTTTTAGAGGTTCTTGAAGCATCATCATTAGAGCAAAGCGAAGACGCCTGTCCACATTTTGGCGTATGTGGCGGCTGTTTGTACCAGAGTCTTCCGTATGAAGAGCAGTTAAAGATAAAAGAAGAACAGATCAAGGCACTTTTAGACGGTGTGTGCAAGTCTTATGAGTTTGAAGGCATCAAAGGAAGTCCTATTTCTGATGGTTACAGAAACAAAATGGAATTTTCTTTTGGTGATGAATACAAAGGAGGTCCCCTGGCACTTGGAATGCACAAAAGAGGCAGTTTTTATGATATTGTAAATACTCCACAGTGTCAGATTGTTCATGAAGATTTCAGGAAAATATTAACGGCTACCTTAGAATATTTTACAGAAATAGGTATGGGATATTACAGAAAGCTACAGCATGAAGGATATTTAAGACATTTGCTGGTACGCAGGGCTGTAAAAACAGGTGAGATTTTAGTAGCACTGGTAACTTCAGGTCAGACAGGCGCAGCAGGAATGCCGGAGTCCTTAGAAGCAGAAAAGGTATTATTGGAAGAATGGAAGGAAACGCTGTTAGCCCTTAAAATGGAAGGAAGCTTTGCAGGCATCCTTCATATCCGCAATGATACGCTGGCAGATGTGGTACAGAGTGACGAGACTACCGTTCTCTATGGAAAAGGTTATTTCTATGAAGAACTCTTAGGCTTAAAATTCCAGATCACCCCATTTTCCTTCTTCCAGACCAATTCCCTGGGAGCAGAGGTGCTTTACGAGACAGCAAGAGGCTATGTAGGAGAAACAAAAGATAAAGTGGTTTTTGATCTATACAGCGGAACAGGAACCATTGCTCAGATCATCGCGCCGGTGGCCGATAAGGTTGTAGGTGTGGAGATTGTGGAGGAGGCTGTGGAGGCAGCAAAAGAAAATGCAGCCGGAAACGGACTGGACAACTGCGAATTCATTGCCGGAGATGTGTTGAAGGTCATCGAAGAACTAAAGGATAAGCCAGATCTGATCATCCTGGACCCACCGCGTGACGGGATTCACCCGAAGGCTCTGGAGAAGATCATTGACTTTGGCGTAGATCGCATGGTCTATATTTCCTGCAAGCCGACCAGCCTGACCAGAGATCTGGTGGTCCTGCAGGAGCGAGGTTACAAGCTGGAGAAAGCATGTGCGGTAGATATGTTCCCGTCCACCGCAAACTGCGAAACAATCGGGCTTCTGACCCGCGTAAAATAAGGATTTGTGGGCTTTCTGGACGACTACGAAAGACCATTTGACTACGATTTGACAACGCTTTTTTGAGATGTTGTCAAAGACTGGCAGCTTTTTCAAAGATTTCTACGCTGCGTTCTGCCATTTTTTCGGTGGCATGGGTGTAGACCTGCAAGGTGGTGTTGATATCAGCGTGTCCTAGGCGTGTCTGGACATCCTTGATGTCAGCGCCATTTTCTATTAAGAGGGTGGCATGCGTGTGCCGGAGAGAATGATAATCGAAGGCCATGTTCAGCTCGTGATGAATCACTCTGGCACAGTACTTAAAGGAGTCCGGGCTGATGAATTCCCCGTTCTCTCGGACGCACAGGAAATCCACGCGCTGCAGCGTGCAGCTGATGCCGCGCTCAACCGGAACAATGCGGTATATGGTATTTCCTTTTTCATCTTTCTCCGGCTTCAGATAATGATCAGTATAATATTCACCATAGAGCAGCCGGTTCTTCTTCTGGGTCAGCTGCGCATGTTTCAATGCCTTATAGAGGGCATCTCCAAATTTGATGGTACGGATGGAATTGACTGTTTTCGGTGTTCCAAAGTACCAGGCAGACTTTTCTTCTTTCTTTCCTTTCTGTTCCAGCACTTTTCGGACATCCACTCCATAATTCCGTTTCACGACCGTCTTTTTTACGGATAAGGTGCGGCTTTCCATGTTGATATCATCCCAACACAGTGCAAAGGCTTCGCTGAGACGCAGGCCGGTATAATAGCCAATCATGAGCGGCAGATAGAAATTGCTGTCTTCCGGAAAGCGCTCCAGAATCTTTTTGAACTCTTCCGGGCGGATCACATAGCGCTGTTTTGGCTGTTTTTCAAATTTTGGCAGTTTTATCCTGGCGCAGGGGTTCTCCCTGACATACTGCAGCGGTTCTATAGCATACTCGTAAGCGGCTGATAATACCCGCAAGATTCCCAGGACAGAAGATTTTGCAAGGCCGTCGATTTTTAACTGGTTCACATATTCCTGTATGACAGCGGTGGTCAGTGATTTCAGCCGGTACTGTCCGAAGTGCGGCTTTAACCGGTTCTCCATAATGTAGAGATAACCAAGCTGCGTGTTGTATTTCAGATTCATTTTGCAGTAATTCTCAAACCAGTAATCCAGATAATCAGATACACTGACCTCTGTGGGGGTAAAGGTCTGGCCGGATGAGTTATACTCATTCATTGCGGTAGTACCGGCTGCCAGGGCTTCGGCTTTTGTCCGGAATCCGCCCTTTGAGATTGATTTCCGTTTTCCATTCACTGGTGCGGTTTCAAAGCTGTACTGCCAGGTTGATCCGCGCTTTCTTGTTCTTAACTGTCCCATATATCATTCTCCTTTCATTTGCGATGTCGCAATTATAAATCTCTGGTTTTGAGGGTAAAAATGAGTAAAAAAAAGACGCCACTTGCGCAGACGTCCTGGAGATGATATAATTCAGGTGTTCAGACTGATTTATATCTGGCCGGGAGACTGGCAAGAGAAAATCTATGTAAGAGGCCGTTCAGTGCTGGTAACACTGGGCGGTCTTGCACTTTATGAATAGTGTTTTATACGGCTTCTTTTTCCCGATCATATGGGAAGCTGTGCTCATACATAAATTCAGGAGCACAGTCAATTTCTTCGTCCATCCAGGTAACAACTCCATTAACGACCTTGCATGAATTAAATACCTTTGTATCAGCTAAAGGCTGAAAGGCTGGCCCTGTGAGAACAGTTGCATCAAATAAGCGCTGTTCACCAGTGGAAAAGGTTAGGATCATCATCATGTCTTCTAAAGGTGTAGCCTGTGTGATTTCGATATTTTCAGGACGTTCACTGGCATATACAATTCCATTCAAAATAAACATACAGATACCTCCTTACTGTAAAGGTTTAATCTTGTCAAAGTGTTCCCCACGTACAGCTTTATTCCAGGCTGCATAAGCTTCCTCTTCGTGTAAAGCCAACCAGCCCACTAACATTCTAAATTGCTTCTGAGGTAAGGAACCGGCAAGAAGTTCACCATCAATACCGACAGAAGCTTTGTATTCACCGTATGTTACATGGACATGCGGCTTGTTGTGCTGTACAGTATCATTGAATAACATTTTTATAACCATTCCTTCAAAACGGCTTAATTCTGGCATAAAATATACATCCTTTCTGCAATAAAATATTGTAATAAATGTTTATAGAATATCTATTGAAATAAGTAGCAAAAATGATTATAGTTGAGTTAAATAAAAAGGTAGGGAGGTGTCATAGGTGAGGATTTTTTTTATAAAATATCATAAAAAAATTGATGTATATTGTATAACAACCTTTCTGTATTTTGTAATGGTTTTAGCAATGATTCCTCTAACTTCTTTTATTGAAAACGAATATTTTAGAGCTGCTATAGTACTCATAATTCCGATTATTTTTTCACGTAAGAGATATGGCAATTAATTTTTATATACATCGTATATTTTGATTAGAAGAATAGAAAACCTATTCTTCTTTTTTTTCATTATTTTCTAATGCACTGCTTGCGGAGGCTCTTCCTTCTGCAATATGAACGTGAACGGGCTCTAAGGGTATTCCTTTGTTTGACCAGAAGTAAACGATATAGGAGCCAATCCTAAAAATTTGAGGCATTCAATACGCCTCCTTCCTGGGCAAATTCCAGAATAAGATGAGCATTGTCACGAATCAGGCGCTTGAAATATTCCATTTCCTGATCAGAATATCCGTGAATGCTTTCCCATGTATAATCTGGAAGATAGCAGGTGGCATCATGAAAACCGTCTTTTTCATCCGGAGTTTCAATATAAACTTTCACACGGCCATCTGGACGTACTTCGGAATGAGTAATTTCTGTATCATCGTTTAAGGTTAAATAGGGATACATCATTGTGGACACTTCCTTTCTGCAATAGTATTGCACTTCAAAATTTTTCTATGACGGCCAACGCCGGATCAAACATAA
>ERZ838399.2682-NODE-2682-length-12808-cov-25.079903_pt1 | contig 12808 bp, 9 predicted proteins | sample MGYA00519683_ERZ838399 | MGnify/ENA primary metagenome ERZ838399 (study PRJEB31850, sample SAMEA3708833) | human gut metagenome | biome: human gut; feature: human-associated habitat; material: faeces | place: China | collected 2014 ...
AAAGCACATTCCTCCTTAAGAAATGTTTGTGTTTACAGACAGTCTCTGGTTGCAGACCGTCCATAATTCCGTAATAGAATATTAACATACTTTTGCAAAAAAGGAAAGTCCTTTCCGCGATAAATCTATCAAATTGCGTCAAAAGTCCTTATTTGCGTATTTTTGCGTGAACATTTTTTGGTTTTCGTGTACAACCCTCGGCTTTATGTTGAAAAATCTTTTCTTTTCTCCGGCATTTTGCCCAAAGGCTTGCATCCCAGACGGGAATCGGGTACTATACTAGTATAAGGAAACACAGAATTTTGAAGGAGGTTTTCCCCATGGAATGGACCGACATCCGCCTGACCGTGGCTAAGTCCGACGCCGACAACGCCGAAGCCGTTGCCACCATGATCGCCGAGGGCGGCATCTATATCGAAGATTACAGCGACATCGAGCAGCAGGTGGCCGAGATCGCCCATGTGGACCTGATCGAGCAGGAGCTGCTGGACAAGCCCCGTGACCGGGTCATCATCCACATGTATCTGGAGCCGGGCGCTTCCCCCGTGGAGACCCTGGCCCTGATCTCTGCCCGCATGGAGGCTGCCGGCATCGCCTACACCGTGGAGACCGAGGGTGTGGAGCAGGAGGACTGGCAGAACGGCTGGCGCAAGTATTACCACCCGTTGGAGATCGGCAAGCGGCTGGCCGTGGTGCCCTCCTGGCAGGAGTACGACACCGACCGCGTCAAGCTGGTGCTGGACCCCGGCCTTGCCTTTGGCACCGGCGGCCACGAGACCACCAGCCTGTGCATGGAAGCGCTGGACGAGCGGGTCCAGGGCGGTGAACGGGTGCTGGACATCGGCACCGGCAGCGGCATCCTGGCCATTGCAGCCCTGAAGCTGGGTGCCGCCGTGGCCGAGGGCGTGGACATCGACCCCGTGGCCGTGCGCACCGCCGGGGAGAACGCTGCCCTGAACGGCGTGCAGGATCAGCTGACCGTGCTGGTGGGCGACCTGTCCGACAAGGCCAGCGGCAAATACGACATCATCACCGCCAACATCGTGGCCAACGCCATTTTGAGCCTGGCCCCGGCTGTGCCCGGCCTGATGGCCGACGGTGCCGCCTTCATTGCCAGCGGCATCATCGACACCCGCAAGGACGAGGTGATCGCCGGGCTGGAACAGGCCGGCCTTGCCGTTGTGGAAGTGAAGGAGAAGCGCGGCTGGGAGTGCATCGTCTGCAAGAAGGCGTGAAATTATAGAGCAGGCTCGCCCTCTCCGTCACCTTCGGTGCCACCTCCCCCAAAGGGGGAGGCCTTGGCAAAGAGATGAAGTTTGCGTGGACTGCCAAGGGCTCTCCCCTTGGGAGAGCGGACACGTTAGCGACTGAGAGGGCGAGGACATTTAAGGAGAACCACTATGCCGCACCGTTATTTTACCACTGAGATCGCCGACGGCACGGCTGTGCTGCGCGGCACCGATGCCCATCATCTGGCCCGCGTGATGCGTGCCCGCATGGGCGATACTGTCATTCTATGCGACGGCAGCGCCGTGGAATACACCGCCACCATCACCGGCTTCGGGGATGACTGCGTGGAATTCTCGGTAGAGCCGGGCTACCCCAGCGCCGCCGAGCCCAGCGTGGAGGTCACCCTGCTGGCCGGTTACCCCAAACAGGACAAGCTGGAGCAGATCATCCAGCACGGCGTGGAACTGGGGGCCGCCCATGTGGTGCCCTTCTTCAGCCGGTATTGCGTGGCCGCCCCCAAAAAAGAGGAGCAGAAGAATGAGCGCTACAACCGCATCGCGCTGGAAGCCGCCAAGCAGTGCGGCCGGGGCGTGCTGCCGGACGTGGCCCTGCCGCTGCCCAACTTCGGGGCCGTGTGCCGCACCTTTGACCAGTACGACCTGGTGCTGTTCTGCTACGAGTGCGGCGGCGCGCCGGTGCGCCAGCTGCTGGCCGAGGCAGCACCCGCCGACGGCAAAAAGCGGAAGATCGCCATCGTGACCGGAGCCGAGGGCGGCTTTGCCGCCGAGGAGGCCGAAATGGCCGCCAAAGCCGGAGCCAAAACGGTTGGCCTTGGCCCCCGCATCCTGCGGTGCGAGACCGCCCCGCTGGCCGTGCTTGCCGCCGTGATGACCCTGACCGGCAATCTGGAATAACCGGGGCCCCGGGCGGCGCACCTTCCATCAAAGAAAAATTCCGACCCACGGGTTCGGGAAAGTCTGGGGGCTTTCCCGGCCCGTTTTTTATTTTTTGCCCCGTATAAAGATCTCCCGGATTTTTGTGCAGCATTACCCTGTCATTCTGTCGCAAATTCTCGGCTTATTTTGTGCTCGTTCCACAAAAATGCCTACCCCCCCCCCGAAAATTCAGCATTTTGTCTTGACATTCTCCACGGCACCGTACTATACTTGCGCCACAAAGAGACGTCGGGCATGAAAATGCACAGCTATGTGATTTTATGCCCTGAGGTTCCGGGTTTTGCCGGTTTTCGGTATCGTTCCCGGTAACGTTCACGTCTCTGCAAGTTTTTTTGTTTGGAGGGTTTTGTAATGCGAAAAAGCGTGAAACAACAGCTGGCCTTGCGGGTACTTTCTACAGCTGCGTTGATGGCCATGGTCTCTTCCATCGCCACGGCAGCCTTTGCGGCAGAATACAATGTAAAAGACGGCAGTGTGGAGATCGTGGCTAAAGATGGTATCCAGTCCATCACCCAGCGGGATGATACGGGTGCCTTTGTGAAGGATGAGAAGGGCGACATCGACCATCGTCAGGATGATGACATCATCCTGACCACCAAAAACAAAGACACCGGCGAGACCGAGACCACTTCCAACACCGTCACCATTACCGCCGAAAATAAGGGCGACACCGCCAATGTGACCTTGAAGGATGTGGACATTGAAGTTGACACTGCTAAAGCCAAGTCCGGTGCGATCGAAATAAAGGGCGACGGCAATACCAACCTTGAGCTGAACGGCAATAATACCGTTTTGGTTAAGAACGATTGGGAGGAAGAACACGCCGCCATCGAAAAAGCGGACACATACGGCAAGGGCACCCTGACCATCACGGACGATAAGAATGATGATGGTACTGCCAAGGACAAGGATGAAAACGGAAATGCCGCTGGCGGGGACACCGGCAAGCTGGTGGCAGGCGGCTACCATGATGCTGCCGCAATCGGCGGCGGTAAGGGGAAAGACCTTCGTGATACATCCAACATTACCATCACCGGTGGTGATATCACTGCCAACGGCGGTACTTACGGCGCCGGTATCGGCGGCGGTTACTCTGGAGATGCATCAAATATCCGCATTGAGGGCAATGCCCATGTTACCGCCTTTGGAGGCAGTGGTGCTGCCATTGGATCCAGTTATCATTCGACAGGCAACAGTGATATTACCATCACCGATCATGCCACTGTGGAGGCTGCTAGCCTAGATGCCTGTGCCATCGGTGGCGGTCAGGATGCTTTTGGTAAAGTCACTGTCACAATTTCTGGTCATGCATCGGTAAACGCCCAAACCAGAAACCCTCCAGCAGCCATTGGCAGTGACAGGTCTTCTGCTACGGTTAACATCGAAGATAATGCTGACGTTACTGCCGTTGGTGGTGGTGTTGCCATCGGCACCGGTTATGGCCATGAAGGCACCTCCACTGTGATCAATATTACCGGTGGAACAGTAAATGCCGTCACCCGTGACGACTCCAGACCCGCTATTGGCACAGTTTATGGCAATTTGGACCTTACGATCAACAGCTCTACCGGAAAAACGACCGTAAATACCTACACGACCAGCAGTGACCCCCTATCTTTAAATATCGGCACCGGTCATTACGACGATTCTGCACATAAATATAGAACCAGCCCATCTGAGGGCGCAGAATACAACGAGGATGGCTCTTCCCATCTGGGCGAAGACAATGCCGCTATCATCAATTTCTACCGCAACACTACTTTGGGCACTGACACTTATAATGCGCCCAAAACACTTGATGATGCTGCATTTCATCCCACTTATGAATTTCAGGGCACTCTCTACAATGCGAAGTACACCCTCTCTGACAAAAACAAAGGTGACCTCACCAAGGTCGTCCACAACCGCAAGTACATGGAGGAGAACCCCAACATTGACACCAAAAAGCTGGAGGACGAGGACCTGCACGACTGGAAGCTGGTGGGCAAGGTCGTAGAGCCTACTACCGAAGAGGACGGCTATGCAGACTACATCTGCAGCATTGACAAGTGCGGCCAGACCAAGCATGTGGTGCTGCCCAAGCTGACCCCGGAACCCAGTGAACCGGACACGCCCAGCACCCCGGAAACTCCGGACACGCCTGACAAGCCCAGCACGCCTGACAAGCCCAGCACCCCGGACGTCCCGTCCACCCCGGAGGTGACCCCGGCCCCTGTGACCCCGGATGCCCCTGCACAGGACGGCACTGCACCGGCTGACACGCCCGCCGCAGACACCACCGCAACCGCACAGAACGTGGCGCAGAATGCAGAGCCGGAAGCCGCTGCCGCTGCTCCCGCTGCTGCCGCCGCCCTGCCCCAGACCGGTGCAAACTGGCTGGCAGTGGTGGGCAGTGCCCTGAGCGGTCTGTTCCTGCTGGCCGCAGGCTTTGTGCTGGACCGCAAAGGCCGCCGCATGAACTGAGAAACCATTTTTTAAAGCCATCTTCTCCTGCCGTGCGGTTCCGCAAGCAGCACGGCAGGTTCCCCAAACAAAGGGGGCTGCTGCACAGCGTGCAGCAGCCCCTTTCTTTTATCGCTTTATTCCAGCTCGGTGTCGTCCGGGTGGGCGTCGGCTTCCAGCAGAGCCTTTTTGGTGTGCAGCAGGTTCTGCGGGCTCACCGAGAAGCTGCGCAGGCCCATCTGCAGATACTGCACCGTATTCACCGGATTGCCCACGGCAAGGCCGCAGATGGTCACCGGCACGCTGCCGGCCTTTGCCGTCTCCATGACCATGGTGATGAGCTTTTTCATGGCCGGGCTGGCGGGGCGGTAATACCGCTCGGCGCTGGCCAGCTCCCGGTCGGCGGCGTGGGTGTACTGGGTCAGGTCGTTGGTGCCGATGACCAGAAAATCGCACCCGTGGGCCACGAATTCCTCCGCGGTCAGGCAGGCCGACGGCACGCTGAGCATGACGCCGAAGGGGGTCTTTTCGTTGAAGGGCACGCCCCGCTCCCGCAGGCTCTGGCGGCAGTGCTCCACGATGTGCATGGCGGCGTCCCAGTCCTCCACATCGGTCACCATGGGGAACATCACCCGCAGCGGGCCGCGGGCGGCGGCCCGCAGCAGGGCACAGATCTGGGTCTCAAACTGGCGGGGCTGGCGCAGGCTGTTGCGGATGCCCCGCAGCCCCAGCTTGGAGGACTGCACCCCCTGATAGGCGTCCGCCATGGTGCGGTCGGCGCCAAAATCGAAGGTGCGCACGGTCACAGGGCAGCCCTGTGCCGCTGCAAGGCAGGAGGAATAGAAATAGAACTGTTCCTGCTCGTCCAGAATGCGGCCGGGCAGCATCATGTAGCTGCTGCGCAGCAGGCCCACGCCCCGGGCACCGGACTGCATGGCGGTGTCGATGTCCTCCGGGCCAAAGCAGTTGGCCAGCAGCTCAAAGGCTGCGCCGTCCCGGGTGTAGCCGGGCTGGCGGCCCAGCACCCGCATTTCTTCGTTTTCACGCTGCAGCTCACAGATGCGGGCCTCGGCCTGCTGGCGGGCCACCGCGTCCGGGTCCAGGATGCACTCGCCCTTGGTGGCATCCAGAATCACGGTGCGGCCGTCGCAATCCTCCAGAAAATCCGCTCCCACCTGCACGATGCCGGGGATGTTCATGGCCCGGGCAATGATGGCGGCATGGCTCTGGCCGCTGCCCTCGGTGGTGACGACGCCCAGGATCATGCCGGAGGGCACACTGAACAGGTCGGTGGGCATCAGGCGGTCGGCGGCAAGGATCACCGGGTGGTCCAGCGCCAGCCACATGCGGGGCCGGTTGCCCAGAATGTTGATCACCCGGCTGGTGGCGTCCAGAATGTCCACGCTGCGCAGCTGCATGTAGGGGTTGTCCTTCATGTTGGCCAGCTGGTCGGCGTAACGCTGGCCCACCTTGTCCATGGCGGCAGCGGCGCTGATGCCTGCCTTGATGCAGAACCGCACCTCGTTCATCATGCCTTCGTCGTCCAGCATCATGCTCTGGAACTGCAGGATGGCCTGCTCGGTGGAAGCAGCCCGCTCTGCCATGGAGTCCAGCTCGCTCTGGGCGGTGCGCACCGCATCTTCCAGCTGGCGCAGCTCCCGTTCCGGGTCAAAAGGCCCGGTGCTGAACGTTTCCACATGGCGTTCCAACCGGCTCACCTGCCCCAGCACAAGGCCCGGGGACGCAGAAACACCTTTACAGATCTTCATGTTCGGTCACCTCCGGCAGTTCCGGCGCGGTCAGGGCCTGCCAGACCAGCGCCTGCAAGAATGTATTGGGCAGCAGGGCTGCCAGCGCCGCCCGGCCCGCGTCCGCGCTGCCTGCAAACAACGGGGCGAACCCGGCCATGCGCGCACGGTCGCATTTGTCCAGAAACGCCTGCCCCAGCGTCCGGGTGGTGTAGTACACCGTGGGGTCTACCCCCACGTCCTCGGCCACGGCTTCCAGCGGGGCAAGCTCGGCGTCCTTCATCCGGGCCAGCAGCAGGGCCGCGTCTGCGGTAAGGGTCACGGGGTATTTCTCCCGCACGGCCTTCTGCACCGCGTCGAACCGTGCCCGGAACGCGGCAGCATCGGCGCTGCTGTCCGGGCCGTTGTCCACGGCATAGGCGCAGCCCCGCACCCGGCCAAAGGCCCGCAGGGTGTCGTAATACCCCAGCTCCACATTGCGGCGGGCGGTATCGGGGTCAAAGTGCAGGATGTCGCCCAGCTCCCAGTAGCTGCGCACCATGGTGGTGGGCAGACCGGTGAGGTTGGGGCGGGTGATGCCCACCCCCTCCAGGTCCACGCACACCAGCTCGTCAGCACCCATCTTTTTCGCAAGGCCGGTGGGCATGTTGTCGCTGTAGCCGCCGTCCAGGAACTTGACCCCGTCGATCTCCCGCGCCCGCAGGGCAGGGAAGCAGGCCGCCGAGGCCATGAGGTAATCCTTCACGCGGCCCTGCGGGATCTCGTCCAGCGTCAGCTCCCGGGGCTTCAGGCCCCGCTGCTCCACCGTGACAAGGCCAAAGCGGATGTTGGCGCGGCGCAGCGCGTCCTCGTCCAGCACCCGTTCCACGATCTCTTCCAGCGGCGAGACGTCCATACCGCCGGCCTTCACCACGCTGCGCAGAAAGCTGTGCAGGGCCGACAGGTCGGCGTTTTCTTCGGGCAGCTCCATCACATCCTTGCTGCGGATGGTCAGCCACATATCCCGCGCCACCTCGTACAGGTCCAGCACGAACATGGCACCGTTCAGGCTGCCCACACTGGTGCCGGTGATGATCTGCGGGTGCCAGTCCAGCTCCATCAGAGCCTTCCACACGCCCACCTGATAGCTGCCGCGTGCTCCGCCGCCGGCCAGCACCAGCGCTTTGCACGGAATGGTTTGGTTTTCCATACTGCCTGCCTCCCTGTCTGTCTTTGCTGAAATTATACCATATTTTCCGGAAAATTTCTCCCCGTTTTTTGGTTCCTCACGGCTTTTATACGGCTAAGATCCGTGGTATACTGGGCAGGAATCATCTTGAAGGAGGAACTTTGCCCCATGCGCTGCAAGCAATGGATCTTTGATATGGACGGCACCCTCACCGACAGCATGACCGTGGTGTGGCGGGGTGCCCCGCTGGCGCTGCTGCAGCGCTATGGCCGCACGCCCAAAGCAGACCTGAACGACGTGCTGCTGACCATGGGCATGGCCGACGGTGCCCGCTACCTCATCCGAGAATACGGCCTGCCCCTGACCGAGGCGGAATATTACGACGTGATGCGGGACGTGATCGCCCAGCTGTACGAAACGGTGGACCTGAAGCCCGGTGTGCGCACCCTGCTGGCAAAGCTGCAGGCCGAGGGGGCCCGGCTGTGCCTGTGCTCCAACACCTGGGCCGACCAGTGCCGCACCGTGCTCACCCGGCTGGGCATCGCGGACTATTTTTCCTTCATCGTGGAGGCGCAGGGCGTGCTGCACAAGAGCCGCCCGGAGGTGTTCTTCGAGTGCATGCACCGGCTGGGCGGGGCCGACCCCGCCGCCTGCGCCGTGTGCGAGGACGCCATTTACGCCGCTTCCACTGCCCACAAGGCCGGGTTCACCGTGCTGGGCGTGCAGGACGCCGCCAGTGCCGCCGATGCCCCTGCCATGGCGCAGGTGTGCGACCAGTTCCTGCCGGACTGGACCGCACTGGACTGGACAAAGATCTGAGAAATTTTTCCGCAAAAAACACGCCGGTGTTCCCGCTGTGGGAGCACCGGCGTGCTGTTATTTCAGGCTGTATTTCTGCTGCTGCACCCATTGCTGGAAGGCGTCCCGCACGGCACCCTCCCGCCCGCGGGGAATGGAGATGCGGGCCCCGCTGCGCATGCGCAGCTCCCCGGCAGAAAGCAGATCCGCCTCGGCCAGATTGACCACATAGGAGCGGTGGGGCTGCAAAAAGCGCCCATCCGCCAGCAGAGGCTGTGCCACCGCAGAAAACGGCACCCGCAGCGACAGAGTGGGCACGTCCTCCCCGCTGGTGAGGTGGAAGTGCACGATGTGGTGGGTGCACTCCAGATATTCGATGCCCGCATAGGGCAGCGCCCGCAGGCCCTCGGCGGTGTTCACCGTGACGGACGGGCCGTATTCCGGCTCGGTGGCGCGGGCCAGCAGGGCCGAAAGCTCCCGCTGGCGCACCGGCAGCAGCAGATATTGCAGCGCATCCACCTTGTAGGCGCTGTAAGCGTGGGCCGTGGTGCGGGCCACAAAGGCCAGCGGGGCCCGGCGGCCCCGGCGGCGCAGCTCCCCGGCAGCCGCCAGCCCCACCGGCGTAGCCGAGCCGGAAAGCTCCAGCAGGTACAGGTCGTACCGCACGCCCTCTCCGTCCTTCCGCAGCAGGGCGTCGGTGTCCGGCAGGTGTTCCACGATGCAGGCGTCCGCCCGCCGGGCAAAAAATTCCATGCACTGGCGTTCCAGCCCGCTGCGCAGGCCCGCGTCCGGGCTGCACACCGCAATGTGAAAGATCACAGGATCCCTCCTCTTCAAACCCGCCCTTGCATTTTGCGCGGTGCGGGGGTATAGTAATCAAAAAACAACAAAGGAGACGCCGCCATGTCAAAGCCCCTTGTCAGCATCATTCTGCCCGTGTACAACGCCCAGAACCACATTGCCCGCTGTCTGGAGAGCATCTGCGCCCAGAGCTGGCAGAACATCGAGGTCATCGTGCTGAACGATGGCTCCAAGGATCAGAGCCTGCCCGTGTGCGAAGCGTTCCGCGCAAAGGACGAGCGCATCGTGCTGGTGGACAAGGCCAACTCCGGCGTGTCCGACACCCGCAACCTGGGCCTGAAGCTGGCCAGCGGCAAGTATGTGCAGTTCGTGGACAGCGACGACTATATCGACCCGGACTTCACCGAGCATCTGGTCACCGCTGCCGAACAGAACAGCGCCGACCTGGTCATCGCACCTTACAAGATGGTGATCCCCGCCGGGGCCACCAAGCCTGAACAGGTGCTGGAAAAGCTGCAGGACGACCTTGGCGTGATGCACGTTGCCCGCCCGCCGGAGGTGCGGGTGTACGGTTTTCTGCCCGAGGGCGTGTACGACAAGGACACCTTTGCCCGCCGCCTGATGGACAAGCCCGCCTCCTATTTTTACAGCGTGCTGTGGAACAAGCTCTACCGCCGCGAGATGCTGCTTGCGCACGACATCCGGTTCACCAGCGAGATGCGCTGGGCCGAAGATCTGGTGTTCAACATGCAGTACATCCAGTACGCCGCGGTGTTTGCTTCCATTGCACAGCCGGGCTACTACTATGTGCAGAATCCCCAGAGCATCTGCCACACCCAGATCAACCCCGCCACCCTCGTGCAGAACAAGATCCAGGTGTTCCGCTATTACAAGGACCTGTACACCCGTCTGGGCATGTACGAGCAGGTGCGCCCGCAGCTGTACAAATTCCTGGTGGATATCGCGGAGAGCACTTACCCTTCCGGCCCCTTCAAGGAGGCCATCGACGAGGCCAAGGCCTACTGGAAGGATGCCCGCGAGGACGTGCAGACCCGCACCGCCGAAGCGCGCGAGCGCTGGAACGGCATGCGGGAGGAGCTGCGGGAAACGGCGCAGGAACGCAGTGCCGAGTGGAAGGCCCGGCACGACAGCGACCCCAAAGAATAAGCAAAAACAACAAACGGGAAGCCGCAGGAGCTTGCACGCTCCGGCACGGCTTCCCGCTTTTTTATGCGATGTTCAGCGGCCGGGTGCTCAGCAGCCGATGGCGGCGCACTTCTTGGCCAGCCACTCGCGCTCCTCGTCGTTCAGGCGGGGTGCCAGCTTCTCGAACACCTGACGGTGATAGTTGTTCAGCCAGTCCAGTTCGTCCTTGGTCAGCACACCGGGCACGATGGGAGAAGTGGCGATGGGCACGAACATGATCGGCTCAAAGCCCAGGAAGGTGCCGTACTGGTTGTCGGCCTTGTGCACACACACCAGCTCGTTCTCGATGCGGATGCCCACCAGATCGGTCTCGTACACGCCGGGCTCGTCGGTCACGATCATGCCCGGGCGCATCAGGGTGGTGTTGCGGCCGTTCAGGGCGTGGGGGCCTTCGTGGACGTTGCCCACAAAGCTGACGCTGTGGCCGGTGCCGCAGCGGTAGTTGATCAGGTGCTGCCACAGCGGTTCACGGGCGATGGTGTCGATCATATGGCAGTCGCAGTAGTCCAGCCAGACCGCCTTGGCGATGTCGATGTGGCACTGCAGGGTCCAGGTGTAGAACTTGCGCTCGTCCTCGGTCAGCTCACCCAGCGGGTAGGTGCGGGTGATGTCGGTGGTGCCGTCCATGTAGGTGGCACCGCTGTCCACCAGCAAAAAGCCCTTGCGCTGGAGCTTTGCGTGGTCCTCCGGGGTGGCGTGGTAGTGCATCATGGCTGCGTTGCCGCCGTAGGCCGCAATGGTGCCAAAGCTCTCCACGATGAACTTATCGGTGGTGCTGCGGTACTTGTGCAGGATCTCGTCCACGGTCAGCTCGGTCAGCTCTTCGCCGGCTTCCAGACGCTTTTCCAGCTCGATCTGGAACCGCACCATGGCCACAGCGTCGCGCAGGTGGGCTTCCTTGTCGTGGGTCAGCTCCACCTCGTTCTTCACGCCCTTCATGGGCAGCAGCGGGTCGGCCAGGTCCTTCACGGTGAGGGCGGTGTTGTTCTCCAGCACCTGATACACGGCATAGTTCACGGTGGCGCTCTCTGCCAGCACGGTCTGGGGCTCGGTCTCAGCGGCCATGACGTCCAGCACACTGTCATACTCGGCCAGGGTCACACCGTTGGCTTCCAGTTCCGCCTTTGCCTCTGGGGTCACGCGGGCGGTGTGGATGAACAGCACGGCGCGGTCCGGGGTGACATAGCAGTAGGCCATGGCGTAGGGGGTGCACTCGATGTCCATGGCGCGCAGGTTCAGCAGCCAGGCAAGGTTGTCCAGCTTGCCCACCAGCTGGGCGGTGCAGCCCAACTCGGCCAGCTTTGCACGCAGCTGGCCCAGCTTTTCGGCGGGGGAGAAGCCTGCGTATTCCTTGGGCAGGATCCAGGCCGGGGTAGCGGGCAGAGCCGGGCGGCCCTCGGTCCACAGCTCATCCTCCAGGAACAGGGTCTTGATGGCGGCGTTCTTGGTTTCCAGCGCCTTCTTCACGCTGTTCACCAGCGCGCAGCTGGCGGTCAGACCGCACAGGCCCAGCTTGCCGCCCTCAGGCACCACCTTGGCGCAGTATTCCTCCACGGTGGGCACGCCCGGCTCACCCATCTTCATCAGCTGGATCTCGGTGCCTGCGATCTCCTTCTCGGCCTGCACAAAGTAACGGCCGTCGGCCCAGACAGCACTCTCGGTCATGGTGACCACGAAGTTGGAGTTTTCACCATGGAAGCCGGAGAAGTAGGTCAGGGAGGTGTAGTGGTCGGGCAGGTACTCGCTGGAGTGGGGGTCGCCCACCGGGATCAGGTACACGTCCACACCGTTTGCCTGCATGGCGGCGCGCAGGGCGGCCAGCCGTTCGGGAACTGTATTCATGCTCATAGAAAAGCCTTCTTTCTCATATTTGCCGGAAGAACGTCCGGCGGCGGTGGTTTGCTACTGCATATTGTAGCATTCCGGCGCAAAGAATGCAATGCGGGAGTGTCGCCTGCATCCTGCGGGGGCGGACCGCCTGCCGGTCGTTGACCGTCCGTTGGCGGGGTCTTGCCGTCCGGGGGCGTCCGTCCCTCTGCCGGAGCCTGCCCCTTGCCGAATCGCTGCCCGCCGGGGCCGCCGGTTCCCCTTATTTGTCGTCCAAAACGCGAAAACGCAACCAAATTGCAAAAAATGTTACAATTTTTTCTTGAAAAAGGCCGTTTTCCCATTGACAGGCTTGCTATAATAGAGATGTAAGATTTTACGGGCCAGCGCTCTGCGGCTCTGTCTGCTAACAAAGAAAGAGGCATTCAAACTATGACCAAAATTGATATTTTTTCCGGCTTCCTGGGCGCCGGCAAGACCACTCTGATCAAAAAACTCATCAAGGAGGCCTTTGCCGGCCAGCAGGTCGTTCTGATCGAGAACGAGTTCGGTGAGATCGGCATCGACGGCGGCTTCCTGAAGGAGTCCGGCATCCAGATCAATGAGCTGAACGCCGGCTGCATCTGCTGCTC
>ERZ838399.2690-NODE-2690-length-12775-cov-15.351887_pt1 | contig 12775 bp, 14 predicted proteins | sample MGYA00519683_ERZ838399 | MGnify/ENA primary metagenome ERZ838399 (study PRJEB31850, sample SAMEA3708833) | human gut metagenome | biome: human gut; feature: human-associated habitat; material: faeces | place: China | collected 2014 ...
GTCAGCCGGGGCATCCCGGCCACCGCAGAAAAAAACAGGAACCCACACAGCCGGTCATCCTTCTTCCTGCACCGGAAAAAGTCCTGGAAGACAGCGATTTCAAAAAGACCGGAAGAACAATCATAAAACAGATGGTGGGATTCCAGGTGTACCTAAATGTAAGGGAATATCATGCAGATGTTTACTATAACACGAAGACAGGCGAACGGGTGCACGCTGCATTTCCAGCCGGAGTTGTAGATGAAGTGAATTATGATGGGAGTATCCGGGCATTCCTGTTCCTTTTGAACAATGACTGCTGTGTTTCCATTGATAAGAGCAGGAGGTTCCTGTCAGACCTGACAGGCGGGAAACTGAATATCTCCAAGGGGATGGTAAGTAAGCTCAGCAGGGAGTTTGCTTTAAAAACTGTGCCTGAACGCAGGACTGCCTGTGCAGATATGCTGCTTTCCCCCGTCATGCCCTTGAACAGTAACCGCCAGTTAGCAAGTAGTATCTATTTTCTTTTCCAGTTTGCAAAAATATCCGAGGATTCTTTCAGGAACTCATAGGAAATCTGTATTTCATCCTCTGTTGCTGTTTTATCATCATCCAGGATCGGATATGGATTGCATCCTCCTGCTGTTTCTCCGACCTGATCCATCGCAAAAGAATTACCGCAGTTCTGGCAGACCAGTTTGTCTCCTTCCTGCTTGTAGTAGCCATTGCCCGAATCATAACAAATCTGGCAGGTATTGAATGCAGTACGAACGATTCCTTCTGCATCTTTTACCGCGATCACTTCCATCTCTGTTCCGTCCACTTCGATTGGATAAAATGCTGCATCTTCAGATAAGTCATCTGTTTTAATGGTCAGACTGTCGCCTTTTTCTATTTTGGTTGTTTCTTTTTTATCTTCTTTATCGTCGGTTGCTTTTGATGCTTTTTTCTCTGTTGTCTTTGTTGTGCTGGAAGCTGCTGCCATTACATTTTCTACCTTTCCATACGCTGTCGCTGTTGTCATTAACATGGCTGCCATTGCTGCTGTTATCATAAATCTTTTCATTGTTTCTTCCTCAACTTTCTACATAAATCTTTCCTGTGATCATCCCCATCCAGCAAGTGTAAGTGTAAGTACCTGCTTTTTTCGGTGTGAATTCGATTACATTTTCGCCCTCATCAAAAGCATATTCTATTCCCAGATCCTGCTGGATGATTTTATAATTGCATCCGTTGACACTTCCATCCGGGGCCTCGACCGTCCACTTTACAGGCTCGCCTGCCTTGACCGTAATGTCCGGATAGCTCCTGCCAGACTGTAAGGTACTGGTGATGTACTGTGTCTCATCTGTATTTTTCTTATCAACGTCTGTATTTTCTACCATAAGTGTGCCTGTAACTTTACTGTTCAGACCTGATAATGTACCGCCCTGCACCATCATAGAGAGGCCCATGACCACTACCAGAATTGCGCCGGCTTTCAGAACCTGCCTTGTGAATCGTTTTCCAAGCATGGATACTGCGGAACCGAATCCAAGCATCAGTGGAACAGTTCCCAGGCTGAAACAGAGCATGGACAAAGCTCCCGCCAGCGGATTTCCAGATACCAGGGCAACAACCTGCATGGACTGCAGCGGCCCGCACGGCATGAGACCATTACAGAGCCCGATGAAAAATGGAGTTCTGGGTTTTCTGCCTGATTTTTGTTTTGTTTTTTTATTGAAGTTCGGAATGTGTACCGCCAGCCTTCTAAGTCCCGGAAAAATCCCAAGCATATTTACACCCATGACTACCATGATAATCCCTGCGAATAATTTAAGTATTCCCTGAAAAAGTGTAGATGTCTGTAAACTACTGCCGATTCCTGCCAAAGCTCCGACTGCTCCAAGCACGCCGCCGATCACTGCATAGGAAACCACACGTCCGATGTTATATTCCAGAGTATTACGGAACATGACCTTTGAGATTTCTGTCGACGTATCTTTCTGTAGTGTCTGCGACAAGTTGATTCCGCCGCACATAGCAATACAATGAACGGAAGTGATCAGTCCGATCACAAACAACATCCCATACCCCATCTCGCTGTCCGCCAGAGAATTCGGCACAAGCCGGTTCAGAATCCCGCATCTCTGCAGCAGGAAAAACAGCACCACAATGATCATGATTTCCCGCACAGCCTTCAGGATGACTTTCTTTTTGGAAGTATTCTGTGCCGATGCCTCGTAGCCTAAGTCACCTATCATTGTTATGATCTGATCCAGTGAGACCATCTCCGGGTCATAGGAAAATTCCGCCGTACCGGTTTCATAACTGACAGAAACTTCTGTGATTCCACTTCGATTATTTAATGCTGATGCTATTCTGGTTTGACAGTTAATACAGGTCATGCCACTGATGTATAGTTTCTCGTGTTTCATAATTTGTTTCCTTTCTGCTGCTGCATTACTGTCATCTTTATTTGCAATAACGCCTCAATTTGAATAAACTTCTCTTAATTTTGGTGCAAAAACAATATGATACTTACAATTCCATTTTGTATGTGATAAACTATTACTATTCATATGGATACCTCCTCTGTTAAATAATGCGGTTGGCGAACCTATCATTATTATAATACTGTAAGCTGAAGCAACTTCAACCACCAGCACAGCAAGTGGTTTATTTGTTTTTCAAAGTTTCGTTTTTCGGATCACGAAAAACTCCACAATGCAAAACCGGGCTTTGCCCTAACAAACAAAAGACTGTCACAATAGATCTTAGTTCTACTGTAACAGTCTTATTTAACATACTTTTATGATAGGTTTATTGTAATAATTATTCACTTCGCTGTCAATGCTTTTGAAAAGCATTTCACAGAATCTTCATTTTTCCCGTATACATTTCCCATACAAATGGCCTATTCCCACGAAAGTATAAATCAAACCATCCTTTTTTCGTATCTCAGATGACTCTTTTCTCTCTAACTTTCAATTAGACCATCCTTTTCAAGCTAATTTTATGGCTCAAATTTCAATTACTATATATTAAGTCATCTAATTAACTGAATTGCAGATGACCAAATTCAAACTTACTATCTCACAGGTCATTTTGAGTCCTATTTTGAGATGACTTCACCTGTACTTATTTCTTAGAAGGTCATTTTGAAATCATTTTGGGGATAGTCTGATCACTACTTTCTATCTGGCAGACCATTCCTCTGTCTTCTTTATTCTGCTTTTATTGCCCAGCGCATCTTTGTGGAGCGGGCGCGGCCATTCTGGGCGCATTCCTGGGCGGATGGACGGATGACGTCTTTGGCGTAGTCGGAATAGATTCCTGCTTTGTATCCGGCTTTGAGGGCTTTTTTGACCAGTTTGTCCTCGCCGGAGTGGAAAGTCAGGATTGCCACGCGTCCGCCTGGTTTGAGGGCATCTGGAAGTTTTTCCATGAATTCGTAGAGAACTTCAAATTCACGATTCACATCGATCCGCAATGCCTGAAAAACTCGCTGGCAGGTCTTCCGGATGGTATCTTTCTTTTCTTTTTCCGGAAGGAAATCCAAAGTCTTCTCTATGATCTCGCGTAATTTCGTCGTAGTATCCACACGTTTTCCCTTGCGGATCTCATCGGTGATGGCTTTTGCGATTTCTTCGCAGTACGGCTCGTCGGAATTCTCATACAGCATTCCAGCAAGCTCGTCACGGCTGATCTTGTCCAGCCGCTCGGCTGCGCTGATTCCTTTTTCCTGATTCAGTCGAAGATCCAACGGTCCGTCTGCACGGAAGGAAAAGCCGCGCTTCGGGTTGTCGATCTGCATGGAAGATACACCAAGGTCAGCAAGAATGAAGTCAAACCCTCCTGCTTCCTTTGCAATCTCATCAATCGTGCAGAAATTCTGAAGCTTCACTGTCAGGATATCCTCACTGAAGCCCTGGTCAGCAAGACGTTTGCGGGTTTTTGCTGATTCTTCCGGATCTACGTCCGTCGCGTACATATGTCCTTCTCCATGCAGGCACTCCATCATTGCTTTGGTATGACCGCCATATCCAAGTGTCGCATCAAACCCGGTCTCACCTGGCTGGATCTTAAGAAAATCAAGGATTTCGTTTACCATGATCGAAATGTGCATTCCCGCAGGTGTGTTTCCTTTGCTGATGACATGCTCGATCGTGTCTTTGTATTTCTCTGGATTCAGTTCTTTATACTTCTCCTCGAATTTGCGTGGATATTTTCCTTTGTATCGTACTCTTCGTTTGTGTGGTGTCTGTGTTTCCTGTCCCATATCGTTCTCCCTGTCTTTGTATTTTTATTGAAGATTACATTTTTTCTTTTATAAATTTTGTTACTGTTCACTCCGTTCACAGCAACTTGGACAAAATGCATTCCAACTCACCTTCGATGGCAGCGTTTTGCCCCGTATGTCCCGGGATTTTGTCATCTTCATGACAAACACCTCAGGGAATATTACCTGTCTACAGTTATAAACTTTTCTACTATATCAAGTACTGTCTCACTCATAAAGCCGCCCCATCCATGTCCGGCGTTCTTAAGCTTGACAAATTCCACTTCCTTATCCATTCGTTTCAATGCCTCATATAAAATGCAGGACTGATTAAACGGAACCAGCGGGTCGCTGCCGCCATGCATAATAAGGATTGGCGGTGTCTTACGATTGCGGCGCAGATGTACCACGGGATTTGCCGGGTAAGCATCCTCTGGATGATCGTGAAGTGCTTTTCCACCGATCAATACTCCTGACGGACTGTCTGCGGAATCATGATCGATCGCAGACGGATACTGTGACGCTGCCACAAGATCGGTCGGTCCGAACCAGTCTATGATACAATCTACTTCGGTTGTTGTCTGCGGATATTTTTCCGGAAGATATTCTGCATCTCCGGTAATTCCTGCCATCAGGGCAGTATGCGCTCCGCTGGAATCACCCCAGAGTGCCACCTTACTCGCATCAATCCCATAATGAGCTCCATTCATCCGCAGGAAACGAATGGCTGCTTTGGTGTCTATTACCTGAGCCGGAAACGGTGCAAGCTCACTTTCTCTGTGCTCCACGATCGCCACGGCATATCCTCTTTCACACATCCGCACCAGTGTCGGAAGGCTCTGAAACAATTTCTGCTTATGCCAGGAAGATCCCTGCACATATACGATCAGCGGCCACTTCAGATCCTGTCCGTAGACCAGCGGTGTCATGATCTGAAGGTGAAGTTTCTTTCCGCTGTGCTCTGCATATTCTACATCCGGATAAAGTTCTGTGCAGTATCCGAAGGTGTCCTTTACTTCTATTTCTTTCACTCCCTCCGGAAGTTCCTCACTTTCCGGGAATCGCATTTTTTCCATCGGGGACAGTATTTTTTTCACGTTTTTCCTCCCGTATGTCTATTCTTATTTATACATTATTTCATATTTCTGATTTTAGATTATCATACCATGTCGTCCTGCTCATCACAACTATAAATCTACTGACCAGCAGTATCCCCCAATGACCTCAAAATAATCAACGTCAAATTATGCCACCAAATTTTCAGGTCAAAAGTGCCCCGTAGAAGAGCAAGTATAGAGCAGGTCCACAAACTGTCCCCTTATTTTTTCTTTAAATTGCCTCTTTATTCATGTACAGTTCTGTTGTAAAGTATACCCAATCAAAAAACATAGGAAAAAGGAAGGTTAAGTAAGTTTCCGTTACTGAGAAAAACTATACAGTAACACTTCAAGTACTCTTACCTTCCGGGAAAGGAACAATTATCATGGCAAACACAAATGTACAGACAGCAGCAAACGACAGGGAGTTTACTTCTTCCGTTCAGTTTCTTACTGTAACAGCAATCTTTGTAGCACTTACTTACATCTTTACAGCATTCATCAACGTTCGTCTTCCGATCGCAGCAAACGGAGGACTCATCCATCTCGGCAACGTTCCGCTGTTCATCGGCGCGATCATCTTTGGCAAGAAGACCGGTGCGATCGCTGGCGGTGTTGGAATGGGACTGTTTGACCTGCTTTCCGGATGGACTTTATGGGCCCCATTTACTTTCGTAATCGTTGCTCTGATGGGATTCACTGTAGGAAAACTTACTGAAGACGAAAAACACCAGAACTTCAAATGGTATGTGATTGCAATCGCAGCAGCCTGTGTGATCAAAGTTGTTGGATACTACATCGCAGAAGTTGTTATTTACGGAAACCCGTTCTCACCTGTTACTTCTATTCCTGGAAACCTGGTACAGATCGGTGTTGCAGCAGTCATCACACTTATCGTGATTGCACCACTGAATGTTGCCGCTAAAAGAACAGGTTTAAAAAAATAATAAAAAGAAAAAGGACTTGATCTTATGTATAAAATTATGACACCGGGTCCGACGCAGGTTGCCGAAAACGTGCGTCTCGCCCGAAGCAGAGAATGTACAAACCCTGATCTCGATGAGAGCTTTGTAGAATTTTACAAAGAAACCTGTGAAGAGATCAGCCGCCTTCTCCACACCGACAACGAAACTCTTATCCTCGGCGGAGAGGGAATCCTCGGTCTGGAGGCTGCCTGTGCTTCCATGACGGAACCTGGCGACCGTGTCCTCGTACTGGATAACGGTATCTATGGCAGGGGATTTGCTGATTTCGTTTCCATGTACGGCGGATGTCCGGAACTCTATTCCAGAGATTACCGCGAAACTCTCGATGTGCAGGAACTTGAAGCTTTCCTCAAAGAACATCACGATTACAAATATGCAACCGTTGTCCACGGCGACACACCAAGTGGTATGCTGAATGATGTTTCCGCAATCTGTCCGCTTCTCAAGAAATATGGCATCATGACTGTTGTCGATTCCGTATCTGCATCCTTCGGTGAGCCGATGCGCATCTCCGACTGGCAGATTGACATCATGTGCGGCGGTTCCCAGAAGGTCGTCTCCGCACCTCCAGGACTTACTTTCGTAGTCATCAGTGACGATGCAAAGAAAGCCATGACAGAGCGCAAGACACCGATTGCGTCTTTCTATGCAAACCTGACCACTTTTGCACATTATTATGAAGAAAAGTGGTTCCCGTACACCATGCCGATCAGTGATATCTACGGACTTCGCGCAGCGATCGACAATATCGCCGCTGACCCGGATATCCTCGCACGACACGAAAAGATCGCCGAGGCTTCCCGCAAGGCGATCACCGAAGCTGGACTTTCCCTTTATCTTAAGAGTGGATTTTCCAGTACAGTGACTGTATTTGAAGTACCGGAAGGAACTACTGCAGCCGCCATTCTCGATGGTGTCAAAAAAGATTACAATATCATGCTTGCAGGTTCTTTTGATGTACTTGCAGGCAAAGTCATCCGCATTGGACATATGGGAAATAATGCTGATTTTTACAATGTCCGTGAGGTTTTTGCCGCATTGGACGGAACTCTTGCCAAACTCGGTGTTCCGCTTAAAGCAAGCATGGAGGAAATTTTCTGCGACAGCATGAAATAAAGAGCATCCGAAACACGGATATTGATAGAAACAATATGAAATTAGAAATTCTGTTTTACAAAATGTTCTGTAAAGAACTGAAAGAAAAGAGGCACTTTTACTATGAATAACAACCTGAAAAAATTAATCCTCGCTGCTTTATTTGCAGCACTTTCCTGTGTGGCAACCATGTCCATCCGTATCCCAACTCCGGGAACAGGCGGATACATCCATCCGGGTGATGCCATCGTCATCCTTTCCGGTGTGATCCTTGGACCTGTATGGGGATTTTTTGCAGGCGGCATTGGTTCTGCACTTTCTGACCTGATCGGCGGATATTTCGTTTATGTACCGATCACTTTCGTGATCAAAGGACTGGTTGCACTGGTTGCCGGACATCTGTATCAGAAAATCGGCAAAACTCAGAAGAGCCGTTACGTTGCAGTCGTTCTCGGCGGTGTTGCAGACATCATCCTTGTTGCAGGTGGATATTTCGTATGTGAATACTTCATCTACGGTGCAGGTGCTGCTGCCAGCATCCCGGCAAACATCATCCAGGGTATCGGCGGACTTGTTATTTCCTGCATCCTCTATCCGATCCTGATCTCCATCCCGAATGTACGTCAGATGACTGTTGCGACACGGTAAAAATGCAAATTTCGGCATCGAAAAAGCATTATTTGTATGAATCGATGCTGATAATCCAATTAAATGGCTGTATTGTGCATCGGGAAATCGAGGTTAACGTATAATCGATGCCAGTCATTTAATATAGCATATGCAACAGGCATCGAGGAACAGATTTCTCATCTGTCTCGATGCCTGTTAACAATTAACTTAAACTTTATCTACTATTTTGTGGATTTTAGTTCCATGCTTTGATGCTCTTGGCATCTTCATGGAATTGAAATCCTTTTTATATTGCGATCAGATAAAGTACTCGATGACTTCCTCCGGTACGGTTCTGGTCTTTTCGTTATAGATGAGGACTGCTTCCCGCTCTTCCAATGGACCGAGGGAATAGATTTCTTTATTTTCCTGGTTAAAGTATTTGAATGGAACAATACGGTTGTAAGCTCTTGGATGATCTTTGTCAATCAGTATGTCTTTCTGCTCATAGGGTTCATCCCAGTAATACGGATCAAAAAGAAGGATATTTCCATTCTCCACTCCGGTCATCAGGACATAGTGCTCTTCGTCCAGATACAGACGGACAACTGCCACGCCGCCGTGGTTCAGTGCATGATTGATGCGGCTCTCCTCATTTATGTACACGCTTCGTCCAGACAGGTATTCACTGCTCACGGACATGATTCCAAGCTCTCCGTACTCATTTAGCCAGTTGCTCAGGAACATCATCGCGGCTCTGGATGTTCCCCTTTTCCCCGGGATACCTTCCTTGCTGTGGCAGTCCAGGCAGTAGAGCATGGTATTTCGGATCGCCTCCGGCGGGATTTCCTCCCGTTCAAATAAATAGGCGATCGCATTCATCATGGATGTCGGCCCGCAATCGTATTCAGATAACTGGTAATGTAATGGATTTTTCATAATAAAATCCCTCTCTTCGGTAAAGTTTCAATGCAACCAGTTTATACCAAACCGCTGCTTTTGTAAACCGATGAGAGTGATGATTGTGTTGCTGTTCACTTTATTCACAGCAACTTGGTCAAACTGCATTCCAAATCACCTTCGGTGATAGCATTTTGCCCCGTATGTCTCGGGATTTTGCCATATATATGGCAAAACACCTCGCGGGATATTACCCGTAAACAGTATAATAATTTTACACTATCACTTCGCTTTTCCGTTGCTTCCTGCGACCATGATCTTCTGCATGACGTATTTCTTAACTTCTTCATCGATTGCAATAGCAGACCAGCTCTGTCCGTCAATGCCGATTCCTGCGATATCATCCGGTGAAACACCGCTGGAACTGATCACTGTCCAGATAGCCTTGCACACAGCCTCCCACCATTCATCCGGATTCTGTTCTGCCCAGCCCGGGTGTGGGTAGTACACCGGATAACCTTCTGAAACTGTCGCTTCTACTTTGCCGTCTTTTCCAAATAACGCAACTTTACATGCACTTGTTCCTATATCAATCCCCAATAAATACTGTTTCGTCATGAGCTTTTTCTCCTTCTCTGGTCATAGATCCTTTTTTCTGTTTCTTTACGGAATATACGTTAAAAACTGGATCTTGCGGAAAGATGAATCACTCAGGAAACATTCGTGTGCGTGCTCCTGTTCATAGAGGATTTTGCCAAGAAGGGCATTGCGTTCTTCATCGACGGCAATCTGCTTCTGTACCACATCTTCTCTGGCGGCATCAGGGTTATAATTGACCAGACTCAGGAGAAAAACGCGCCGGTCGCTCTCGGTCCGCTAGGAGATCTGGAATTCCTCTGCCAGCTCTGTGAGGCTTATTTCCTGTTCTGTTTTGCTCAATTTCCGGATCATGGAAACAATTCTTTTGTTCATACGATGTTCTTCCTGTGATTTTTTTATTTACATGGTTTTCTTTCTATGGAGCAGTTATTTATAGTTTTCTATGTATGCCAGGATCTGCTCCGGATCGTCCATGAATGCACAAAGTTCCATATTGGAAGCATCCATAAATTTCTCGTCTGCGGTATGCTGAAGAAGTGCCTTCATTCCATCGTAATAGCCATTGATATTGTAAAGGACGATCGGACGGTCCAGCCTGTGCAGACTTTTGAGTGTCAGGATCTCAAAAAACTCTTCATAAGTTCCGATCCCGCCTGGTGTTACGATCGTTGCGTCTGAACGTTCCTCAAGGAGTTTCTTGCGCTCGCGCATGGTTTCTGTAAAAATAAATTCGCTGCAGTTCTCATAGAGAACTCCCGGCTTGTCGAAGAAACGTGGAGCAATGCCGAGAATATAACCGTCTTCGGAATCAACGCCTCTGGCTGCTGCTCCCATCATTCCGGTCGCTCCGCCGCCAAACACAAGGCCATGCCCCCGCTTTGCCATCATTTTGCCAAGTTCTTCTGTTTTTTCATAATAGATCTGCTCCAGTTCTGCGCTGGAGGCTCCATAGATGCATATGTTCATAATTTACTCCAATCCTGCGAAAAATAACTCGTAAAAATCATCCTCACCTTCCAGCATCGGAGAATTTTCCCCGCCGCCATTGGTGCTTCTGCGCATGGTGGCATAAAATTCTTCTCCGGCGGTGATGAGGTCCATGTCATAGATCTCGTAGCCCAGTTCACGGCATTTCTGGCAGAATGCGCTGAGCGGCTGTGCATCCTTACGTGTTTCCAGAAGCTCTGCCCGAAGGTTTTCGTCGCGGCGGGCTTTGCTTTTTAGTTCGTCTAGCATTTCTGTAATTTCCATGATGTTTCCTCCTTTGATCAATGGATGTGCCACAGCACTTCCTTTATATGCAATACAAATGCGAAATGCAGACATACACCAGCGTATATGTCTGCACTACTTTTCTGATTCTGCGGTGTTGTCTGAATATAAGATACCACATCTTCCTTATGTAATTCAATAACTTTCAGAACAACACACATCCCGTATAAGTAATCGGTGTTACTGTTCACAGCAACTATATCCTCATTCCATTTACGAATTGCTTTTTTCTTTACATCTTTCGGCGGCTGTTATAAGATTAATATAGTATTTATGCCGCGGTGGAAGGCGGCGGAATGGAGAGTTTTATGTCCGATTATTTTATAACACAAATCACCGCATCAGATAAGCGCGGCAACCATCTGGTAGACGAACTACTTACGTCGGAAGGAATCCGAAGGGATGGGAATCTTGATTATACCTGTGGGATGTATGATGATGAAATGAATCTGATCGCAACAGGAAGCTGTTTTGGAAATACGCTTCGGTGTATGGCGGTCAGCCATGAACACCAGGGCGAGGGACTGATGAATTCGATTGTCAGGCGCAGGAGTGTGCGCGGGCGCGGAGGCATACGGTTGCGGAGATGCAGGATAGAATAGAGGAAATTCTGGGGAATTCCCAGAATCCCGTCAATTTATATTGACATTTTTTAGCAGGGCAAATGCCCTGGGGGCTTTTGTTTATATTGGGATATAAGAAAACCGTCAAGGGACTTGGCCAGTCCCCTGACAACCCCTGGGCTGGGTGTTTGACGGAAATTTTGTCTTGTGTAGTGCCCTTTGAAAAATTCTCCTGGTGTTTCAGGTCGGAAGGCTTTCGTATGAATGGAGCTCAGACTTGCGCTGGTGCTCCTTGAGTCTTAGTTTTCTTAAGCTATAGATTTCGTGACATAAAAATAACAGGATATCTTCTCTTTCGCATGGAGAAGATATCCTGTTATTTTATCATACTACTAGCCCGTCGACGCCACGCCTTCGGCGTGCTCGCGGGAAATACAGCTATTACCAACTCAAGTTGCCGCGCCTTTCGCGCCAGCGAAACAGCCCTACACAGTTGGCGTCAACACTGTTCTGTCTTGATGAGCCAAGCGTGACCAAAAAGGGGATGTCTGAGGGGGAAATTCGACCTTCGCAACTATGAGATAGTCCCCCTCAGGATTTTCAGCTGCCAAACTGGCGGGCGTTTGGGCAGTCCCCATTACGCTTCTTCTGTTTCTTCCTCAGGTGTTACAGTCTCCGGAACAGCTCCGTTGTGGACAGCTACAACGGTCAATACAACAGCTTCCGGATCATCTTTGATATCGATGTCTTTATCTTTTGCAAGGCTCAGATCCTTGACACGGATGGTATCGCCAACTTTGAGTCCGGCTACATCTACTTCTACTTTGTCAACCAGTGCTGACGGATAAGCTCTGTAGTTCACCTCTTCCATGTTCTCCTGGAGAACACCCTCTGCTACTTTGTCGTGGTTTACGATCACGATCTCAGCAACAGAATGTACTTTTTCATTGCTTACCAGTGCCTGGAAATCAATCTCATCTACTCTGCCTGCCAGTGGGTTGAAGTCAACCTCTTTGATCAGTGCGTCGTATGTCTGACCTTCTACATCCAGCATAACCTGGCTTCCTTTGTGCTCAGTCTTTAACAGTTTGTCAACCTCGGTCTTCAGCATTTTTACTGGAATGGAACCTTCGATCTCACGACCAAATACATTACCTGTAACGTATCCTTCTCTTCTCAGTCTTTTTGCCTTAACGTCCATGCTTCTTTTTTCAGCTTTTAAAGTATTCATTTGTCTTTTCCTCCAAAAATCTGATGCTTAGCAGCCTTCAACTTTGTTTTGTGAAAGGAGGTTTTGTTAAGTTCTGTTTACTTTTTACGGTTAGAAGTATAGCACTGAGTGCCAAAACAGATTAACCAAATATTATTTTATTTAGTTCTTATTTTTGTTAATATTTTAAAGTTGTATACACG
>ERZ838399.2697-NODE-2697-length-12748-cov-17.187111_pt1 | contig 12748 bp, 10 predicted proteins | sample MGYA00519683_ERZ838399 | MGnify/ENA primary metagenome ERZ838399 (study PRJEB31850, sample SAMEA3708833) | human gut metagenome | biome: human gut; feature: human-associated habitat; material: faeces | place: China | collected 2014 ...
CTCGAAAGTAGCGGGTGCTTTTCTGGTTCTCTTTTGGCACGCAAAAGAGAACTTAGCCCCGCGTAACCACGCTCTACCCCCGCGCCACCGGCGCGCAATGTCGTTTCCCTTTTTCGCACGCCCCGTTTTGCGTCAGCTATTACGCTTTCGATTTATTTGCCGCCAGCGCAATACTCAGCTGTGCCACATCCAACGGCGACACGCCGGGAATGCGTCCCGCCTGCCCCAAGTTTTTCGGGCGGATGCGGGCCAGCTTCTCGCGGGCTTCCAATGTCAGGCCGGTGAGCTCTGTGTAAGAGAAATCCTCCGGGATGAGGGTCTTCTCGTGGCGGGCCACCTCGTGTATCATCCGGTCCTGCCGGGCAATGTAACCCGCGTACTTGATTTCAGTTTCCAGACGCTCAGCCAGCATGGGCGTGATGCCCTCACCCCAGCCGATCATGCCCGCGATGAGCGGATAGTCGATCTCCGGCCGGCGCAGCAACTCTTCGGCAATGCCGCCCTCTGCGGCCGGGGCGAGGCCCGCCGCTTCCATCGCGGCGCGCAGGTCCGCCGTGCGCAGATGGGCGTCATGCAGACGGCGGCGCTCTGCGTCCAGCACAGCCTGCGTCTGCTGGTACTTTGTCCAGCGGTCATCCTGCACGAGGCCGTATTCCCTGCCGATGGGCGTCAACCGGGTGTCGGCGTTGTCCTGACGGAGGGTCAGACGGTACTCGCTGCGGCTGGTCATCATCCGGTAGGGGTCCATGACGCCCTTGGTCACAAGGTCATCGACCAGTGTGCCGAGATAGCTCGACTGCCTGGGCAGGATGAGCTGGCTTTCGCCCAATGCGTTCCGGGCAGCGTTCAGACCGGCCAGCAGGCCCTGCGCGGCGGCTTCCTCGTAGCCCGAGGTGCCGTTGAACTGTCCCGCACCGTAGAGGCCCCGCACCACCTTGCTTTCCAGCGTGGCTTCGAGGCTGGTTGGGTCTACGCAGTCGTACTCGATGGCGTAGGCCGGGCGCATGATCTCAATATTCTCGAAGCCCTTGATGCTCCGGTAGAATGCATTCTGCACATCTTCCGGCAGACTGCTGGACGCACCCTGCAGATACATTTCCTCGGTGTTCTCGCCGCAGGGCTCCACGAAGATGGGATGCCGGTCCTTCCCTGCAAACCGCACCACCTTGTCCTCGATCGACGGGCAGTAGCGCGGGCCGACGCCCTCGATCATGCCGCCGTAGAGCGGGCTGCGCTGGATATTGTCCAGAATGATTCTGTGCGTCTCAGGGTTGGTGTAGGCGATCCAGCACTCCACTTTGTTGTGCATAGGGGCATCAGTCATGAAGCTGAAAGGCTGAAGTTCATTGTCCGGGTCGCCGGGCTGGCATTCCAGCTTAGAGAAGTCGATGCTCCGCCGATGCACCCGGGCAGGCGTACCGGTCTTGAAGCGGCGCAGCGGCAGACCGGCGGCCTTCAGGCTCTCGGTGAGGGCGTTGGCCGCGTGCATCCCGTCGGGGCCGGAGGCGTACCATGCATCGCCCACAAAAATTTTTCCGCCGAGGTTGGTGCCGGTGGCGATGACCACGCACTTTGCGCCATACTCCCCGTTCAGCTGGGTGACGACGCCCTTCACATGGCCGTCCTCCACCTCGATGGAAATGATTTCCGCCTGATGGATGGCCAGCCCCGGCGTCAGCTCAAGGGCGTGCTTCATATATTCATGATAGCGCTTGCGGTCGGTCTGGACGCGCAGGGCGTGGACAGCGGGACCTTTGCCCTTGTTGAGCATCCGGCTCTGTAAATAGGTGGCATCTGCCGCAAGGCCCATCACACCGCCTAGTGCATCCAATTCGCGTACCAACGTGCCTTTTGCCGTGCCACCGATGCTGGGGTTGCAGGGCATATTGCCGATGGCGTCCAAGCTCATAGTGAACACCGCCGTCTTTGCGCCCAGCATCGCGGCGGCATGGGCCGCCTCAATGCCCGCATGGCCGGCACCGATGACGATAACGTCGTAGTCTCCTAAATGGTTCATACTTTCCTCTATTTGCAACATAAAATCTTCGGCGAAGCCGTAAATCGGAGAAACGAGAAAAAAGCGTTTAGCGAAGCGGCTAGCTTTTTTCCGTTTCGACTTCTCCTTTGGGGTCTGAAAGGGGCGAGCAGCCCCTTTCTCGTGGATCCAGCGCGTCGAAATCGCTGGTGGTTTTCTGGTTCTCTTTTGACATCAAAAGAGAACAATTCCACTTAACGTAAAAGCGCTCTGCCCCGCGCACAGGCGCGCAACGATACTGTCCTTACTTTCCCACACAGAACCGCTCAAATACCTCGTTAATGACCGCCTCCGAGGCGTTCTCCCCTGTCAGCTCACAAAGTGCATCCAGCGCGTCGTCCACGCAGACCGACACGGCATCCAGCCCGAGTCCCTGCGCAGCGTCCAGCGCTCCGGCTACGGCATCCCGAGCGCGGGTGGCAGCGGAAAGCTGCCGCTGTCCCGAGAGGCTGGCGGCGTGGGGGTCGATTTGGTTGGTCCCCAGCAGGCGGGCTACCGCCGCCGCGATGACCTTCCGCGCCCCTTCTTCCTGACAGCAGACCGGCAGCACCATCGCAAAATAGGGTGCGATGAGCTCGGCGTCGAACCGGGTGGGCTTGTCCTCTTTATTGACCAGCGCGATGGCCGGACGACCCGCGCAGCGCTGAGCCAGCTCCAGGTCCTCCCGGGTCGGGCGCTCCGAGCCGTCGAAGACGGCGAGGATAATCCCCGCCTCGTCCAGCTTCTTCCAGCTGCGGCGGATGCCTTCGGCTTCTATCTCGTCTTCCGTCTGACGCAGACCGGCAGTGTCGAAGAGATTCAGCCGGACGTCGCCCAGCTGAACAGCCTGCTCCACCACGTCGCGAGTGGTTCCGGCCACCGGCGTGACAATGGCCCGGTCAAATCCGGCCAGCAGGTTGAGCAGGGTGGATTTGCCCGCATTGGGCTTGCCCACGATGGCACAGTCCACGCCCTCGCGGAGGACAGCGCCCGCATCGTAGCTCTGGATGAGGGCGTCCAGCTCCTGCTCTACCCCGCCTAAGACCTCGCACAAGTGGCTCTGGCTCAGTTCCGGGACATCTTCCTCAGGGAAATCCACCCAGGCGGCCAGATGGGCCTGCAAGGCCGTCAGAGCATCTTTCTGGGCCGCTATCTTCCGGGCCAGCGCACCGTTCAGGGAGGCATTTGCCAGCGCGGCCCCCTGTCGGCCATCGGCGGAGATGATGTCCATGACGGCTTCGGCCTGGGTCAGACTGAGCTTGCCGTTCAGGAAAGCGCGGCGGGTGTACTCGCCGGGAGCGGCAGGCGACGCGCCCGCCGCAATGCAGGCTTCCACCAGCCGCCGGGCGACTGCACTGCCGCCGTGGCAGGAAAGCTCCACCACATCCTCGCCGGTGTAGCTGTGGGGAGCCCGGAAGAAGAGGGCCACGCCCTCGTCAAAGGCCTCCTCCCCTTCCATAAAATGCCCGAACAGGGCGGTGTAACCCTTGGCCTCCTCCACCCGCTTATCGGGGTTGGCCGGGTGGAACACCTTTGCCGCCACGGCATAGCTCTCCGGGCCGGAAAGACGCACCACGGCAATGCCGCCTGCGCCGGGCGCGGTTGCAATGGCCGCGATCGTTGAATGTTCCATGTTGGTGCTCTCCCTCCGCTCTCAAATCAGAATTATTGTATCACGAAGCGACGAAAAAGGAAAGAGACAAAAAGCCCCCTTCCAGTTTTCCACCGGAAGGGGGCAGCATTGTGCAAAACTCAGCGGAGTTTACAGCTCGATCTTGCCGAAGCTGAAATCGGCAAAATCATCCACGCGCTCGGTGCGCTTGGGTGCCACGGGTGCGGCAGTCTCTGCGTCACGGGGAGCATAGGTGCGCTCAGGCACGCTGGAAGGACGAGGACCGCGGCTGCCTGCAGGACGGCCATTGCGGGGACCGCCATTCCGGGAGCTGCTGCCGCGTCCGCCGCGGAAGCCGCCATTGCGGTTGCCGCCGGGGCGGCGGCCATTGCCCCGCGGGCGGCGCTCGCCGTAGGTGTTGTCAGTCTGGGCATCGGGAGCAGTGGAGTAGATGACCACACGGCGGTCACGGCCTTCCCCCTTGCTCTCGCTGCGCACACCCTCCATCTTGCCGATGGCAGAGTGGATGATGCGGCGCTCGTAGGGGTTCATGGGCTCCATGGCAAAGCTGCGGCCGGTCTTGCGCACCTTGGCACCAATGCGCTGTGCCAGGGCGGTCAGGTCGCTCTCGCGCTTGTCGCGGTAGCCGGCCACGTCCAGACCCAGCTTGATGTAATCGCCTTCCAGACGGTTGGCCACCAGGCTTGCCAGATAGGACAGGCTCTCCATGGTCTCGCCGCGGCGGCCGATCAGGGCACCCAGCTTCTCGCCATCCAGACGGATGATGGTAGCCTCACCCTTCTGCACGGCGCTGAAGGTGACATTCTCCACACCCATCAGGGCAATGACTTCCTTCAGGTAGTCCACAGCGGCCTTGACCTTGGCGTTCTCTTCGATGTTGATGGGAACTTCCGGCTCCTCACCCTCTGCGGCGGGGTCAGCAGTCTCCTCAGCAGGAGCGGCCTCCTCTGCCACAGGGGCAGCGGCAGGCTCCTCGGCCTTGGGTTCCTCAGCGGGAGTTTCCTCCACAACAGGCTTCACCTCAGGCTCCACCTTCTCCTCCACCACGGGAGCGGCCGGGGCATCGGGCTCTTCCACGCTCACACGCACCTTGGCAGGGGTGGTCTTCAGGCCCAGAAAACCGGTTTTCTGGGGCATTTCGAGCACTTCATAGCTCACATTCAGGTCGTCGGCCTGCACGCCCAGCAGGGCGCAGGCTTTTGCGCGGGCTTCATCGACCGTCTTGCCGGTCGCTTCCTGAGTACGGATCATAACCGTCAATCCTCCTTCTTGTTTTCCAGCTCGCTCAGCGGAACGGTGCGCTCGTCCTTATAGCGCTCCTCATCCAGCTTGCGGGCATACTCCAGGCGGCGCTTGTTCATTTCGCTGGCGGAGATATTTTTCTCCACGACCTCGCCGGTCTTTTCATCCGTGACCTTGATGGTGGTGCTCTTTACACCGCGCTTCTGCTCCTTCTTACGGGCAGCCATCTCGGCGGCGACCTCTGCCTTCATCTTCTCAGGGTCGTAGATCTTCTTCATCAACAGGCTCTGCACGGTCATCAGGATGTTGGAAACAACGTAGTACAGAGAGAAAGCGCTGGGCACGGTGAAGCAGAAGAAGACGTACATCAGCGGCATCATATACATGGTCAGCTTCATGCTGCCCTGCATCTCCTGGCCGCTGGCCTTCATGCTGATGTGGGTGGACAGGAACATGGTCACGATCGCCAGGACCGGGAGGATCAGCAGGGGCAGGTTCTCTGCAGCCAGGCTGTACTGGGGCACACGGGTCAGGTCGATGCCAAAGAAATCCATGTGCTGGCCGAACTCGGTGATGGTAGCCACCTGATCCGGGGTGAAGCAGGAGGAGACGGTGCTCTCGCCTGCAATGACCTGTGCAATGATGTTGGTGTCGCGGGTCACGGTGGTAAAGCTGATGCCCATGGCAGTCAGGGCCTCACCTGCGGCGGTCAGGGCATCGGCACCAATGTGGAAGATGCGCTGCAGCGGGCGGTACACCACCTCGATAACGCCGAACATGACCAGGAAGTTGACCAGCATGGGCATACAGCCTGCGGTGGGCTTGTAGCCCTGCTCCTGCAGCTTCATCAGCTCTTCCTGCTGCTTTTCGGGCTTGTCGCGGTACTTTTTCTGGATCTCGGCCACCATGGGCTGGAAAGCGCTCATGCGGGCCATACTCTTCTGCTGGTTGAGCTGGAGGGGGATCTTGATCACGGTGATGAGCAGGGTGAACAGGATGATGTCCCAGCCGTAGTTGGGGATCAGCTTGTAGATCCACTCCATTACATAGCCCAAGGGCCAGCCCAGGATGTACAAAGGATTCATAGTTTCGTCCATTCTGCCCCGCCTGTGGTGCGGGACGTTTAGATTTTTATGAGAAGGACACCCCGCCCACAGTGCGGAGCGTCACAAGAAGCTGGTTATACAAGTCCGACGGGTAGCTTTCTCCTCGGAGAAACTCCCCGCCGAACTATCCATGCCGCCTTTTAAATAATTTCGATACCGAGAGCTTTCTCTCCGGGTTCACCCAGCGGCCTTTGGGCGGCACCGGGTCAAAGCCCCACCGGCCAAGCGGGTTGCACCGGGCGATGCGCCAGGCGGTGAGCAGCAGCCCCTTGATGCAGCCATGGGTCTGGATGGCTTCTATGCCATACTGGCTGCAGGTGGGGGTAAAGCGGCAGTTGCGGCCCAGCCCCGGGCTGATAAAGCGCTGGTAGAACCGGATGGGCGCACAGAGCGCGTTCCGGCAGACGCGGGAGACGGGATTCACTGTTTTGCGGCCCGGTCTGCAGGCGGGACCGTGGCAGGGGGCTTTGCGCCCGGCTGCTTTGCCTTGTCGGGCAGGCCGGCCTGGGCAAAGAGCCTGGCCACCACTTCGCTGAGCTGCCAGCTCTTCAGGCGAGGGGTCATGCCCCGGGCCACAAACACCAGATCATAGCCGCCGATGTTCTGATCCAGGTGCTCATCAATGGCAGCCTTCATCACGCGGCGGGCGCGGTTGCGTTGGACGGCATGGCCGATCTTTTTGGTGGCCGTCAGGCCCACGCGGGTCTTTTTGCCGCGGGTCTTGAGCACATACAGCACCAGCGCCGGGTTCACATAGGACTTGCCGCGGGCATACACGCGGCCGAACTCGCTGTTGCGGCGGATGGGACGATAGCGCACTGCTCCGTCGCCTCCTTTTCGGTTAAAAAATCGCAGAACTTCCCTAAAGGCAAAGTTCAAAATTCAGTATAGCAAAAAAACGCCGACATGAAAAGGCTGTCCGGGCGTTTTTTGTGCCAAATCTTTTGCCAAATTTTTAGTCATTCCGCGCGCAGAACGTCCAAAATAAGAAAAAGACCGCCAATTCAGGATCAGCAGTCTTTTGTGCGCATGTTCAATTCTGCGCCGGATCCCTGGCAAAGCGGGATCAGACGGTCAGGCTCTTGCGGCCCTTAGCACGGCGAGCATTGATGACCTTGCGGCCGTTCTTGGTGCTCATGCGGGTCAGAAAGCCATGAACTTCCTTGCGATGACGCTTCTTGGGCTGAAAAGTTCTCTTCATGGTTGTATCCTCCGTAAAAACTCGTCCCCGGTAATGGGGTATTTCTGGTCCCAAATTGGGGACAGGCTTGCAATTCAACAGTATATCGCACACTATCCCCTTCTGTCAAGCATTTTTTTCACTTTCCAGCAAACTTTTTTCAAATTTCTTTGTGAAAAAGCTTTCAACTTTTTCACCGGTTCTCCGTGGAAAACTTTTCTTCCACCATATCTTGTGGCCAAAAACCGCCTTGGACACAAGAGCCGCGAGGGCACGATGGAGCGTCTTTTCTTATGTATTATAAAATACATTATAGAATATAGACGCAGGGAGATTTTTGTGGTATACTAACGGGGTATCAGCAGCATTGTTGAAAACTTCGACCAATTCAATGGAGTGGATGTTTTATGGATTCTTTCAAGGACGTTTTAGAGGCCGCTCAGGCATACTGCAAAACGCAGATGGCCGAGCCGACCTATAATCTCTACATCGACGGACTTGAGCCCATCAGTTTTGAGGACTCGAGCCATATCACCCTGTCGGTGCGCAACGATTTCATCTGCAAGATCGTCACCGACCGCTACCTCGGCCTGCTGAAAGAGGCCTTCAAGACCGTGCTGGGCTTTGACGTGGACATCACGCTGGTGGTGCCCAGCACCCCGCCCCACGAGGTGGTGCTGGCCCAGCAGTACGAGGCGAACCCCGCCTCCCCCCAGGGCAACTACGAGTTCACCTTCGAGAACTTCATCAAGGGCCCCTCCAACCAGTTTGCGTTTGCTGCGGCGCAGGCGGTGGCGGCCAACCCTTCCGGCGCTTACAACCCGCTGTTCATCTACGGCGGCTCGGGCCTTGGCAAGACCCATCTGCTGACGGCCATCCAGACCGAGATCAAACGCACCCACCCCGACTTCGTCATCATGTATGTGACCTGCGAGCAGTTCACCAATGAGCTGATCGCCGCCATCCGCGCCGGCAGCACCGAGGACTTCCGCATGAAGTACCGCGTGGCCGACCTGCTGCTGGTGGACGATATCCAGTTCATCGCCGGCAAGGAGTCCACCCAGGAAGAGTTCTTCCACACCTTCAACTCCCTGCACGACGCCCACAAGCAGATCGTCATTGCTTCCGATCGCCCGGCCAAGGAGATCAAGAGCCTGGAAGAGCGCCTGCGCACCCGCTTTGAGTGGGGCCTGACCGCCGATGTCCAGCCGCCGGACTTCGAGACCCGCGTGGCCATCGTCAAGCGCAAGGCAGAGCTTTTGCACCTGGATCTGCCCGAGGATGTGGCCGAGTTCATCGCCAACCACCTGAAGAACAACATCCGCCAGCTGGAAGGCGCCGTGAAAAAGCTGAACGCCTACTACATGCTGGAGGGCATCCAGCCGGTGATCAGCGTGGCCCAAAACGCCATCAAGGACATCCTCAACGAGACCCAGCCCGTACCGGTGACCATCGAAAAGATCATCGGCGAGGTGTCCCGCACCTTCAACGTCTCCCCTGCCGACATCCGCGGCACCAAGCGCAACGCCAATGTGGCCTCTGCCCGCCGTGTGGCTATCTACATCCTGCGGGAGGTCACGGGCATGAGCATGGAGGAGATCGGCCGGGAATTCTCCGGCCGCGATCACTCCACCATCGTCTACTCCCTCAAGACCATGGAACGGGACATGAAGAACGACCAGCACCTGCGCGAGACCGTGAGCGACATCATCAAAAACGTCAAGGCCTGAGACAGAGTTTGACGTAAAAGTCATACTCATTTCAGGGTCTCACCCCAAAATATGGGGAAAAACCAGGGCAAAATGGGGAAAACAGACCCATATCTTGTGGTAAAATCGCAAACCTTTCCACACTTTCCACCAAGTTTTCAACATTCAACCTGTCCTTTCCACATTCGCTGTGGAAAGCGAGACTTCTCTTCACGATTCCACAATTCTTCCACAACCCATTCACAATCCGGTGGAAACCAAAACCCCCGCATTCCGACAAGGCTTTTCCGAGTTTTCCACAAGTTCCCCACCCCCTACTACGGTTACTACAACAAGTTCAATAAGATAGACCGGTCAGCAGGCAATTCTGAAGAACAGACCTACAATACGACCGGTGAACAAAAAGGAGCGATTCTGGTTTGAACATTGTATGCGATAAAACCCTTCTCAGTGCAGCGATCGACGGCGTTTCCAAAGCCGTCACCATGCGGTCAGCCATCCCAGTGCTGGAAGGCATCCTGCTGAAAGCCGAAGGTTTCCAGCTTACCCTGACCGGCTATGACCTGGAAATGGGCATCGTGACCACCATCGAGGCCAACGTCAAGGAACCCGGCGAGATCGTGCTGAACGCAAAACTGCTCAGCAGCATGATCAGCCGGATGCCCGCCGGTCAGATCAGCATCCTGTCTGCCGACAACGGCAAGACCACCATCAAGAGCGGCGTGGCGGAATTCGAGATCCAGTCCATGGCCGCCACCGACTTCCCCGACCTGCCCAACACCGGTGCCGAGGAGACCCTGACCATCCCCACCGGCGTGCTCCGGGACATGATCGACCGCACCCTGTACGCCGTGAGTCAGGACGAGAAAAAACCGGCCCATACCGGCGAACTGTTCGAGATCGAACCCGATAAGCTGACCATCGTGGCCCTGGACGGCTACCGTCTGGCCATCGTGGAGCGCCCGGTCACCGCCGTGAAGGACATCCGCATCATCGTGCCCAGCAAGACCATGACCGAAGTGGCCCACCTGCTGCCCAACGACGACGAAGAGCCGGTGCACATCTGTGCCAACCGCCGCTATGTGGTGTTCATGGCCGCCGGTTACACCATCATGAGCCGCCTGATCGAGGGCGAGTTCCTGAACTATCACAACGTGATCCCCGCCGGCAGCCGTACCCGGGTGACCCTTGACACCAAGGAGTTCATCGAGACCATCGAGCGTGCCTCTCTGATTATTACAGAGCGTTTAAAAAATCCCCTCCGCATTACCTTTACAGAGGGGAAAGTCGTGGTGCGCTGCCAGACGAATCTGGGCCGCGTGGTGGATGAATTCAACGCGCAGTGTGAGGGCGACGAGGTGGAGATCGGCTTCAACAACCGCTATCTGCTGGACGCTCTGCGCAACGCCCGCACCGAACAGGTGCGCATGGAGATCAGCGGTCCACTGAGCCCGGTCAAGGTGCTGCCCGTGGATGGCAGCGATTTCCTGTATCTGGTGCTGCCGGTGCGCTTCAAGAACGACTAAGAAAGGCGATTTTATGCAGAAAATTCTCATTCATACGGAATTTATCAAGCTGGATGCCCTGCTCAAGTACGCAGGCCTGTGCGAGACCGGCGGCGAAGCCAAGGAGCTGGTGCAGGGCGGTGCCGTGAAGGTGAACGGCGAGGTGTGCACCATGCGCGGCAAAAAGTGCCGTGCCGGTGACGTGATCGAGCGGGACGGCCAGTCCGTGGAAGTCGGGCAGGGCCAGTAATGCGGCTGCTTTCACTGGAAGTTACGAATTACCGCAACATTGCGTCGGCCCGGCTGGAACCCGGCCGGGAGCTGACGGTCATCTGCGGCAACAACGGTCAGGGCAAGACCAATCTGCTGGAAGCCATCTGGCTGCTGACCGGCGGCAAGAGCTTCCGGGGCGGCAAGGATGCCGAGCTTGTGCGCCGCGGGGAGACATTCGCGGTGCTGGAAGCCGTGACCCAGCGCACCCGGCAGGAAGATCAGGAGCCGGATGACCCGGCCCGGGTGCGCATCACGGTGGGCACCCCGGACGCACCCCGCCCCGGCCGCTATGCCTCGGTGAACGGGGCTGCCCCCAAGCGGGCCGCCGGTCTGGCCGGCAGCTTTCCCGCTGTGGTGTTCGACCCCGGACACCTGAGCCTGGTCAAGGGCGCACCGGAGGGCCGCCGCCGGTTTCTGGACGCGGCGTTGTGCCAGCTGTACCCCGGGTATCTGGCCACTTACCGCCGCTACGTCCGGGTACTGCAGCAGAAAAATGCGCTGCTGCGGCATTCAGCCACCGGGCAGGAGCGCCCTTATGCGGAAAAATGTGCTCTGCTGGAAGTGCTGAATGTGGAGCTGGCCGCGCAGGGCGAGGTCCTGCAGCAACGGCGGCGGGATTACCTTGCCCTGCTGGGGCCGCTGGCCTGCGCCAACTATCAGGAGCTTTCCCACGGGGCAGAGCGCATGAGCATCCGCTATGCGGCCCAGTTTGCGCCGGGCGGTCTGGCCGATCTGCTGAAGCAGCGCCAGAACGAGGAGCTGCGGGCCGGGCAGAGCCTGTGCGGCGTCCACCGGGAAGATCTGGAACTGCTGCTGGACGATCAGCCTGCCCGTGTGTTTGCCAGCCAGGGACAGCAGCGCAGCGTGGTGCTGAGCCTGAAGATGGCCGAGGCCGCCGCTGCTGCCCGCATCACCGGCGAACACCCCGTGCTGCTGCTGGACGATGTGCTCAGCGAGCTGGACGAGGGCCGCAAGCAGTATCTGCTGACCCGCATGAAGGAAAAGCAGACCTTTGTCACCAGCTGCGATGACACCGCCTTCCTCAAGACGGACGGCGAGGTATACCGCATGAACGGCGGCGTACTGAGCCGCGCCTGACAGCATGCAGAAATGTTGCAAAAATGGATGCATGAAACCTGCATGAAATCCTGAAATATCCAATCGGAACTGCACGAGGAAAATACAGTATGTATATTCATCTCGGACGCGATTATGTGCTGAACGACCGTGACATCATCGGCATCTTCAATCTGGAGACCACCACCATCTCCCCCCGCGGGCGGGAATTTCTGAACTACGCCCAGAAGAACGGAGCCGTGGTGAGCCTTTCGGATGAGCTGCCCCAGAGCTATGTTCTGGCGGACGGCGGCGTGGTGGACACGGTATACCTTTCGGAGCTGTCCAGCGCCGTGCTGCGCCGCCGCGCCGAAAAGATGATCGAGTGAACGCTGTGCAGCCGCCCCTTGCGAGAACCCCGCAGCCTGCAGGCGTGGAAAGTGCCTGCCGCTGCGTTTCCAGAATAGAGAAACAACACGATATCTACACGAAAAACAAAAAGGGAGAAAGGAAATGGCAGAAGAAATCATCACCAGCACCAATGCCGAAACCGCTACCGACCACGAGTATAACGCCAGCGAGATCCAGGTCCTGAAGGGTCTGGAGGCCGTGCGCAAGCGCCCCGGCATGTATATCGGCTCCACCGGCGAGCGGGGCCTGCATCATCTGGTCTACGAGATCGTGGACAACGCCATCGACGAGGCACTGGCCGGTTACTGTGACCACATCGAGGTCAAGATCCTGAAGGACAACATCATCCAGGTCACCGACAACGGCCGCGGCATCCCCGTGGACATCCAGGCCGACACCGGCCTGCCCGCCGTCACCGTCGTCTACACTATCCTGCACGCCGGCGGCAAGTTCGGCGGCGAGAACTCCGGCTACAAAGTGGCCGGCGGCCTCCACGGCGTGGGTGCATCCGTTGTCAATGCCTGCTCCGAGTGGCTCACCGTCAACGTGCGCCGCGACGGCCATGAGTACGAGCAGACCTTCCGCCGCGGCGACCCGGACGGCCCGCTGAAGTGCATCG
>ERZ838399.2703-NODE-2703-length-12719-cov-2.170878_pt1 | contig 12719 bp, 9 predicted proteins | sample MGYA00519683_ERZ838399 | MGnify/ENA primary metagenome ERZ838399 (study PRJEB31850, sample SAMEA3708833) | human gut metagenome | biome: human gut; feature: human-associated habitat; material: faeces | place: China | collected 2014 ...
ATCAAGATGGCTCGTAAATACGGAATCGAAAAATACGGACCAAACCATTATCATATCGTAACAGCGAAGATGGGATTCCATGGAAGAACATTCGGAGCAATGTCAGCAACAGGACAGCCGGGAAATGGATGTCAGGTCGGATTTGGACCAATGACTTATGGATTCTCATACGCACCATACAATAACCTTCAGGCATTTAAAGATGCATGTACAGAAAATACGATCGCGATCATGATCGAGCCAGTACAGGGTGAAGGTGGTGTTCATCCAGCAACACAGGAATTCATGAAAGGATTAAGAGAATTTTGTGATGAAAATGATATGTTACTCTTGATCGATGAAGTTCAGACAGGATGGTGTCGAACAGGTGCAGTGATGTCTTATATGAACTATGGAATCAAACCAGACATCGTATCCATGGCAAAAGGCTTAGGTGGAGGAATGCCGATCGGAGCAATCTGTGCAACAGCAGAAGTTGCTAAAGCATTTACACCTGGATCTCATGGAACAACATTTGGTGGACATCCAGTCAGCTGTGCAGCAGCATTAGCAGAAGTTAATGAACTGATCGATCGCGACTTGGCTGGAAATGCAAAGAAAGTTGGAGATTACTTTGCTGAGAAATTAAAAGGACTTCCTCATGTAAAAGAGGTCAGACACCAGGGATTATTAACAGGTATCGAATTTGATGACACATTAAACGCAGTTGATATTAAACATGCATGTTTTGATCGAAAACTGTTAGTTACAGCCATCGGAAGCAGTGTGATCCGTACAATCCCACCATTGATCGTAACAGAAGAAGAATGTGATAAAGCATTTGCGATCATGAAGGAGGCTGTAGAATCCTTAGCATAAAATAATATCTTTGAAAAAAGATCAAAATATCAGGGAGGAATGTAAATGAAACATTTTATCGTAAATATCGGATGTGAATACGGAAGTGGTGGTCCGGACATTGGAAAGATGGTTGCCGAATCACTTGGAATTCCATTTTACGACAGAGATTTAGTAGATCAGGTCGTAGAGAAACTTGGAGTTGACAGGGATCTGGTAGAAAAAGCCGATTCTGGAGAAGAAAATGTCAAATATGAATTTGACACAACCTTTGGACCAAGATATGCGAATCTTACAAACCGTGTTATTTACACACAGTTTGAGGTTATTCATAAACTGGCGGCAAAATCATCTTGTGTCATTATCGGAAGATGTAGTAACTATATATTAAAAGACAGGGATGACTGCTTAAATATCTTTGTATATGCACCGGAAGAATATAAAGTGAAACATATCATGGAGCAAAAAGGTGTATCACAAAAAGAAGCACTAAAACTTGTAAAATATAATGATGGGATGTTGAAGTCAAGATATGAATATATGACAAGCTCTGATATGAGAGATTGTCGTACCAGACATATGATGATCGATTCTAGTATTCTTGGACTTGAAAAAACAGCAAAATATATCATGCAGTTGATTGATCTGCGATTTGAAAATTAAAATAAAATACATTTACATTCTAACAAAGGCGTTAAGAGATAAGGATCTTTTAGCGCCTTTTTTCTTTCGAAACTTTAAACAGAATGTGAAGCAAGAAAGGAATGATATATAATGGAAAAGAAAAAATCAGAATTTGACAAAGTATTTAGTGCATGGGACATTCTTGTCATTGCATTTGGCGCTATGATCGGTTGGGGATGGGTTGTTTCAACCGGAGACTGGATCGGTCGAGGTGGAGTTTTAGGAGCTGTCATCGGTTTTGCGATCGGTGGTATCATGGTATTCTTTGTAGGACTTACTTATGCAGAACTTACTGCAGCAATGCCACAGTGTGGAGGAGAACATGTATTTAGTTACAAGGCAATGGGACCGGTTGGTTCATTTATCTGTACGTGGGCGATCATTTTAGGATATGTCAGTGTTGTATGTTTTGAAGCATGTGCACTTCCTACAATTATCACGTATATTTATCCTGGATTCTTAAAAGGATATCTGTATACAGTTGCAGGATTTGATATTTATGCATCATGGCTTGCAGTTGCGATGATCGTAGCATTCTTTATCACATTTATCAATATCAAAGGTGCGAAGACAGCTGCAACTTTACAGACAGTTTTAACAGTGATCATCGGTGGAGTTGGAATCCTTCTGATCGTAGCATCTGTAGTCAGTGGAGATGCCAGCAATTTAACACCACAATTATTTGCAGGAGATGGTGCGTCAACTACTATGAAAGCGATCATGAGTGTTGCGGTTATGACACCATTCTTCTTTATTGGATTTGATGTTATCCCACAGGCAGCAGAAGAGATCAATGTGCCGCTTAAAAAAATCGGTATGATCATGATCTTATCTATCGTACTAGCAGTTGCATTTTATGCGCTGATCATCTTAGGTGTTGGTTATGTTATGAGTCCATCTGATATTTCATCTTCACAGGCAGGATCAGGACTTGTTACAGCTGATGCAATGGCAAAAGCATTCCACAGCAGTATCATGTCAAAAGTATTGATCGTCGGTGGTATGTGTGGAATCGTTACAAGTTGGAACTCCTTTTTAATTGGTGGTAGCCGTGCAATGTATTCCATGGCTGAATCTTATATGATTCCAAGAACTTTCCGTAAATTACATAAAACACACAAAACACCAGTTAATGCATTATACTTGATCGGTGGATTATCCATATTAGCTCCATTATTTGGACGTAAAATGTTAGTATGGATCGTCGATGCAGGTAACTTTGGATGCTGTCTTGCATACTGTATGGTTTCCTTATCTTTCATCATCTTAAGAAAGAAAGCACCAGAAATGGCACGTCCATACAAAGTAAAACATTATAAGATTGTTGGTGTATTGGCAGTCTTAATGTCAGGATTTATGGTCGCGATGTATATTATCCCAGGATCAGGGTCAAACCTTGTACCACAGGAATGGGCAATGGCTGGTGGATGGGCTGTTCTTGGAATTATCTTCTTCATTGTATGTAAATTAAAATACAAAGAAAAATTTGGATCTCACATCGATGTTGCCGTTGATGAAGAAGAAACAGTGGAAGAAGATCATACTTTCGAAGAAGCACTTGGAGCTGTCAATGCTACCGAAAATGTAGTAGAAGTGCAGCCAGCAATTAATTTTAACTACTTCCTTCCAGTCAATATTGCATTTGGAAGCGGTAAAGTCTTAGAAACAGGAGAGCTTACAAAACCATATGGTAAGAAAGCACTGATCGTAACTGGAAGAAGCAGTGCAAAGAAATCTGGTTTATATGATAAAGTAGCAAACAGCTTGTCTAAAGCAGGAATTGATCATGTATTATTTGATAAAGTCGCACAGAATCCATTAATAACAACGGCGATGGAAGGCGCTGATTTTGCCAAGGCAAATGGATGTGATGTCGTTGTGGCAATCGGTGGCGGAAGCATCATGGACTGTGCAAAAGCAATCGCATTCTTAAGTATCAATGACGGTGATATCAACGATTACATTTATAACAGATTACAAAGTGATAAAGCATTACCATTGATCTTAATTCCTACAACATGTGGAACAGGATCCGAAGGAAATGGATTTGCAGTTCTTACAAATCCGGAAAATGGAGACAAGAAATCCTTACGTTGCAATGCGATCGTTGCAAAAGTATCCATTGTTGATCCAGAATGCATGATGACAATGCCAAAACATGTACTTGCATCTGTCGGATTCGATGCATTATGTCACTGCATGGAAGCATACACGTCAAAGATCGCACAGCCATTTACAGATGCTCTAAGTTTATACGCGATGGAACTGATCGCAGGGAACCTTGTCAAAGTATATAAAGGTGAAGGCGGCAAAGAAGCATGGGAGAAAATCACACTGGCATCAACGATCGGTGGAATGGTCATCAATACAGCAGGTGTCACTCTGGCACATGGAATGGAACATCCAGCCAGCGGACTAAAAGATATCGTCCACGGACAAGGACTTGCAGCATTAACACCAGTAATTGTAGAAGCATCCCATAAAGGAAACCATTTCAAATTTGCTAAGATCGCAAGAATCTTTGGCGGGGTTACCGCAGAAGATCTTGCTGGTAAATTAAGAAGTCTGTTAAAAGATATCGACCTTGCTTGTACACTATCTGACCTTGGATTATCCGAAGAAGATATTCCTTGGATGGCAGAGAACTGTATGAAAGTATCTGCGGCAAGTATTCAGAACAATCCGGTTGTATTTACACAGGAAGAAATTGCTGAGATATACAGGAAAGCAATGTAGGATAGTTTATTATCTATAGGCTATTGAGTATGTAGAAAAATGAAAATATAAGAAATATGAAAGATATGATATGAAAAGACAGTTTCGTGTCATATCTTTTTTTGATAAAATATAAAAGGATTAGGAAGAAGCTTATCATGATAGAAAGGAAAATCCAATGAATGATCAGTTTATACAAGGCGTAATATTTGACTGGAATAAAATAGATGATGACAGTTATCTAAAACAAATAGAAGCATTAAAAAATATTGAAAGGCTAGAATTTAAAAATTCAATCAATTTCTTCGTTGGAGAAAATGGAAGTGGAAAGTCCACCTTATTAGAAGCAATTGCCATAGCTCATGGATTTAATCCAGAAGGTGGAACGAAAAACTATGTATTTTCTACGCATGATACACACTCCGAATTATGCGATGCCATCAGAGTTGTAAAAGGATATCGGAAGGAAAAATGGGGATATTTTCTTAGAGCAGAAAGTTTCTATAATGTTGCAACGAAGGAAGAAGAATATGGTGGAATAGATTCAGCCAGATATCATGAGAGATCACACGGAGAAGGTTTCTTGGCATTAGCACAAAATAATCTACAGCCCAATGGATTGTATCTTTTTGATGAGCCAGAAGCGGCATTATCACCACAAAGACAATTAACATTATTAATGGAGATATATAAATGTGCAAGAAAAGGAGCACAGTTCTTTATTGTTACACATTCACCGATTTTACTAGGAATTCCAGACGCTGACATTTATTGTTTTGATGATGGTAGGATTCATTTATGTGAGTATGAGGAGACGGAAAGTTATCAGATTACGGAGATGTTTATAAATAATCGGGAAGTATTATTGGATAGACTTCTAAAAGAATAGATGTAGAAATTCATAATTCATGCTATACTTAAAAATAACAGATTAAATAAAAGAGGTGAGATAAAATCATGGAAAATGAAACATATATAAAACGATTAAAAGACAGACTGCAAATAGAATTTAAAAAACAGGATCGAAGCGGAGTATACGGTTTTACACAGAGGAGTATGGCGTATAATTCCAATCGAATTGAAGGAAGTACCTTAACAGACAGCAAGTATGTTTGAAACAGGAACTTTATATGTGGATGATCCAGACATGATTTTTCGAACAAAAGATATAGAAGAAATGAATGGTCATTTCAAAATGTTTAATTATGTAATGAAATGTATGGAAAAACCTTTGTCAGAAGATGTCATAAAAAATATGCATAAAAATTTAAAGGAAGGTGTTTTTGAAGATCGAGCAAATGGATATGCAATTGGTGGGTGGAGAAAGCGTGCAAACAGAGTCAGTGATATCCAGACAGCATTGCCACAAGAAGTTCCAGAAAAGATTCATCAGTTATTAGAAAAGTATCATAACGCAGAGAAAATTACATTATACGATATTGCTAAATTTCATGCACAGTTTGAGAATATTCACCCATTTCAGGATGGAAATGGGAGAGTCGGGCGTATGATCATTCTAAAACAATGTCTGGATCATAATATTGTTCCAGTGATCATCCGTGATATTCATAAAGCAGAATATAATCGATATCTTAATAAAGCACAGCACGAACAAGACTATAAAGGATTAGAAGCTTATTTTGAAAAAGAACAGAAATATTATCAGGAAAGCACAATCCCAATGATATTTGATTTTGATGAATTGTAGAATAAGGGTGTAATTAATAGAGAGTGGACAAGAAAGGAGGTTGGGGTTTATGGCTAAGAAGTTTTGTACAACAGGAACATGTATCCCGGAGAAAAATTATATGGTTGATCTTAGCAACAGGATTCAGCAGATTATCAATCAATATATCGAATCAGGACAATACTTTACGATCAATCGAGCCAGACAATATGGTAAGACAACCTTGCTTTATCTTCTGGAAAAAGAATTGCGAAAACAAGATTATCTGGTTTTGAGTTTAAGTTTTGAAGCTGCCGATGAATATTTTGAATCTCTGGGAAGTCTTGCCGAAGGACTTTCACTTGATATTGAAGAGTGTTTGCGAGAGCAGAATGTAGATGAAAAAGTTTTAGAGGAATGGAATCATTCAATCTCTGAGAGATTTCCTATGAGATCATTAGGAACAAAAATCAGCAACCTATGCAGAAAATGCGGTAAAAAGGTAGTTCTAATGATCGATGAAGTAGACAAAAGTTCAGACAATCAGATTTTCTTATCTTTCCTTGGACTTCTAAGAGAGAAATATTTAAAATGTCAGCAAGGAAAAAATGTAACATTTCATTCTGTAATTCTTGCAGGTGTTTACGATATTAAAACATTAAAGTTAAAACTACATCCACAAGAAGAATCGAAATATAACAGTCCATGGAATATCGCAGTTGATTTTAATATTGAGATGAGCTTTTCTGTAAGTGATATTCAGACAATGATACAAGAATACGAGCAGGAACATCGTACAGGTATGGATGTAAAAGAAATCAGTCGGATTTTATATGATTATACGTCAGGATATCCATATTTGGTTTCAAAGATATGTCAGTTATTAGATGAAAGAGTATCCGATGTTCAAGTGTGGACAAGAGAAGGAATTTTAAGTGCAGTCAAGGTTTTGTTAAAAGAACCAAACACATTGTTTGATGATATGACCAAAAAGTTGTTAGATCATCCACAGTTAAAAGAAATGCTTCAAAACATTTTATTTGCAGGAGTTGACTTCCCATTTAAACGAGAAACACCGATTATAGATTTGGGAGTTACGTTTGGCTTCTTAAAGGATAAAAATGGGATTGTAGCAGTATCGAATCGGATTTTTGAAACACAGTTATATGATATGTTTTTATCAGAAACAGCAGTTAATAATCAAATGTATATGAAGGTATCATCTGATCGAAATCAATTTATTGTATCTGGAATGTTGCAAATGCCATTGGTAATGCAAAAGTTTTATGAATATTATGAAGAAATTTATTCAGAAAAAGATCAAAAGTTTAAACAGGAAGGGTAAAGATTATGTATAAAATCAGCAATTTCAGTGACAACGACGATGTAAAGATCATCGACAAATCAGGACCATTTGAAGTTATCGAATACCAGAGAGACTTAAGTGTTATGCCAGAAGATGCTCAGTTAGCATTTTTTTGCAGCCAGATGAATGTAAGAAAACGTCAGCTAAAATGTGAACTATCCAGAGGAAATGTAACGATTCAGTCAGGTGCCATGCAGTGGATGGCAGGAGATGTCTCTGCGACAACAGGAATTAAAGGAGCAGGAGATTTCTTATCCAAGACGATCCGAGGAAAAGTAACTGGAGAATCTGTGATCAAGCCAGAATATACAGGAGATGGAACTCTTGTTTTAGAACCTACATATAAACATATCATTTTATTAGATCTTGACGAATGGGGAAATTCGATCGTATTAGATGACGGATTGTTTTTAGCATGTGAATCTACGTTAAAACAAAAAGCAGTCAGAAGAAAGACATTTTCTTCTGCATTTGCAGGCGGGGAAGGATTCTTCAACCTTGGGTTAAAAGGAAGTGGAGTTGTGTGCATAGAATCTGATTGTTCAAGAGAAGAATTAGTTGAGATCACATTAGAAGATGATGTTGTAAAGATTGACGGAAACTTGGCGATCGCATGGAGCGGAAGTCTTGATTTTACGGTAGAACGAGCAGGAAAATCTTTGCTCGGCTCAGCAGCGAGTGGCGAAGGCTTGGTTAATGTATACCGTGGAACAGGAAAAGTATTATTGGCACCAGTTGGGAATCAGGCGATGAAACCACAACAAGTGATAGAAAAAGAGCCAGTGATCGTCGGTGACGATGACGAATAGAAGAAAAAATAGATAAGGAAATAGCATTTGTTACGAAAAAATAAACAACAGATGCTATTTTTTTGTATGATTAACTCGACTTATTATTTATTTGTAGTATAATGAGAGCATAAAAATTATAAGGAGTCATGGTCGTGGGTAGAGGGAATGATGCAATACCAACATGGAGTGGATTTAATTATCAAGGAAAAATGATGCTATTGTATGTCCTAGAGTTAATAAATCAAATAGCCAAAGATAAAAACAAAGATATAGACGCCTATTCTGTTGAATTAGAAAAAACAGAAGATTTTTGTATTATTTGCGATTCAGAATATAAATCATTTCATCAGGTTAAGGCATATTTGTCTAAAGATAAATGGAACAGTTATAGCAAAGCAATGGACAAATTGTTGAAACATCGGGTTGAATCAAATAATCCAACAGCAAAATGTTATCTTACAGTTGCAAAGGAGATAAAAGATTGGGATGATGCATCTAATACATACAATGTAAGTGTTGAATTATATAAAAGGGCATCAAAAGTAGTTGGTGTATGTGATGTGAGAAATGAAATAGATACGGAAATCTTAGTATATTTGAAAAGTAAAGGCTATTCTGATAAGGCAGAAGAGATTGTATATGGGGAACTATGTTTGTTTTTAGATGATAGCATCGCAAGGATGCACAAGCAGGACTCTAAAAAAAGAAAATATATAATAAAATTTTCTGATATCGTAGGAATTATGGAGTCTGCTATCGATAAAGAAGATGTGCGAAAAGAATATTTTTTGAAAGAGAAAATTTACGAATATGTTATGCAGAATATTGAAAAGGCTTTAAATAATTTATGTCAAGATGAATGTGATACTTCTTTAGAAAATTGTAATAGAATATGTGCTGCTAAATGTGGATATGAAAAAATGACTGAAATTGTTGATTATGGTCAGTTTTGTAAATTACTCAATCCGGGTAAAGTAGATGAGTGGGATAACGAATTGAACTTAGTAGAAAATCTTTCAGTTGATAAAATTCAAAGTGAAATTTATGAATTACTGTATAGAAGCGATACTCCAGAAAAAGTTATGGGAGATAATTGTGGAATATATTTACAATCAAAGTATTCACAAGCGCCAAGAAAACAGGTCATACCTACGTTTTTAGATCTTACACGTGGTGCCAGGAAAGAACGGGCGTTACAGAGTATTTTCCAAAATATTATTAATAATACAGACATTATTGATATATTGGCAGGAAATAGTATTACGGTTATTCCGGGAAGCTATTCAGGAACTTTATCCCAAGCACAAATTACATCTGGATGGAAAAATAGCTCTCCAAATAAAGTAGGCGAATATTATAGAGATATAGAATTGATTTCTGCTCAGGAATTGAAGGAAAAATTTGAACAAAATGGAGGTAATCATGATTAATACTATATTGGATATAATCCGTTTATTAAATGATGGAAATATTGTACCGATGCAAAAAGATGAAGATACAAAGATTGATTTGTATAATGAAAAAGTGCAACTGTTTATGGATGCATCTGGAGAAGAAAGCAAGTATTACTATTTTTCGGAACTTGAGATAGATGATGAAAATCAGGATAATTTAGCAGAGATTGAAGATGTAGCATTAAATAGTGATGCATACACAGTCATAGAAAAACCGACACCAAGCGATTCTTACATGATATTGTTCTGGAAGGTGGAGTGTATAGAGGAAAGAATGTATCCAGATATTATAAAAATTGAAGAAAATGAATTCTTTTATAAAAAATATGTGTTCTATTATACAGAAAAAGAACTGCAATGTTTCGAAAAATGGTGTAGGTCATTGAAAACTAATGGGAAACCGATGCTTGATACAGTATTAGAAGCTGTACAGTTCTTGAACGATGAATCGGAACAGGTACAATTTTTGACGCGTTTATTAAGTAAAGTTCCATTTTTTAATCCAATCTTTCCAAAGGCAGTCATGAATGACTTTGATGAAATGGTAAAACAAAAGATAGATGGAATACGGAAACAAAAACAGAATGTTGAAATGCTAAATGATATGTTTATAAGATCAATAGAAGAAGCATCTTTTGACGTAGAAGTATTGTCCGATATGATATATCAAAAATTATTGGAGGAGTAATTGGATGGGGTACACATTTAAGAGCCTATGTATTAGAAATTTTAAGTATATTACAAATAATAAACCTTTAAAATTTGATTTTATGAATAGTAATATTGTGATTTTAGATGGTCAAAATGGATATGGTAAAACTACATTATTTGATGCTATTGAAGTTTTGGTGACTGGGAAAATAAAGCATTTTAACCCTAGTTTACAAAATAGGAAGACGGAAACATTAGGAACACTGGCAAATGATGTAAATAAGGATATAGTTATTTCGGCAATTTTATCATCTGATTTTTCAGATGAAATACATGTAGAAAGAAAACTTTTATGTAAAAATGAATTTCAGAGTATTATCACACTTAATAGTCAAGAAATTAGTCAAGAAGAATTGTATGATAAATTTCATTTGAGTTCCAATATGTTTGATATAGGGACATATATTTCTCAAAGTGAATCTTTGGACTTCTTACAAAATAAGTATAAAAATAGAAAAGATTCTGTATCTTCTCTTTTAGATGACACCGAGATAACTGATAAAATTCAAATGCTGAAATCGGTTCAAGAACATATTCTTGGAAGAGTAGAAAAAGAAATTGGGGATAAAGAAAAACAAATAGGTGTAGTAAGTCAAAGAGTAAATGAGATAAAACGTCAGACAGATCACATTGTTATGAATGCAGAACTGCCAGGGGAAAATATACGATTATTTGACGAAGTTGAATATGAATTTGATGTCATAAAATTAGACCAGGGAGTTACATATGAGACCGTTATTCAGCAGCTTAAACAAATTGAAGGGTTTATAGAAAACTATGAAGAATACCTTCGATATAAAGATAATGCTATCATAAGGGAATTGAAAGCATCACCGAAACGGTTATATATGGCATTGTTTTATCGACAGGAGATTGAATTACTTAATAAAAAAGAAAGTCTCATAAAAGAGTTAAATAAGAGCAAAGAATTATTGACGAATTATAGCAATAATGTCTGGTCAGTAGATGAAACATTGTTCAATAAGATTAAAATAAAAGCAGAAATTATAGCACAAATAAAAACATTATTATTGAACCAGAAAAAAGAACAAAGTCAATTGGATGATGCTGATAAGGTTTTGGCACAGATGACAAAGGCACGAAGGGGACTTATTAAAGAATTTTATAATGCTGCGGAGTCTGGAAAGTTTGATAAAAACAAATGCCCATTGTGTGGAACGGATTTTACGGATATAGATTCAGCTATTATAGAAACAGAACAATTTATAAAAAATATTCATACAGATGGGATAAAAATAATAGAAGATATTGAGACACAAATAACAAATTTATTTCAAAAAGAAATTATTCCTGTGTTGAAAGTGTTTCTTGAGGAAAATAAAGTACTAATAAAAATGGATGATACTTTATCAGGATGTAAGAATCTAGCGGTGGAGAAATTACAGCAGTTGTTGGATAAGGTAAAAATATCAGAGTTTAAATCTCAGGGAATAGAAAAATTTGATATTGAAGAATTTTCTCAACAATATGAAAACTTATTGAAAGAACTTCAAGAAAAGGAAGTTCCAAATAAAATTATTTTTCAAGAAAAGCAGATTGAATTGTATAAATCCATTCACAATACCTATTATCATAATGAAAAACCGTATCACACAGTGGGAGAGTTACAAAGCAAGGAACAATATGTTGCAAAGTTATTTAATGACAATCTTTCTCAGCAGCTTTCTACGGAAGAGGCCCGACTAAGAAAACTAAAAAGAGATTATGAGGAATACAAGAATAAAACAAAGGATATGACAGATGCAATAAAAGTATTGGTTGGTAAATATGAAGATGCGAATAAAGAATATCAAACACAGCTTCTTAATGCAATTAAAATTCCTTTAATGGTGTATAGTGGAAGGATTATACAAAATTATCCGTTAGGGTTGGGAATTAGAGCAGTCATTAAAACCAATCAGTTAGTATTTGAAGCAGCTTCTAAGAGTGGAAGTGATGTTTATAATATTTTAAGTACAGGACAATTGAATGGTCTTTCAATTGCGCTTTTACTTTCAATAAAAAATGTGTATGGTGATACGAAAGGGTTAGACATTTTACTGATAGATGATCCACTTCAAACAATTGATGATATTAGTGCAATTTCGCTTGCGGATTTGTTGACACAGCAGGGAATAGGGCAAATTGTATTGTCTACGCATGAGGAGGCAAAAGCAGCATTGCTACGATATAAATTTAAACATGCAGGAATGAGTGTTCGGGAACAGAACATGCAAGCACTCTACATGAAAACAGTAACAGAAGAATAGAAAGAGAGAGGAAAGCTAGTAGTGAAGTGGGGAGACTTTACTCCTAGCTCTTCTTATGGAAAATAACACACAGTACACCAGTGTGTATTCCGTTAAAGCCCCTATTTTCAAGGCATAAGGGGATAGGGGTACAGTTTACTGATGAGCCGACCGGAAATTTGGACTCAAAGTCAGGAAAGATTGTAATTGATGCATTGAATAAGATTTCATCGGAATATAAGAAGA
>ERZ838399.2709-NODE-2709-length-12699-cov-9.290731_pt1 | contig 12699 bp, 7 predicted proteins | sample MGYA00519683_ERZ838399 | MGnify/ENA primary metagenome ERZ838399 (study PRJEB31850, sample SAMEA3708833) | human gut metagenome | biome: human gut; feature: human-associated habitat; material: faeces | place: China | collected 2014 ...
TCTCCATCAGCTCAAAGGGGTCGCGGGCTTCGCGGTCCATCTTGTTGATGAAGGTGAAGATGGGGATGTGACGCAGGGTGCAGACCTTGAACAGCTTGATGGTCTGGGCCTCAACGCCCTTTGCCGCATCGATGACCATGACAGCGGAGTCCGCTGCCATCAGGGTACGGTAGGTATCCTCCGAGAAGTCCTGATGGCCCGGGGTATCCAGAATGTTCACGCACTTGCCTGCATAGTTGAACTGCAGGACAGAGGAAGTGACAGAAATACCGCGCTGTTTTTCGATGTCCATCCAGTCGGACACAGCGTGCTTGGCGCTCTGCTTGCCCTTGACGGAACCCGCCTGATTGATGGCTCCACCGTACAGCAGCAGCTTTTCGGTCAGGGTCGTTTTGCCGGCATCGGGGTGGCTGATGATCGCAAACGTCCGGCGGCGCTCGATCTCTTCACGATTTGTCATATATTGATTTCTCCTGAATCAGAATGGCTCTTTATTCGGTCAATCTCACGTTACATTGGTGATTCTCCGTAAACTGGCTTGCCCTCTCAGTCTGCTTCGCAGCCAGCTCTCCCAAAGGGAGAGCCGGTTGCTGCTCCAGGTACAGGCCCTGCAGATCTGCAGCACTTCTCCTTCCAGATGCGTTGGCTCCCCCTTCGGGGGAGCTGGCAAAGCCGACAGGCTTTGGCTGAGAGGGCAAGGATGCCAAAATTACACACAACTTATATTTTACCAGCAATTCCACCTAGATGCAAGAGTTTTTGTTATTTTTTCAGGAGGAAGCAGGGCAAGGGGGCGGTATCGGCCCAATTGGCGAAACCGCAGACAAGGGCGGTGCACTGTTTCAGGGGCCGGGAGCGCATCCACTGAAGGATCTCGGTCTTTTCGTCGGAACCGATGACCTTGCCGCTGTACAGGATGGCGCTGAGCACCCCGCCGGGCCGCAGAGCCTCGAGGGCGGCTTCCAGCGCCGGGATGCTGCTTTGTGCGCGGGAGAACACCCCGTGGTCGGCACCGGGCAGCCAGCCGAAGTTGAACATCACGGCATCAACGGTGCCGGGCTGCACATATTGTAAGAGGTTGGCGTGGCTGTCGCAGTGAAGCTCTGCCGCAAGGCCCTTCCGTGCAAGGTTCTGCCGGGTGGAGGCAATGGCTTCCGGCTGGATGTCAAAGCCCAGCACCCGGCCCCCTTCACCCACAAGGCGGCAGAGAAAGGCCGTGTCGCCCCCGTTGCCGCAGGTGGCATCGATGCAGAGCCCCGGGTCAGTCAGCCGCGCGGCGAGGAAGTCCTGCACAAGCTTCACGGCCGTCAGGTCGGGGGTGCGGCGGCGGCACAGGCCGCTGCCCTCTGCCGCAAAACCAAACTTTGCCCAGAAAGCCAGCTCCCCCGCATCGGCAGGCAGAGGAGCCGTGAACACCGTGGCCATCTCTTTGTCATAGCCGCCCAGGCTACGCAATACCTCTTTTAACAGGTAGGAGCCGTAGCCCTTGCGCCGCCATTCCGGCACAATGGTCAGGGCAGTGATGTCCGCGCCCTGCTCCGTGGGCCGGGCCTGGCAGGTGCCAATGATGGTTTTCTCTTTATACAGGGCATAACCGCCCGGAATCTTTTCCAGTTTCATAATTTGCTCCTTTCGCGAGCTTGCCCTCTCAGTCTGCTTTCGCAGACAGCTCTCCCAAAGGGAGAGCCTATTGTGGCTCCGAATAAGGCCCCTGCAAATCAGCGATTGCTCGCCTGTCAGATGTGTTGGCTCCCCCCTTCGGGGGAGCTGGCATCGCGCAGCGATGACTGAGAGGGTCGTTCTTAAAATACCAAGCCCCCGCGCCGCTGTCAAGGCTTCCCACTGCGACCTTATTTCACATATTCTTCACCCGGTCAGCGATTCCTTTTCACAATTACCGGATACAATAGAAACAGTTCCAAGGAGGTGCGGCAGAAGCGCCCCCTCCGAACCATTCCCTTTGAGAAAGGAAGTAACCAGTATGGATAACGAGAACAAGTGGGAATACGATTATTCCTCTGAACATAGCCAGACCGGCGAGACCGGCTACCCCAACGTCGGCTCCTCCGGCATGAACACCGCCAACACGGCAGGTACCTACGGCGAGGCCGCACAGGCTGCCCCCCAGGCCGAGCCCAACGGCGGCAGCGATGGCGGCGCAGTGCCGCCTCCGGAAGGCCCCCGGTATCAGGCCGCGCAGGGAAGCCCCAAGCAGCCGCCCAAGAAGCGCCGCCGGAAAAACGGCAATATAGCCCGCAGTGCAGTCGCACTGGTGCTGGCAGCGGCCATGGGCTTTGTCGGCGGCTTTGTGGGAGCCCGGGTGGGCAACACAGGCGGCAAGGTAGTCATCCAGCAGGTGGCACCTTCCTCCACGTCCAGCAGTGATTCCGGCTCTGCCTCCGCAGTGAACACCGCTTCCGGCATGACCACCGCTCAGGTCTCTGAGATGGTCAGCCCCAGCGTTGTGGTCATCACCACCGAGCAGGTGGTCTACTCCCAGTGGTCCTGGTACGGCCAGAGCCAGGTGGAGAGCGGCGCTGGCAGCGGTGTCGTGATCAGCTCCGACGGCTATATCCTGACCTGTGCGCACGTTGTGTCCGGCGCATCCAACATCACCGTGACCATCGGCGATACCGATTACCCCGCCACCGTGGTGGGCGAGGATGACACCAGCGATGTGGCTGTCCTCAAGATCGATGCCACTGACCTGACCCCCGCCACCGTTGGCAACAGCGACAGCCTTGCCGTGGGCGAGAGCGTGCTGGCCGTGGGCAACCCGCTGGGTGAGCTGGGCGGCACCGTGACCAGCGGCATCGTCAGCGCCCTGAACCGCAGCGTGACCATCCAGGGCACCAGCTCCACCAACACCATGTCCCTGATCCAGATGGATGCCTCTGTCAGCCCCGGCAACTCCGGCGGCGGCCTGTTCAACATGAACGGCGAGCTCATCGGTCTGGTCAACGCAAAGTCCTCCTCCAGCGATGCGGAGGGTCTGGGCTTCGCCATCCCCATCAACGATGCCATCAAAGTAGCACAGGATCTGCTGGAGAATGGCTACGTCTCCGGCCGCCCCTACATGGGCATCACCTATCTGGCTGTGACCGATGCCCAGACCGCCGCACAGCTCAACGTCAATGCCTACGGCGTTTACGTTGTGGATGTTGTGCAGGGCGGCCCCGCCGACAAGGCCGGTCTGAAGACCGGTGACCGCATCGTGAGCATCGACGGCACTGAGATCGCCCAAAAGGACGACCTTGGCACCCTGATCCAGCAGCATGCCGCCGGTGATACCCTTTCCATCACCGTGGCCCGGGAAGGCCAGATGCAGACTGTCAGCCTGACTCTGGGCGAAAAGAACGCCCAGACCCAGCAGGCACAGAAAAACTCCTGATTCTCCCAAATCTTTTTCCTGATCCATAAATCAAAAATCCCCTGACCGGCGTGAACTGGTCAGGGGATTTTTATACCTGCCCGAACACGGTGGCGCTCAGGGGCAGGAGGACGGTCTGGCCGGTGCAGATGCGGCTGCTGCCCCGCCACAGGCTGGAGGAGATGCCGTCGCTCAGCAGCTTCCAGCTGCCGCCGGGCAGGGTGACGACCTGCGCCGTCTCGGTGGGGTTATAGTAGACGCACAGGGCGCTCCACGCTGCGCCGTCGCCCCACTGGGCGGGGAGCCGCCAGCCCACAAGAGGCTGTTCCAGCGGGAAGAACTCGATGGCGGCAGGGCCGGCCTTGTCCAGCGCGCCCAGCCGGGGGAACGCCGCCCGCAGACCAATGAGCCCGCGGTAGTAATCCACAAGGCTGTGGAACTGTTCGGCCCGGTGCCAGTCCAGCCGGTTGAGGGCCGGGCTGGAGTGGTAGCTGTTGCCCTGCCCCTTCTTGGTGCGGGCAAACTCCTCGCCCGCCTGCCAGAAAGGCAGGCCCATGCTGGTCAGGTAGATGCCCGCCGCCAGCCGGTTCTGGGCCAGCGCGGTCTTGTCCACAGCGGCAAACTCCGGGCGGGCGTAGCGCACCATCAGGAGCTTATCCCACAGGGTAAAGTTGTCGTGGGCCGAGACATAGCTGATGATCTGCCCCGGGGCGTGAGGCGGCAGCTTTTCACTGCGGCACCACGCCGCCACCGAAGCACCGATATCCCAGAAACTCCCGGGCTTGCCCTCCACATAGCCCGGCTCCCGGGCATCGAAGCAGCCGCCCTTGATGGCATCCCGGGTGTTGTCGCAAAAGATGCCGATGCGCTCGTTCAGCATATTCAGGTTGTTCTTGTTGGCCTCGTACCGGTGCAGGGCGCTGCAGCCGCCCTGCCACGGCTCGCCGTACATCAGGATATCCCGCCCGCCGGGCAGCTTGTCCAGTTCAGCCCGGAGGAGGTTCATGGTCTCCACGTCATACAGGCCCATCAGGTCAAACCGGAAGCCGTCGATGTGATATTCCCGCGCCCAATAGAGCACCGAATCAATGAGATAGCGCCGGGCCATGGGCCGCTCGGAGGCAAACTCGTTGCCGCAGCCGCTGCCGTTGGAGAGGGAGCCGTCGTCGTTCTGGCGGAAGTAGTAGAGGGGCACCACCCGGTTCAGCACATTATCGGAACGATACATGTGGTTATACACCACGTCCATTACAACGCCGATGCCCGCCCCATGGAGGGCCGCGATCATCTGCTTGCACTCCCGCACCCGCACCTCACCCCGGGTGGGGTCGGTGGAGTAGCTGCCCTCGGGCACATTGAAGTTGGTGGGGTCGTAGCCCCAGTTATACTGCCGGGTCAGGGGGCGGCTCTCGTCCACGCTGCCAAAATCGAAGATGGGCATGAGCTGGACATAGCTCACCCCCAGCCGCTTGAGGTAATTCAGGCAGGTGGGGTGGATGCCGTCGCTGCTCAGGGTCGTGCCCTGCTGGGTAAAGGCCAAGAATTTGCCCCGCCAGGCTGTGTGCACGCCGCTGGCCGGGTCCTGCGAGAAATCCCGGACGCTGACCTCCCACACGCTGCGGCGGGCCGGCGGGATCACCGGCCGCACATCCCGTTCCCAGCCCTGCGGGTCTACCCGGGCCGGGTCAAAGATCATGCTGCGCACCCCGTTCACCCCGGCCGAGCGGGCGTAAGGGTCAGCTGCATTGCAGGTGCCAAACGGGGTGGTAAGGGTGAAATCGTAGTATTTTCCGTGCTGGTCGCCGGGCAGATAGACGCTCCACACACCCTTGTCCTGCTGCTGCAGGGGCAGGGTGCCCACACAGGCCCCGCCGGTGCCCCGGCGGTACAGGTTCACTGCTGCCTGTTTTGCCGTGGGAGCCCACAGGCGCAGGTGCGTCCCGGCGGGGGTATACTCCACCCCCAGCGGGCCGTAGTATTCCGTCTGGCGGGCAAAGGCTTCGCTCTCAAACAGCGTCTTCCATTCAGCAGGTGTTCTTGGCTCCATGGCAATCCATCCTTTCGTTTGACAATAGTGTAACGAACTTTGTCCTTTATTTCAACCCTTTCCTTGCAAAACGTACCAGACTCCACTATACTGAAAGAAAAAACACTGCACGGAGGGAAGTTTTATGGCATACACCGATGATTGGGAAAGTCTGATGAACGGCGTGTTCGGCCCGGGGGGCAGATTCAAGGCCGCCCCCGGCACTTCTGCCCCCAAAACAGGCGGCAGCGCCGCCCTGCCTGACCTGAACGCGGCGCTTCTGGAACAGCAGAAACGGCTGGACGAGCTGTTGAAGCAGCAGAACGCCCAGCTCAAAACCCAGAGCGATGCCACCGCCGCCGCGCTGGAAAGCAGCCGCCAGATGCTGCGGGACATGGAGGACGAAGGCCTGCTGGCCAGGGGCACCACCGACGTGAAGCCGGAGCATCTGGGCAGCTTTGAAGGCCTTGCCGCCGAGGTCAAGCAGACGGTGCTGGGGCAGGATGCTTTTGTGGACAGCGTGGTGCGGGCCATGCGCCGCCCCTTTGTGCTTGGCACCGAAGCCCCCGCCGCCCGCAACGTCATCCTGCTCACAGGCGGGGCAGGCACAGGCCGGCATTTTGCGCTGGAAGAAACTGCCCGCTGCATGGCGGCCCGGGGTCTTTTGCAGAGCGACAGGATCGCCACGCTGGATCTGGCCCTTTACCCCAATTCCGGAGCCGAGAAGCTCTTCCTGCAGGACCTCTACGCCGCACTGCACGCGCCCGGGGAGATCCTTGCCTTTGAGCACTATGAGAGCTGCTATCCCGGCTTTCTGAAGACCCTGTCCGATCTGGCCGTCAAGGGCAGCGCCCCCCTGTCCAGCCGGTATCTCGTGAACAAGGAGGGCATCCTTGTGGATGCAGGCACGGCGCTGGCCCCGGGAGCCGTCAGCCGCATCGACCCCTGCGGCAAATACCTCATCTTCTACTCCCACAAGGGCCGGGAGGCACTGGCCGACAAATTCGGCGCGGCGCTGGTGTCGGCGCTGGGGGATGTCTGCGAAACGGCCTCCTACACCCGGGAGGATCTGGCCGCCCTTGCCGCGCAACAGCTCAACGCGCTGGCCCAGAAGATCCGCGCCCGGCTGGGGCTGACCCTTTCCGCCGGGGCCGACGTGCGGGACTATGTCGCAGCCCAGTGCACCGCACAGAAGGGTGCCGCCGGGCTGGCCGAATGCTGTGACCGTATCTTCCGTGCCCTGAGCGAATACTGCCTGCGCACGGACAAGACCCTGTCCGGCACGGCGGCCCTGACCGCCCGTCCGGAAGGGCTGCTGTTCCGGCTGAACGATGGCCCGGAGGAACCGCTCTTTGACCTGCTGCCGGCGGCCTATACCGGCGCACTGGATGCCATCCGGGCCGAGATCAACGAACTGGTGGGCCTTGCTCCCGTGAAAGAGTATGTGTTCGGTCTGGCCGACAACCTGCAGGTACAGCAGCGCCGGGCCGCTGCCGGGCTGAAAACGGCCAGCCTGTCCATGCACATGATCTTCACGGGCAACCCCGGCACCGGCAAGACCACCATTGCCCGGCTGGTGGCGAAATACCTGAAAGCCATCGGTGCCCTCAAGGGCGGGCAGCTGGTGGAGGTGACCCGTGCCGACCTGGTGGGCCGCTACACCGGCCACACCGCTCCCCTGACCAACAGCGTCATCGAGAGCGCTCTGGGCGGCGTGCTCTTCATTGACGAAGCATACAGCCTCTACCGCGGCGAGCAGGACAGCTTCGGGCTGGAAGCCATCGACACCCTTGTAAAGGGAATGGAGGATCACCGGGATGAGCTGGTGGTCATTCTGGCGGGTTACACCAAGGAGATGGAGACCTTCCTCACCGCCAACAGCGGCCTTGCCAGCCGTTTTCCCAACAAGATCGAGTTCCCGGACTACACCGCTGAGGAGCTGCTGCAGATCACCCACGTTCAGGCAAGGAACAAGGGGTATCGTCTGGCCGAAAGCTGCACCCAGCCCCTGCTGGGCTATTATGCCCGCTGGCAGGCAGCCGATGCCCGCACTGCCGGCAATGGCCGCCTTGCCCGCAACACCCTGGAAAAGGCCATCTTCCACCAGAGCCGCCGCCTTGTCGCCGAGCCCGCCGCCGCGCTGGACCTCCTCCTGCCCAGCGATCTGGAATTGAAGGAACCGGAAGGGTGACCTGTTTCGAGTGTTTCCAATTTTCGATGGAAAAATCTGTACACTACTCCAAATTGTGTCCAGTTCGCTGCTTATGGTATAATAAAGGAAAGGAGGATTTTTTATGAAAAAGAAAATCAAAGCAGTTCTGATCACATTCCTCGTTCTTCTGCTTCTCGTCATTTGCGGTTTTGCGGCATTTTACATGGGCCGTATCCGGACGGTTCGCAGCATTGAGAAAATCACAAACGAATCAGATTACAACCTTTACCGGATGGATGTCCAATACAATTATGATCTGGATCGTCTGATCGACCGGGGTATCCACGATAACCAGAGTATGCTCGACGCAATTCTGGCAGAGTCCCTGCCGCTTCTTCCCATTCATATGACTGCTCCCAACTATGGTTGCAGCGCCTTCACGTTGGCAGATTCCGACGATTCTGTGCGGATGGGCCGGAACTACGATTTCAAGATCGACACTTCTTCGCTTCTGGTGCATTGCACCCCGAAAGACGGCTACAAATCGGTTGCCTTTGCAGCACTGAGCAACATCTCTGCCAATCAGCTGACCAGCACCAGCAAAAAGTTTGCCGCTTTAACGGCTCCTTTCATCTGTCTGGACGGTCTGAACGAAAAAGGTGTCTCAATTGCGGTGCTGACACTGGACAGTGATCCAACTTACCAGCAGACCGGCAAACCTACCATCTTCACCACCCTTGCCATCCGGCTGGTACTGGATCGTGCCGCCACCACACAGGAAGCCGTAGACCTTCTGCGCAGTTATGACATGTTTGCCAGCAGCGGACGGGATTATCACTTCTACATCACCGATGCTTCCGGTGACGGTCGGGTCATCGAATATGATTGCGACGACCCGGAACGTCCGCTTGTAGATACGAAAATCAATGCCATTACCAACTTCTTTGGAATGTACATTGACCGGGTCGAGCCCAACCAGAAAAACGGCATTTATGGCCATGGCAAGGAGCGGTATGACCGCATGGAAGAAGTATTTTCCAATCGTGGAAATGATGCCGCAGATGATACCGCATGGAATGCTCTGAAAGCTGCTGCTCAGGAGCCGAACCCGGAGGATGTGACCAGCAATACCCAGTGGTCCATTGTTTACAACAATACAGAGCTTACGGCACAGTTTGTCCTGCGCAGGGCATGGAATCAGGTCATCCGCTACGATCTGAGCACCAATGCCATTGCCTGAATCCGCATAAAAATGAGAACAACCGGACAGTTTTTCGCTGCCCGGTTGTTGTTTTGCAAAAAATTTGTCTTACTGGCTCTGCTCTGCAATTCTGCTGCTCAGGTCAAACAGCCCCTGCCGCACTTCGGGCGGGGCAACCACTTCTATCTTGCCGCCAAAGCCGCAGACCCAGCCATAGAACTGGTCACTGACGCAGATGGGGACATCGAAGTGGAAAGACCCATCCTCTTCCGGCAGAAACATGGGCGTAGTGCCGAAGCGCTCCCGCATGGCACCTTCCAGATCAGCGGTGCACCGCAGGGTAACACGATGCTCCGGCCCGCCGTACATTCCAAAGTGCTTGCGCAGATAGGCAGGCAGGTCAAGATCCGCAAACTGCTCCTGACCCCGCCGGGGCGCATCCAGCACCCGGACCCCGCTCATCTTGTCCACCCGGTAATGGCGGATGCCCTTTTCGTCGGCAAAGGCAATGAGGTAGTAGCACCCGTTCTCCCAGGCCAGCTGCCACGGGCTGACGGTCCTTTTCTCTTTCTCGCGGCTCTCGGCTTTTCTGTAGAGGAACTCCACCATTTTACCGTTGTTGATGGCCTCGTGCAGGGCATCGATGCTGTACAGCAGGCTCTTGCTGTCGGTCTTGGGGCGGCCCTCCACATAGACCTGACGCTGCAGCTGGCTGCCCTCGTAGTTGGAGCAGAGCTTTTCCAGCTTGTGGATCAGCCGCCTGCTCGTGGTGCCGGATACCACCCGGCTTGCCTGCACGGCATCCACCAGCAGCTTGAGCTCCGCCAGATCAAAGGTGCGGCTGGCAAGGAAATACCCGCCGCCCCGGCCCCGGCGCAGCTTGATGTCATAGCCCAGCGCACCCAGTGCCTCAATATCGCTGTACACGCTCTTGCGCTCACAGCGGATGCCCTGCGCCTCCAGCAGCTCCACCAGCTGCGGCACGTTCAGCAGGTGGTTTTCATCGGTCTGCTGCTCAAAAATGCGCAATAGCGCCAGCAGCTTGGATTTCTGGCCTTCCTGTTTGGGCATTCGGTACACCTCATTTTTTCGTGTTGTGCCAAACCTCTCAGTCTCGCTTCCAGCTCCCCAGCAGGGGAGCTGGAAAAAAACAGCAGTGCTGTGTGCTGAAAAGGTTACGGCGCTTTCTTATCAAACGCCGCGCGGCGCTGGGTGGACAGGCGGAACATCTCCTCCAGCTTTTCCCGGTCATCGGCCACAAGGGCGTTGCGCATCTCGTTCAGCGCCCCGCTGAACTGGTCGATCTCGGAGATGAGGTTTTCCTTGTTCCAGAGGAACAGCTCCGCCCACATCTTATCGTTGATGCGTGCAATGCGGGTCAGGTCCCGGAAGGAATCGCCGGTGTACTCGCACAGCGAGGTATTGTCGTTGGCGCACATCAGGCTGACGGCGATGGCATGGCAGAGCTGGCTGACATAGCCGATCATCCTGTCATGCTCCTGCACGGTCAGGGTGCAGATATGCTTGAAGCCCAGCACCTCGGCCAGCTCCCTGGCCCACTGAACGGCCTCCGGGGTGTTCTTTTCCGTGGGGGTCACAATGAAGTTGGCCGGGGCAAAATTCACCTCGGCGGCGTGCTCCACGCTGGAGGTCTCACGGCCCGCCATGGGGTGGCTGGCAATGAACTCCACGCCCGGCCTGCACATGGCCTGAATGGGCTCCACCAGACCGGTCTTTACGCCCGACACATCAGTAAAGACGCAGCCCTCCTTCAGCAGGTGGCCGTAGGTCCGGAACCACTCGATCAGGGCCGTGGGGTACAAACCGAAGATGATATGATCGGCCTGACGCACCAGATCCTCAAAATCGTGGGTCTTGCCGCTGGCGATATAGCCGTGGTCGAGGGCATACTGCAGATGGCCCTCGCTGCGGTTGATGCCGTCCACATGGAACCCGGCCCTGCTCAGCTCCAGGGCGTACTTGCCGCCCAGCAGGCCCAGACCCACAATGAGATAACGCTTTGATTTATCCAACATGTTCCACCTCCGCGCCCAAAGGCTTGATGGCTTCCAGAAAATCCGGCCAGCTCTTGGCAATGGCCTCGGCCCCGCTGATGGGCAGGGCCAGCCCGGCGGCCAGCGCCAGCACCGCAAGGCTCATCACCACGCGGTGGTCGTTGTGGCTGGAAAGCGGCTGCTCCGGGGCATGGAGCGCCCCGGCACCTCCATGGATGGTAATGGTGCCGCCCTCGCTCTCCAGCTGACCGCCGCAGGCCCGCAGCTCGGTCTCCATGGCCTCAATGCGGTCACTCTCCTTGATGCGGAGACGTTCGGCGTTGCGGATGACTGTGGTGCCCTCACACAGCAGGCCCAGCACCATCAGCACGGGGCCCAGGTCGGGGCAGTCGGCAAGGTCGATGTCCGTTCCGTGGAGCGGGGCCTTTTCAAACACCACGCCCTGCCCGGTGCGGGTGAATCTTGCGCCGCACCGCCGGAGGATCTCCAGAATGGCCGCATCGCCCTGCAAGGTCTCCTCAGACAGGCCGGTGATGGCCACACCGCCGGTCACAGCGCCCAGCACGGCAGGAAAGGCCGCCTGGCTGTAATCGCCCTCCACGGTGTAATCACCGGGAAGATAGTGCTGCCCGCCGGGAATTTCCAGCGTGTTTTCATCCAGCCAGCGGCTCTCCACGCCAAAGGCGTGCTGCACCGCGCGGGTCATATCGATGTAGCTCCGGCTCTCCACAGGCGGGATGAGGTGCAGGGTGCTGGTGCCGCCCAGCAGGGGCAGGGCAAACAGCAGCCCGCTGATGAACTGGCTGGACACGTTGCCCGCCAGCTCGTATTCGCCCGGGGTCAGGGCACCTTCCACAGTCAGGCGGTCCGCGCCCTGCTCAAAACGCAGGCCCTGCTGCTGATACAGCGTTTTATAGACCGACTGGGGCCGCTCCATCAGCCGCCCACGGCCTGTAAAAGTCACTTCCTGCCCGGTCAGGCTGGCCAGCGGGATGAGGAAGCGCAGGGTGCTGCCGCTCTCACAGCAGTCCACGGGGGCATCAACCGGCAGAAAGCGGCCCAGCCCCTCCACCACCGCGTCGTTTTCACCGGTGGTGACACGGGCGCACAGTCGGCCCGCCGCGCCCAGCGTGGCGGAGATATCCTTGCTGAAAGCAAGATGATGGAGATGGGAAGTCCCCTTTGCCAGCGCCGCGCAGAGCACCGCCCGGTGAGCCATGCTTTTGCTGGGCGGCGCGGCGATGTTGCCGCCCACCGTCCGGCTTGATTTTATCGTAATGTTCATCGTGTTACTTTACCTGGCTCGCCCTCTCCGTCAGCGCTTTGCGCTGCCACCTCTCCCAAAGGGCGAGGCCTTGGCAGTCCACCGCAAGGTCTGTGGTTTCGCCAGAGGCTCTCCCTTTGGGAGAGCTGGCAAAGCCGTCAGGCTTTGACTGAGAGGGTGAGGCCGTTCATCGTGTTACATATCCCGGCCAATGGCCCATGCGACCTGACGGCACTTTGCCATGGCCTGTGCAAAGGCATCCGGGGTCAGGCACTGTGCGCCATCGCTCCAGGCGTGGCGGGGATCATAGTGGACCTCCACCTCCAGACCGTCGGCACCGGCGGCCACAGCAGCGATCATCATCGGCTCCACCAGATTGGCCTTGCCGGTGGCGTGGCTGGGGTCCACGATGATGGGCAGATGGGTTTTTTCGTGGATGATGGGCACAGCGGAGAGGTCGAGGGTGTTGCGGGTGTACTTCTCAAAGGTGCGGATGCCCCGCTCGCAGAGAATGACCTGCTCATTGCCGCCGGCCATGATATACTCTGCGGACATGATCCACTCCTCGATGGTGTTGCACAGGCCGCGCTTGAGCAGAACAGGCTTGTGCATCTTACCCACGGCCTTGAGCAGCTGGAAGTTCTGCATGTTGCGGGCACCGATCTGCACCA
>ERZ838399.2710-NODE-2710-length-12698-cov-10.586649_pt1 | contig 12698 bp, 10 predicted proteins | sample MGYA00519683_ERZ838399 | MGnify/ENA primary metagenome ERZ838399 (study PRJEB31850, sample SAMEA3708833) | human gut metagenome | biome: human gut; feature: human-associated habitat; material: faeces | place: China | collected 2014 ...
AAGGTGATTTGGAATGCATTTTGACCAAGTTACTGTGAACGGAGTGAACAGTAACGAATATCAGGCAGATCGGGGGCCGGAAGAAGAAAGGAGAAAAATGTTTGCAAGTGTACTATCAGCAGCAATTTTGGGAATGGAGGTACATCCCATTCAGGTGGAGGCAGATGTCAGTGATGGGCTGCCTTCCTTTACTATGGTCGGCTTTCCTTCAGCGCAGGTAAAAGAAGCACAGGATAGGGTAAGAACAGCACTGAAAAATAATGGGATTGCGCTTCCGCCAAAGAGGATCACTGTCAATTTTGCTCCGGCAGATATCAAAAAGGAAGGAGCAGGCTTTGATCTTCCGCTTGCGGCGGCGGTTCTTGCTGCCTCAGGGATATTAAGACCGGAACAGCTTACGGCAGTCATGATGGCCGGAGAAATCAGCCTGAATGGAAACATTCATGCAATCTCAGGAATTCTGCCAATGATAATACGGGCAAGGGAAGAAAAGTGTCGTTTTTGCGTTGTCCCGGCAGAAAATCTGAAAGAGGCAAGACTGATTCCGGATATGAAAGTAATCGGTGTGAGAAATCTCAATGAAATGATCCAATATCTGAGAGATCCGGAAGACTACTGTATGGAGGATATCGAAAGTACAGTGGAAGAAAATACGGAAAAAACAGATTTCTGTGAGATCAAAGGGCAGGAAAGTCTTCGAAGAGCGGTAGAGATTGCAGTCAGTGGATTTCACAATCTGCTTATGATCGGACCACCGGGAGCAGGAAAAACCATGATAGCAAAAAGAATACCCGGGATCATGCCGTCACTGAGTCTTGAGGAAGGACTGGAACTGACCAAAATCTACAGTATCGCGGGGCTTTTGTCTCCGGGTGATCCTCTTGTGAGAAAACGGCCATTTCGAAGTCCACATCATACCTGTTCTGCGCAGGCATTGGCCGGCGGCGGACGAAATCCCAGACCGGGAGAGGTCACGCTGGCACACAGAGGCGTGCTTTTTCTTGATGAGATGCCGGAGTTTTCAAGGCGGAGTCTGGAGATTTTGCGACAGCCTCTGGAGGATAAAGTGATCCGAATCTCAAGAGTATATGGAACCTATGATTTTCCGGCAGATTTTATTTTGTGTGCGGCAATGAATCCCTGTCCCTGCGGGCATTATCCTGATATGAATCGCTGTCATTGCACCCCGGCACAGGTTTCACAGTATCTTGGAAGGATCAGCCAGCCACTGCTTGACAGACTGGATCTCTGTGCGGATGTGACACCGGTATCTTTTGAAGGGCTGAGCAGCAGCCGGATCGGAGAATCGACGAATAAGATTCAGGAACGTGTTACACGGGTCCAGGAAATACAAAGAAGCCGATACAGGAATGAAGGAATCCAGTTCAATGGGGAACTCAAAGGAAGCCAGATAGAACGATTCTGTAAACTGGACGCCCAGGGAAGGGGTCTTCTTAAGATGGCATTTGAGCATATGCCATTCAGTGCACGGGCATATCACCGTATTCTGAAGGTGGCAAGAACAATTGCAGATATGGATGATTCAGGAACTATACAGAAGCATCATATAGGGGAGGCACTTTCCTATCGTGCGTTTGACAAAAAATACTGGAACTAAAGTGTCATAAAACAGGAAAGAATGAGGTATTTTATATGGAAGAAAAACCAGAAGAAAAAATCCTCCGGATTAGTTCCAAAAGTGCAGAATATCCGGAAAAATTAAATAATTACCCCAAAATGCCGGAAATACTTTTTGTAAAAGGAAGACTGCCCGACAGGAAAAAACCAAGTATAGCAATCGTTGGAGCACGGGCGTGCAGCACATACGGAAGAATCCAGGCATTTCGATATGCAAAGGTCCTCAGCAGCGCAGGAGTGCAGATCATCAGCGGCATGGCCTACGGGATTGATGCAGAAGCACACAAGGGAGCACTGGAGGGAGGAACAGCAACCTACGCAGTTCTTGCAGGTGGTGTGGATATCTGTTATCCGGCGGGAAATAAAGCCCTGTATGAACGTATCCTGAGGGAAGGAGGAGGAATCATAAGTGAACAGCCTCCGGGTATGAGAGCAAGAAATTATTTTTTTCCGGCAAGGAACCGAATCATAAGTGGACTTGCGGATATGGTGCTCATCGTAGAGGCAAGAGAAAAAAGTGGTTCGCTTATCACAGCACAGTGGGCATTGGATCAGGGAAAAACAGTTTATGCGATTCCGGGACCTGTAAATGAGGAACTGAGTATAGGATGCCACAAACTGATATATGATGGGGCAGGAATCGCGTACAGTCCGGAAATTCTTCTCAGAGAACTGGGGATGAATTATGAAAATAAGGTAAAATCCGACTCAAAAAATGACTTAGGACTTGCAAGCGATTTGAAATTGGTGTATAGTTGTCTCGATTTACGACCAAAATCTACGGATTTTTTAATTCAGAAAACAGGTCTTCCGCCGAGGCAGGTCGGAAGCCTTTTGCTGGAGTTAAAGCTGTCAGGTCTGATCCGGGAGATCGGCAGACATTATTATATAAAAGAGACTTAAAACCGACATAAGACGTCGACTCTTGAAGCAACAGATCCCGGAGAGTTTAGCAAAAGTAGGAGAGGTAGCATGGCGAAATATCTGGTGATAGTAGAATCACCTGCAAAAGTAAAAACCATAAAAAAATTTCTTGGAAGTAATTATGATGTACAGGCATCAAACGGACATGTGAGGGATTTCCCGAAGAGTCAGTTCGGAATCGATGTGGATAACGATTTTGAGCCGAAATATATTACGATCCGTGGGAAAGGAGAGCTCCTTGCGGGACTTCGTAAGGCTGCAAAAAAAGCAGACAAGATCTATCTCGCAACTGACCCTGACCGTGAAGGAGAGGCGATTTCCTGGCATCTGATGCAGGCGTTGAAGGAAGATCCGGCCAAGATGCGCAGGATTTCTTTCAATGAGATCACCAAGACGGCCGTGAAGAATTCTATCAAGCAGCCAAGGGATCTGGATATGAACCTGGTAGATGCACAGCAGGCGAGAAGAATGCTGGACAGAATGGTAGGATATACCATCAGCCCGCTTCTCTGGGTCAAGGTCAAGAGAGGCTTAAGTGCAGGTCGTGTGCAGTCTGTAGCACTGCGTATCATCTGTGACCGTGAGGATGAGATCAATGCATTCATTCCAGAGGAATACTGGAGCCTGGATGGTGAATTCCGTGTCAAAGGAGAGAAGAAACCTCTCAAGGCGAAATTCTACGGCACAGACAAGAAGATGCCGATTCACAATAAGAAAGAAATGGAAGAACTTCTTGCGAAACTGGAAAATGCAGAGTATGAGATCACGGAAGTCAAGAAGGGTGAGCGTATCAAGAATGCTCCGCTTCCTTTTACCACCAGTACTCTGCAGCAGGAAGCATCCAAGACACTCAATTTTTCCACACAGAAGACAATGCGTCTGGCACAGCAGTTATACGAGGGTGTTGACATCAAGGGAAGCGGCACAGTAGGTATCATCACTTATCTGCGTACCGATTCCACCCGAATCTCCCAGGAGGCAGATGCAGCCGCAAGAGAATACATCGGACAGCAGTACGGAGAAGAGTATGTATCTGTAACAGAGAAATCTGTCAAGAAAGAGCAGAAGATCCAGGATGCGCATGAGGCAATCCGACCGACCGACATCACCAGACTGCCGGCAATGATCAAGGAATCTCTTTCCAGAGACCAGTTCCGTCTGTATCAGCTGATCTGGAAACGTTTTACTGCCAGCAGAATGGCGGCAGCCAGATATGAGACAACTTCTGTAAAGATCGGAGCAGGAGAATATACTTTCACCGTTGCGGCTTCCAAGGTAGTTTTTGATGGTTTCTTATCCGTCTATACACAGGAAGAGGATAACCAGAAAGGCAATGTCCTGAGTCAGTCCCTGGAAAAAGGCATGAAACTTACTCTGGAAGAACTCAAACCGGAGCAGCATTTCACACAGCCGCCGGCACATTACACAGAGGCGTCCCTCGTCAAGGCGCTGGAGGAACAGGGCATCGGACGACCGAGTACTTATGCGCCTACGATCACAACGATCATCAGCAGACGTTACGTTTCCAAGGAACAGAAGAACCTCTATGTGACAGAACTTGGAGAGGTTGTCAACAACATCATGAAACAGGCATTCCCAAGCATCGTGGATGTGCGCTTTACGGCGATGATGGAAGGCCTTCTGGACTGCGTGGAGGCAGGCACTGTCCAGTGGAAGACGGTTGTCAGAAACTTCTACCCTGACCTCAAGAAAGACGTAGATGCAGCTGAGAAAGAACTGGAAAAAGTTGATATCCAGGATGAAGTCACAGAGGAGGTCTGTGATGTCTGCGGCAGAAATATGGTCATCAAGTACGGACCTCACGGAAGATTTCTTGCCTGTCCGGGATTCCCGGAGTGCAGAAACACCAAGCCTTATTACGAAAAGATCGGTGTTGCCTGCCCGAAATGCGGCAAGGATGTCGTCCTTAAGAAAACACAGAAGGGACGTAAGTATTACGGATGTATTGACAATCCGGAATGCGATTTTATGTCCTGGCAGAAACCGTCAGACAAGAAGTGCCCTGTCTGCGGAAGCTATATGATCGAAAAAGGAAATAAACTGGTCTGCAGTCAGGAAACCTGCGGTTATGTAGAGGCAAAAACAAAAGAAGAAGACTGAATATAAGAATTTTCTGAAAATGCAGATAAAATCGAAAAAAATATAAAAATATCTTGCTTTTTCGTGGTGAAGCGTGTACTATTATCTTATAAAGATGGTTACATCGAATAAATCATTGAAGGAGGCCAAGATGAGCGTTCAGTTGTTAGATAAAACAAGAAAAATTAACAAACTTTTGCACAATAGCAGTTCCAGTAAGGTTGTGTTCAATGACATCTGTCAGGTTCTGATGGAGACTTTAAGTTCCAATATCCTGGTACTGAGCAAGAAGGGCAAAGTCTTAGGCATCAGTTTATGCCCGGGTGTGAAGGAAATAACTGAACTGATTGAGGATAACGTTGGCGGACACGTAGATGAATTGTTGAACGAGCGTTTTTTGGGAGTTTTATCAACTAAGGAAAATGTGAATCTTCAGACTTTAGGGTTTGAGCACGTTGACAGCAGCTGCCAGGGTATCATCAATCCGATCGATATTGCGGGCGAACGTCTGGGAACAGTTTTCATGTATCGTGATAATAAGCCATACGATATCGAGGATATCATTGTCAGTGAATACGGCACAACCGTAGTAGGGCTTGAAATGATGCGTGCAGTACACGAAGAGAATGCAGAAGAGGACCGTAAGCAGCAGGTTGTTAAATCAGCCTTTAATACCCTGTCATTCTCAGAACTGGAGGCAATCATCCATATCTTTGATGAACTGGATGGAGAAGAAGGAATCCTGGTTGCGAGCAAGATCGCAGACCGTGTGGGAATCACCAGATCCGTAATTGTAAATGCCCTGCGTAAGTTTGAGAGCGCAGGCGTTATCGAATCCCGTTCTTCCGGTATGAAAGGAACCTATATCAAGGTTCTCAATGAAGTGATCTTTGATGAACTGGAAGAGATCAAAGCACAGAGAAACAAGAAAGCATGATCAGAGACTGATCAGAAATAAGAGTCTAAGAAAGCTCTTCTTCATCGGGCGTATGTCTGGTGAGAAGGAGCTTTTTTTTGCGCTGTACAGCAAGGAGGCACCGGATGCGTGTCCGCTGATCCTGTATAAAAAATTACTGAAAAACAGTAAAATAAGAAAATTAAAGAAAATTAAAGAAAAAAAGAGATAATATCTAAAAATATAGTAATTTATGACGATGAAAAGAGTTGCAGAAAATAACGGAATTAAATAATATAAGGACAGTGATTAGCACTCAAACGAAATGAGTGCTAGTAATCGAAAAGCAAGGCAACAATAAAGGAGGAAAATAGATCATGAAATTAGTACCTTTAGGCGACAGAGTTGTATTAAAACAGTTAGAAGCAGAGGAAACAACAAAATCCGGTATCGTACTTCCGGGTCAGGCACAGGAGAAACCACAGCAGGCAGAAGTTATCGCTGTAGGACCTGGCGGAGTTGTTGAAGGCAAAGAAGTTAAAATGGAAGTTAAAGTAGGAAACAAAGTTATCTACTCCAAATATGCAGGAACAGAAGTAAAACTTGACGGCGAAGAATACATCATCGTAAAACAGAATGATATTCTTGCAATCGTTGAATAATTATATTAAATCGACATTATTTTAGGAGGACAGTCATCATGGCAAAAGAAATTAAATTCGGCGCAGAAGCAAGAGCCGCACTTGAAGCTGGTGTAAACAAACTTGCAGATACAGTAAGAGTAACGATCGGACCAAAAGGAAGAAACGTAGTACTTGACAAACAGTTTGGTGCTCCGCTCATCACAAACGATGGTGTTACGATCGCAAAAGAGATCGAACTGGAAGACGGATTCGAAAACATGGGCGCACAGCTCATCAAAGAAGTTGCATCCAAGACAAATGATGTAGCTGGTGATGGTACTACAACAGCAACTGTTCTTGCTCAGGCAATGGTTCACGAAGGAATGAAGAACCTGGCAGCAGGCGCTAACCCGATCATCCTCAGAAAAGGAATGAAAAAAGCTACTGACACAGCAGTAGAAGCTATCAAAGAAATGAGCCAGAAGATCAGCGGCAAAGCACAGATCGCAAACGTTGCTGCAATCTCTGCAAGTGATGAAGAAGTTGGTCAGCTCGTTGCAGACGCAATGGAAAAAGTTTCCAACGACGGTGTTATCACAGTAGAAGAATCCAAGACCATGCATACAGAACTTGACCTGGTAGAAGGTATGCAGTTTGACCGTGGATATATTTCCGCATACATGTCCACAGACATGGAAAAAATGGAAGCAAATCTGGAAGATCCATACATCCTGATCACTGACAAGAAGATCAGCAACATTCAGGAGATCCTTCCGTTACTGGAGCAGGTTGTTCAGGCAGGTGCCAAACTTCTCATCATCGCTGAGGATGTGGAGGGTGAAGCTCTGACAACTCTGATCGTAAACAAATTAAGAGGAACCTTCCAGGTAGTAGCTGTCAAAGCTCCTGGATATGGTGACAGAAGAAAAGAAATGCTTCAGGATATCGCTATCCTGACAGGCGGACAGGTAATCTCTGATGAACTTGGACTGGACCTCAAAGAAGCTACCATGCAGCAGCTTGGACGTGCAAAATCTGTCAAAGTTGCAAAAGAAAACACAGTTATCGTTGACGGACTTGGAGACAAGAAAGCAATCGAAGACCGTGTTGCACAGATCCGTGGACAGATCGAAGAGACAAAATCCGAATTCGACAAAGAAAAATTACAGGAAAGACTTGCAAAACTGGCAGGCGGCGTAGCTGTTATCCGTGTTGGTGCTGCAACTGAAACTGAAATGAAAGAAGCAAAACTTCGTCTGGAAGATGCTCTTGCAGCTACAAGAGCAGCAGTAGAAGAAGGTATCATCGCAGGTGGCGGATCTGCTTACATCCACGCATCCAAAGAAGTTGCCAAACTTGCAGCAACTCTGGAAGGTGATGAAAAGACAGGTGCAAACATCATCCTGAAAGCTCTGGAAGCTCCTCTGTTCCGCATTTCCGCAAATGCAGGACTGGAAGGTTCCGTAATCATCAATAAAGTAAGAGAATCCGAACCAGGAATCGGTTTCGATGCTCTGAACGAAAGATATGTAGACATGGTAAGCGAAGGTATCCTTGACCCTGCAAAGGTTACAAGAAGTGCCCTTCAGAACGCTACAAGCGTTGCATCTACATTACTGACAACAGAATCTGCTGTTGCCATCATCAAAGAAGATACACCGGCACCGGCTGCTAACCCGGGAATGGGAATGATGTAATTCGATCATTGATTAATATGTGAAAAGTTGAAATGGCGTTCTGGGGATTTTATTATTCGCGGAACGTCATTTTATGTATGCGGAGAATATATAAATCTGGCAGGATCATGGTAAATAAAAATATTAAGCACAATTTACAGGGAAAATATAAAATCCCATAAATTGTGTTTTTTTGTGAAAAATTGAATTACATACTAACAGTATGTTAAAATCAGATTATAACAATAAAGCAGAAAAGGAGAGCAAAATTATGTTAAGAGAAAAAGCAGCAAAATTAGTCAAATTTGTCATGTAACAAAGACAGAAGAAATCCCGCCGCTTACCACGGATACACCTGGAAAACCGTCACTGGATAAGATTTCAGCTTCTGCTTATAATAAAATTCAGATTAGTTGGAAAAAAGCTCTGAATGTATCCAAATATGTGATTTATTACAGAAAGACAAGAACAGCAAAATGGACACAACTGGCATCTGTAAACTCTGCCACTTGTTTCTGAATACAAAATGAACAGTAATAATAGTTTCATACAAGGAACTGCCGCATAGACGGCAGTTCTTTTTTGTGCTATAATACCTGTTAAACAATCCGGGATTTTTCGGATAAAACAAATGAAAAGGAGAGTAGACTAATGGGTGACTTGTATTCAGAATTACTGGTAAAGAGAGACAAGACTGCCAAAGACAGTCTGACCAAATACGGTCTGATCGTTCTGACAGCTCTGGCTGCATTTGCAGGACTCTTTATCAACCCGATCATACTGATTGTGGCGATCGCTCTGGGAATTGCATGTTATTTTGTAATTCCGAAAACAGATGTAGAGTATGAATATCTCTTTATCAACGGCGATTTCGACATCGATATGGTTATGGCGAAGACAAAAAGAAAGAGAGTAAAAAGTTTCAAACTGTCAGAAGCAGACCTGGCAGCACCGTTAAATTCACACAGAATGGACTACTATAACGGAAATCAGAAAATGAAAGTTCTGGATTATTCATCAGGAAATTCAGAGCATAAGCGCTTTGGAATCATCACCAGACTGAATGGAGATTTATGCAAAATCATTCTGGAACCAGATGAGGCACTTGCAAAAGCTATGAAAAATTCAGCACCGAGCAAAGTTTTTTTGGATTGACATGGAAACTGATTTTTGTTACACTTGTTGAAAAATAAAAGGACCAGTTACTGGTTCCTTTTTATTTACAATTAACATGGGAAATTACTTCGTAATCTTCCTGTTACAACAGTAATTTAATTTCATATACGCAAGGGAGGAAATGCAATGGGTACTATCATTGGTGAAGGCATTACTTTTGATGACGTGCTGTTAGTTCCGGCATATTCAAAGGTAATTCCGAATCAGGTAGATGTCACAACGTATTTAACAAAAAAGGTTAAACTGAACATTCCTATGATGAGTGCGGGAATGGATACAGTAACCGAGCATCGTATGGCGATTGCCATGGCGAGACAGGGTGGTATCGGTATCATCCACAAGAATATGTCCATTGAAGCTCAGGCTGAAGAAGTGGATAAGGTAAAACGTTCTGAGAACGGAGTTATCACAGATCCATTTTATCTTTCACCGGAACATACCTTAAAAGATGCTGACGAACTGATGGCTAAGTTCCGTATTTCCGGTGTACCGATCACCGAGGGAACCAAGTTAGTCGGTATCATCACCAACCGTGATCTCAAGTTTGAAACTGATTTTTCTAAAAAGATCAAAGAATCTATGACTTCTAAGGAAGACGGTCTGATTACTGCCAAAGTCGGTATTACCTTAGATGAAGCAAAAGCAATTCTTGCAAAGGCACGCAAAGAGAAGTTGCCAATCGTGGATGATGACTTCAATCTCCGTGGTCTGATTACAATCAAGGATATTGAAAAGCAGATTAAGTACCCATTGTCTGCAAAGGATGACCAGGGTCGCCTGCTCTGTGGTGCCGGTGTTGGTATCACTGGAAACATGATGGAACGTGTTGAGGCTCTTGTAAATGCCCATGTTGATGTTATCGTTATGGATTCTGCTCATGGTCATTCTAAGAACATCATTGAGGCTGTTAAGAAAGTTAAGGCTGCTTATCCGGATCTTCAGGTTATCGCAGGTAACATCGCTACCGGTGATGCTGCAAGAGCATTGATCGAAGCCGGTGCCGACGCTGTCAAGGTTGGTATCGGACCTGGATCTATCTGTACAACACGTGTTGTTGCAGGTATCGGTGTTCCGCAGATCACTGCTGTTATGGACTGCTACGAAGCTGCAAAAGAATACGGAATCCCGATCATTGCAGACGGTGGTATCAAGTATTCCGGAGATGTCACAAAGGCAATCGCAGCCGGTGCGAATGTCTGCATGATGGGAAGCATGTTTGCAGGATGCGACGAGAGCCCGGGAACATTCGAACTGTATCAGGGCAGAAAATATAAAGTATACCGCGGTATGGGATCTATCGCAGCTATGGAGAACGGAAGTAAAGACCGTTACTTCCAGGAGAATGCGAAGAAACTTGTTCCGGAAGGCGTAGAAGGACGTGTTGCTTACAAAGGACATGTTGAGGATACTGTATTCCAGCTCATGGGCGGTCTCCGTTCCGGTATGGGATATTGTGGAGCAGAAACTATTGAGAAGCTTAAAGAAACAGGCAGATTCATCAAGATTTCTGCTGCATCTCTTAAGGAATCTCATCCACATGATATTCATATCACAAAAGAAGCTCCGAACTATAGCGTAGATGACAAATAATAAATTTCAGGTGTAATATATGCCCCGGCTGGCTGCTGATGGAAAGAAATAAGATTTCCAGGCATGCCGGCCGGGGTATTTTTGCAGGGAGTAAAATCCCGTAAGAGAAGGTAAAAATGCAAAAGCATATAAACAAAAAGAAAAAAACAGATACCAGAACAGGGAAAACTGCAGTAAAAAAGAAAAACAGCAGGTCGAAAAGACGAAAGAGCAGCAGAGTAAGGCAGAGAAATCAGAGAATTCTTATGAGTCTCATGCTGTTTGTAATCATAGTTCTGATCGGGTGGATCATAATAAATCGGGCCAGTGAAAATGGATGGAGTATTGGGGACTTTTTACATAATTCTGACACGATGGTTTCTGATGGGAAACAGTCAGGAACAGACAATGCGGATTCTTCAGGCGGACCGGAACAATGGCAAAAAGAAGGGGCGCCGTACATAGATGTGGAACTGCTGACGCCGAATGAATATTCCAGACCGCAGATTCCCATTGAGAGTGTACAGTATATTGCCATTCATTATACTGCAAATCCGGGGGCAACAGCCATTGCAAACAGGAACTACTTCGAGAATCTGGCGACTACTCATGACACAAAGGTGAGCAGTCATTTTGTAGTGGGGCTGGATGGGGAAGTGGTGCAGTGTATTCCTACGTCAGAGATGTCCTATGCGACGAACTCACGTAATGTAGATACTTTGTCCATCGAGTGCTGTCATCCGGATGAGACGGGGAAATTTAATGAGGCAACTTATGATTCGGCAGTGAAGCTTTCTGCGTGGTTGTGCGTGCGGTTTGGGCTTACATCAGAGAACGTGATCCGGCATTATGATGTTACCGGAAAAAACTGTCCGAAATATTATGTGGAGAATCCGGATGCATGGATACAGATGAAATCGGATATTGCGGCGCAGATTGATGTTGATTATGGTTTGCAGGATGTTCAGTAAAACGAAAATTCAGCACAGTACAAAAAAATTTGCCTTGAAATCCACAAAGAAGTATTGTACTATAATAACAACGTGTGATTTTTTTCACAACAGTGCCTGCATGACTGGCGGAAGTAGGATTACCTACAGGGAGTGCAGCGAGTATATGAGCCGACCGCCTGGGCAGCCTGGAAATTATTCAATGAATAAATAGGTTTCCCAGGCTTTTTTTAACCTTATTTTTAACGAAAAGGAGAAAAATTATGGAAATGTTATCACTGGAAAAAGAACTGAAAGAGAATTCCTATCCTGGCAGAGGAATTGTGATTGGACGTTCCGCAGACGGTAAGAAAGCAGTGACAGCTTATTTCATCATGGGCAGAAGCGAGAACAGCAGAAACAGAGTATTTGTAGAGGATGGTGAGGGAATCCGTACCCAGGCATTTGATCCGTCCAAACTTACAGATCCGAGTCTGATCATCTATGCACCTGTACGTGTACTGGGAAACAAAACAATCGTAACTAACGGAGATCAGACAGATACCATTTATGAGGGAATGGATCATCAGCTTACTTTTGAGCAGTCCTTAAGAAGCAGAGAATTCGAGCCGGACGGTCCGAACTATACACCTCGTATCTCCGGTGTTATGCACGTAGAGAACGGAAAATTCAACTATGCAATGTCAATTCTCAAGAGCAACAACGGAAATCCGGATGCATGTAACAGATACACATTTGCATACGAGAATGCCATTGCAGGAGAGGGACATTTCATCCATACTTATAAATGTGACGGAAATCCACTTCCAAGCTTTGAAGGCGAACCGAAACTGGTAGCAATTCCGGATGATATGGATGAGTTTGCAGAACTTCTCTGGAACAGCCTGAACGAAGATAACAAAGTATCTCTGTTTGTAAGATATATTGATATTGAGACAGGTAAGTACGAAAGCAAGATCATTAATAAGAATAAATAATAGTCACTTACTGAGTACAGATAGTGCTTATAGATTATTGTGAACATAAGACGATGCTTTCGCAGTTAGAAATTATTTACAGGAATTAATTTTAAAATACTTATTTGGTTCATACGGAGGATTTATATAATGAAAGAATTCGAATTAAAATATGGCTGTAACCCGAATCA
>ERZ838399.2713-NODE-2713-length-12676-cov-2.046114_pt1 | contig 12676 bp, 13 predicted proteins | sample MGYA00519683_ERZ838399 | MGnify/ENA primary metagenome ERZ838399 (study PRJEB31850, sample SAMEA3708833) | human gut metagenome | biome: human gut; feature: human-associated habitat; material: faeces | place: China | collected 2014 ...
TCATTCCATTGACTTCTCCGATTTCACCAGGGGAATTTTCAAAAGTTACCTGAAGGTCACCATTTGAAACCTGCAGAAGCTTTTGTTTCATTGTAGTGATAGGTTTTGTAAAGTTTGATATAACCATCCAAATAGTGAAGGTGATGATAAGAATAAGGAGCATCATACTCAGCAGTATAGTATAAAAAATAGTCTGGCGGTAGCTGAAGACATTGGATGTATTTGAAATGGTGGCAACACGCCAGCCAGTTGTATCTGACACATTGGTAAGGGTGTATACATATTGTTTATCCGATATGGCAGAGGCCGTGGTATTTTTTAATTGATTCTTTAAAGGGAAGCTATCGCAGATATCAGTCCCTATTAAATCCTTTTGTTCACAAAACACAATGTGATCATTCTGGTCTAAAAGATAACAGTCCCCTGTATTTTCAACATAATTCCGACTGCATAATTCAGCAAAAGCAGAGGCCTTAATATTAATATAAAAAGCCCCATAGAGAGAATTTTCGGTTTTGAAATGATTATTAAACCCGATTCCGTAAGTGACAATATAATCATCATGGGGCTGTACCAGCATATTACTTTTTTTAATTCCGCTTATGAAAGGAACACCGTCCGTTGCCTGCAGTTTTGAGAAATCAGTATCATGGGCATTAAAGCTGTAATAACTGTCTTTATAAAGTGCATAGGTATCACTGATGGCGTAATAGTCCTTTTCAGATGTGTCGTATATTAAAGAAGACTCGATATCGGGATTTGGTAGCATGATTTCACGGAACAGAAACATCTGAATAGAATATTTGTCCTTTGATTTTTCAGTTATTGACAGATTAGTATAATCTTTCCTCAGAAGAGAAGATATCTCTATGGTGTTCAGCGGTTTTTTTGCTATAGTTTCAATGTTGGAAAAATAGCGCTCTATGCCGTTTAGAACCTGAGAGGCATTTTTAGCTTTTGTGTCTAAAACAATATCTTCTACAACGGTAAAGGCATAATGATTTAAATAGTAAATTTCCAAAAAGCTAACTGATAAGATGATAAGCATCAAAGGAAATAAAATGCGGAAACGAAGAGTCTTTGTAATACTCAGAAATTTTATATACATAGCCGCCCTCTTTTCATTCAAATGATAATTTTAGATTAACAAAATGGAGGTATTTTTTCAATGGATAAAATAAAAATTATTTTAGATACGGATATCGGGACAGATATAGATGATGCACTGGCTTTGGCATACCTGCTTATGAAACCAGAATGTGAATTAATGGGGATTACCACTGTGACAGGTGAAGCGAAAACCCGGGCAAAACTGGCAAGTGTTATATGTAAAGCCGCTAATAGAGGGGATATTCCTATTTATCCCGGAAATGAGGAATGTATTCTGATTGAACAGAAAGAAAAATTCGCGCCTCAGTCTGCGGTTCTTGAAAGCTGGCAGCACGAAGAAAAATTTCCTGAAGATCAGGCACTATCATTTATGCAGAGAACGATCAGGGAAAATCCGGGAGAAATTGTATTAGTGGGAATTTCGCCTATGGGCAATATTGCCAGGCTATTTCTTTTGGATTCGGAGATACCATCATTGCTGAAAGGTTTATACCTCATGTGCGGCAAATTCAGTGAATATGATTTTAAAAATTGGTACAGGGAAGATGATGCAGGTGACGGCGATTTTTCTGCTTTTGAGCCTCATAACATAAAAAAGTTCATGGCAGGAGGTTCACTGGAAATGAATGCTTTAATCGACCCTTACGCAACAGCAGTAGTTTACCAAAATACAGGAAATATACATCGTTCTGTTGGTGTGGATATGACGCATAGAGTTACTCTGCCAATGGATGAATTTCAAAAAAGATGTGCAGAACATCCCCTGTTCCGCCCGATTTTGGATATGGCAGGTGTTTGGTTCAGGACAAAAGATGAGGTATGTTTTCATGACCCATTGGCAGTAGTCAGTATTTTTAATGATAGTGTCTGCAAATTTGTACGTGGAAATGTATCTGTTGAATTAGGCAGCAAATCTTTGATGGGATATACTTTGTTTGAAGAAAATTTGAATGGAAAGCATGAGATTGCCTGCAGCGTTAATACAGAAGCATTTTTTGATGAATATTTTTCAGTGTTTCAATAATGGTAATATATGTAAAATGAACTTTTTTATAGAATTTCTCATATCCTTTAGCTATAATTAGAGAATAGACATACAAAGGCCTGGAGGAATAATATGAAGGAGAAATCAGACATAGTGTACGATACAACGGTAGTTATCGCTGAAGATGAATTGTTGGTAAGAATTGGAATTAAGTCAAGTGTTGATTGGGAAAAAAATGGCTTTAAGCTTCTCGGGGAAGCAGCAGACGGCAATGAAGCCATACAGATGGTGAGAAAATTCTTACCTCACATTTTACTGCTTGACATTAAAATGCCAGGAATGTCTGGCCTGGATATACTTAAGATTATACAATTAGAGAAAATTCCTACCAAAGTAATCATAATAAGCGGTCTGGATGATTTCATGTCTGTAAAAAGCGCTATGCAGTCAGGCGCATATGACTATATTCATAAGCCAAGGATGGGATATGAGGATTTACTAAAAATTATGCTTCAAATTCAACAGGACTGCAGAAAAGAAGAGAGAAAATCTCTGTTACAGGAAGAGGTTAGTCCGGAAGTTCTGTTTTTACAGAAAATAGCAGGCGATGAGAAACCAAATGAACAGGAAATATTTTCATCAGAAACAAAAAAGCTATTTGAAGAACGTAGTTTTTGTTTCATATACAGTTCGCTGGTGGGGGTAGCCAGGAAGAAGCAGCAGAAGGTAAATTTTGATGAAAAGGTGTTGTACAAAACAACAGAAAATCTGATAACAGAATTTTGCAGTCAGAGAAAAAATATCTGGTTTATTGTGCCAAAGCAGGGAAGATATTTTTTCCTGCTTACAACAGGATTTTATGATGGTGCTTTTATCGAAAGAAAAGCAGAGGAAACGGCCATTGCGCTTCGGTCTATGGTGAAAAGATTTATAAATATGGATTTGGTATCGGGAATAAGTTCATGGCAAAATCAACCAGACAAGATTTTGGAAACCTGCGGACAGGCGCACACTGCATACGAAGCTGCGTTTTTTTATAATTCGGGAATTCAAAAATATAGTAGTATCAGATTTGCGGATGAGGAGGAAATGAAAGAATGCAGCCGTTTGGCGGAATCTATGGGGTTGTCTGACGGAATTGACAATATAGGAATACATATAGAGAAGTTTTCTATGTTGTGCAGGATTCTTGGGAAAGCGTTCTGTATGAGCAGGCGGCAGTTGATTTATCATCTGCAGAATATGATGTATCAAATCTCAGAGCAGGATGTGGTCCTTTGTGAAGAATGGTATGAAAAGCTGTATGCCTGTAATAACCTGGAAGACTTAGAAGAAGTATATACTTTATGTCTGAAGGATTATAGACATCAAAGGGGAAGAAGGTACGGAAATACAGTAGGGATGATTGCAGAATATCTGCAGAAAAATTATAGTTCAGATATTTCCCTTGCTCTTTTGTCCAGAGTATTTCATCTGAATGAACATTATATAAGCAGGGTATTTAAGGAGGAAACAGGTGAAAACTTTCTTTCATATCTAAATAGAATTAGGATTGAAGAAGCCAAAAAACTTTTGTTGGAGTCTGATAAAAAGATATATGAGATTGCTGAGGAGACTGGGTTCCAGAGTTCTGTTAACTTTAATTATGTTTTTAACCGTTTTGCGGGAATATCTCCGAAAATGTTTCGGGAACAGTTTGGAAAGAAATGAGGTGGACAGTAATGAAATTACAGCATGGAATTTATTATGCATATTGGGAAAAGGAATGGAGCGGCGATTATTTATATTATATCGAAAAAGCCGCAGAATTAGGTTTCGATATTTTGGAAATTGCTGCGGGACCTTTAGCTGAATATACCTCCGGGTATATGAAAAAAATTAAAAATAAAATGATGGTACATTACAACCAGTATTGCGAAAAGGTGGAGACACTTAATGAATACGAAAGGATGAGTGAAGCGGTTGTGACTGCGATTCCAGAGCATATTAAAGATGCGTATCCGAAAGCCCGGATGATGAAAAGAAAGTTTATACTTCACATTGGGCCGACTAATTCAGGAAAAACATTTACAGCATTGCAGAAATTTAGGGAGGCGCATGAAGCGGCATATCTGGCACCGTTAAGACTTCTGGCTCTTGAAGTATACGAAAGTACGAATGCGGCGGGTGTTGAATGTTCTCTGCTGACTGGGGAAGAGGAAGCCATTGTAAACGGCGCTTCTCACGTTTCGGAAACAATAGAGATGGCTGATTTGGGTAAGCATTATGACGTTGCGGTGATTGATGAGTGTCAGATGATTGCAGATGAAAGCAGGGGCGGCGCCTGGACTGCTGCAATTCTTGGACTTTGTGCTGAAGAAATACATATCTGTATGGCGCCAAATGCTGAAGATATCGTAAGACGCCTGATTGAGTATTGTGGTGACGAAATAGTAGAAATTGACCGAAAAGAACGTATGACACCTTTAACGCTGGACGAAGATGGGTTCCGGTTCCCGGATGGTGTGAAGCCTGGCGATGCCCTGATTGTGTTTTCAAAACGAAGCGTTATCAACGTTGCCGCAGAGCTGCAGGCAAAAAAAATTGAGTGTAGTATGATTTACGGCGCTTTGCCGTATGAAACCAGAAAAGCAGAAACTGAGAGATTTTTGAGTGGAGAAACTCAGGTGGTTGTTGCAACAGACGCGATTGGAATGGGGCTGAACCTGCCGGTAAAAAGGGTTGTATTTCTGGAAACGGAAAAGTTTGATGGTTACGATGTCAGACTTCTGAAGTCGGAAGAGGTACAGCAGATTGCAGGAAGAGCGGGAAGAAAAGGTATCTATGACGAAGGAAAATTCACCGCCGGAAAAGGAAGAAAATTCATCCGCAGGTCAATGAGTATGAAGCCTGAAGATATCAATTTTGCTCGCATTCGGTTCCCGAGATTCCTGACAGCGGTGGAAGGAAAGCTGTCTGACGTTATGAATAAATGGGATGAGGTGGAAACAGAAAGCCTGTTCCTGAAGGCAGATATTGAACAACAGCTTAAACTGTGTGAATGGATTGAGAACTACACAGATGATAAAGACCTGATTTATCGTCTCATCAATATACCATTCAACGAAAAGAACGATGATCTGGTGCTCTTATGGCAGACTCTTGCCAAGCGGGTGGCAGAAGAGCATACGGTTGACCTGACGGGTGAAATTGAGACTCTTGACATAGAAAAGCGGCGCGCGGTAAGCATTTCAGACGTCAACAAAAGAATCCAGGAGCTTGAATGGCTGTATCAGAAATATGACCTCATCCACAACTTTGTAAGGCTTTTTGGCATGCCAGATACAAGAGAAGAACAAAAAGAACTGATAAGAAAAAAGAAAAAAGAAGTTTCAGATACGCTGACAGAGGTACTAAAGACAAAGCAGCTGAAGAGAAGACAGTGCCCTGACTGTGGAAGGGCGTTGCCGTATAACTATCAGTATGGGATTTGTGAAAGCTGCTATTCTATGAGAAACCGTGGGTATGGATATTGGGGCGATGAGTGGTTTTAATGGCAAAAAAAGAAAGAACATGTCTAATTGACATGTTCTTTTTGCTCATATGGCAGTTGTGTAAGTTAAGTAAGCGTTGCGAAGTTAAATTTGTCAACCATGAGAGTTACTTTTGCGCCCTTCTTTAGACTTTTCCAATCAGAAAGATTCGTCATTCGATATCTTCTTTGAATGTTTTTCCCGTGGCTATTCTTTTCTTGGACAGTAACACTGTAATATTCTGTATAGTCTTTGTTCTGATTTTCACTGATGCTTGCTTTTGGCCAGTATGGAGTTTGGTCATCCCCTGTGGCAATAGTCTCATCAGCTTTGATTGCCCGCTCCCAGTGAAATCCGTCAACCACTACATCTTTTTTGATTGGCTGCATGAACTTTTTGATTCCGAATATGGTGACAGAGACAAGGCAAAGCATGAACAACAATATGAATAGTAGTGCAAAAACGCCATACAAAAACTCTGATTTTCCGTGCTTGTTAACTGTTTTTTTCATATAAATTTCTTCCTTTCTTGTTGGATTAAATATTTACAAATACAATATGCAGGAAGAAAGAAAAAGAAAAAAAAGGACGCAATTAAATTGCGCCCTGAATAAATTCATCTCGTTTTTCATAAAATTCACTGCAAAATGCTTTTGCTTCTTCAAGATTTTTCAGCATGATTGCTATATCATCAATAGAAACGGCAGGAATTAAAAACTGCGGGTTGCCGGTTTCCAAAAAATTAATTGTAATTCCAAAAAATGGGTCTTTTGGTTTTACTACGATGTGTTTTTTAATCCCATCGTCTGAAATTTTAAGGATTTGGCCGTATCCATGATATTCTTTTGTTGTCAGAAATTTACTTTTGTTTTCTTTTATAAATTTAATGTTGCTTGACATTTTTTTTGTTCTCTCTTTCTGCCTACATTTTAATCTCTTTCCTGTTCGTCGTCAACAATTTGCTCAGAATGAACAAGGGAAAGGCTGCGGCCTGTCCGGTCGTTGAACATTTCAATTGTAGTATCCATGCAAAAGTCAGCAATCGCGTATCGGTCGTCTCCGACAAAAATTTTTTCAACACCTTCCATTTCGGCAAAGCGGTTCAGCCGTTTAACGCCCATTATCGCACGTTCATGGTGTTCCCTGCGGTTGTGGTCAAGTTTTTCAACTCGGTCACGCAGTTCTTGGCCTTCGTAATTGACGCGGATAATCGGAAGCGAGGTTTCCATAATATGCACTGCATACACATATTCGCCAAGAGCCATCATGTCGCTTTCTATAATGTCAAGCATGTCGCGGTCATTTTTGCATGAATTAACGAGATTTAAGAATTTCTCTTTAATCATTTTTTTCACCGTCCTTTTTTTGTTTTTCATATTTAATATGCTGAATTTTCACGGAAATAATTCGTAAAAAACCAAGAAAGAGCTTCTTTCATCAGATTTCTTCAGCATACTCAAACATCGATAAAAAATATGAATGCTGTTTTTATATTTTTAAAATTCGGTCATATTGTAAATATCAATACTAAGGACGGAAAACTACAATTAAATATATCTCATTTCGTAATGCGTTCATGCATTTCCAGATGTTTTCCTATTTTCGATAAAGTATGACTGGACATACGATTTATATATTAGCTATTTTCGTATTATGCCCGAGCACTTCGAAGGCTTTATATATATTATCTTTGTAGAACTTTTATTATTTTTAAAAAAAAGGAGAATGTATTTATGGAAAAAATTATGGATGTAATGGCAACTTTATTAACAGCAATTTTCTTTGAGGTGCTTCCTGTATCTTTACAGAAAGAGATTGAAGAAAAGGGATATAAGGCAGAACTGATAGACAATAGTATCTGCCTGCGTAACTCAATGACAGTAGCAACACTATACAGTTATACACAGGAGGGTTCAAAATCCAATATAGTGTCAGATGAACGAGATTATCTTGAAATTAATCAAGATGATGAAATCGTTCTGACTTCTGATACTCCTGAAAATCGTCAGGCGTATGAAAAAATGTTTGATGATGCAAAGCTTACTGTAGCTGAAAGCCCTGTTTCAAAGAAACTCATGGTGGATTATTATCACGATGAGAATTGGTATATTCCATGTACACTCGATGAAACATACGCAGTTGCACATGTGGAATATCGAATTCCACTTGATACTGTTGATATTACTGATACCATCCGTGCGGCAAAGAAATTCGCCGGGCTGGAGTAACGAAAGGAGGATAAGATAGACAATTTTGTCTGTCTTTTTTTGTGTTTTTTTTGTTTGTTTTCGATTTTTTTCGACATATAGTAAATAAAGAAGTCAGGCGGCTGAGCTGCTCGGAGCGTATGAGAGGCAACTTTCGGCTGAGACCAATGCGAGAAAATACGAAGAAAGATGAGGCGTTGCAAACGAAGAAGGGTAGCGGCATTTGCTGTAAGCGCGAAGGCTTTTTGTTTTGTCAAAGATTCGTCATATTTTTTCATGACTATTAATGATTTTATTTGTCGTTTTACAACACGACAAGAAAGGAAGGAAAATTATGATGAATTTTTTTAGAAAAAAGAACGAAGAAGCAAAAGAAGCACTGCTGCAAACATTAAAGGCATTAGATGTAATGCCAGAAATGTGGAGGGCAAAATGCTGTAGCTTTACGACTGACATCCGCGTTGATATGGATGAACAGTCCGGAGAGCTGCAGCTGCATATTGTCAGAACGGTTAAAGGTCGAGACGCTGACCTTAGCCGTTCGCCATTGGCATACAGATGCCACGGTATCAAGACTATGCCTTCAAAAGAGAGCCTGAGAATGGTAAATTCATCCGAAGGCATAATTGCAAGGTACGAGGCTGTATATGAAATCAGCCCTCGTTCCATGCGGCCTGCAGATATTAGAGTTGCAGTAGCGGCTCTGTGCTGATTCATTAAAATCAGGAGCAAGAGATTTTTCTTTTGCTCCTTTTTTTAATGAGCTGGATGCTCTCTGAGACTTGCCCTGGAGAGTGACCAGGATATGCAGGTTTTGGAAAAATTCAAGCAGACAGAAAAAAGATATAAAAATAACTCTTCTTGTCAAATTTTTCAGCATACTAGAGACAAGAAAAAATACAGCTTAAAAAAAGGAGATAAAAAACAATGAGACAAGAAGAGAAAGAATACTACGAAAGCGAAGACTCCAGTTTCAAAATGGACTTGCATTACGGAAAAATCAAAATATACGAAGTGCCGTTCGAATACCGGACAAGAAATGCATACTTATATGCCCATGAGTATACGTTGGCGGTATATGATGGTTCCGAAAAAGCAAAACATAAGAAACTTGACCTGGAACTGTTGAAACATCAGCTGCTTGATGATATTATTGAAAATGAAAAGCGCGGGCTTACCGGCAGGGCTGAAAGTCTGCGTGGATTCTACGATAGCTATATCGAAAACTTTTATATGACTGATAAGCTTGGAAGACGATACAACTACGATGGAGGATACGACGAAAAAACGGAGGACGGGTAAGGTGTTCAGAAGAAAGGTAAGCAATAGTCAACTTTTGGATAATGCAATTAACGAAAATAGTAAGCTGAAAGATGCGATGTGTAAGCAGGTACGAGGCGAACAGGATGTCTGCTATGTAAAAGAGAGTGGAAAGACATGCCCGACAGAGATATTAGAGGCAATCAGCAGTATCAACGCAGAGGGGCGCCCGGTCTGGAAACCAATGCATATGCAGCCGATTTACCGCCTGAATCCATTTGTAGTCAGAGATGGAAATGGACGTGCAAGATCTAATGCTTATATAGCAGGCGGGGTAGCAGACGTAGGAATGGACATCTTTACAAGAGGACTGTGCCTGCCAAGTGATAACAAAATGACAGCAGAGCAGCAGGATAGAATTATAGAAGTAGTAAAAGCTTGTTTTGAGTAATTTGAAATCAGAATTATTAAAAGAGTGCTATGAGGGTTTAGAATGAAAAATAAAAAAATTGCAGTTTTTTTATCAACAGCAGTTGCAGCAGTCAGTGGAGCATTACTGAACTGCATGAATATTTCATTTTGAAGAAAAAACAAAAAGAAGATAAAAAAGAGAAGACATGTACGGAAAGAAAGATAACATTTTATGAAGCGCATGCAAAAAGGACATTTGATGTTATCTGTGCTTCTATGGCAATTCTCGTATTCGGCTGGCTATATTTGCTTGTTGCACTTCTGGTCAGAATAAAACTTGGAAGTCCGGTATTATTCAAACAACCAAGACCGGGAAAAGATGAAAAAGTTTTTAATGTGTATAAGTTTCGTACTATGACAGATGAAAGAGATGAAAACGGTAATCTTCTTCCAGATGAAGTGCGACTTACAAAATTCGGCAAAGCGCTTCGTGCAACTAGTCTTGACGAATTACCAGAAGCATTTAATATCTTAAAAGGTGATATGAGTATTGTAGGACCTAGACCACAGCTTGTCAGAGACATGGTATTTATGACGGATGAGCAGAGAAAACGTCATGATGTAAGACCGGGACTTTCAGGACTTGCACAGGTGAATGGCAGAAATGATATCGACTGGGAAGATAAACTTAACTGGGATTTGAAGTATATTCAGAAGATTACATTCCTGGGAGATATTAAGATTATTCTTCAGACTGTATTAAAAGCATTTGTGAAACAGGAGGGAATCACAGAGGGAGATATGGCAACAGCGGAAGACTTTGGAGATTATCTGTTACATAGTGGAAAAGTCAGTCAGGAAGAATATGATCAGAAACAGGAAGAAGCAAAATGTATTTTAGGTGAAGAAGATACAATGTTAAATGAGGAAGAACTAGTATCGATTATTATGCCGTCATATAATACTGCTTCATATATTCAAGAGACAGTTGAGTCAGTGCTGAAACAAACCTATACAAATTGGGAATTGATTATTGTAGATGATTGTTCGACAGACGATACAGATGATATTTTAGCTACATTTACAGATAAGCGAATTAGAATCTACAAAAATGAAAAAAATTCAGGTGCAGCGGTTTCAAGAAATAAAGCATTAAGAGAGGCAAATGGAAAGTGGATTGCATTCTTGGATAGTGATGATTTGTGGAGTAAGGATAAGTTAGAAAAACAGATAACGTTCATGAAGAAAAATGGATATAGTTTTTCTTACACAAATTATGAGGAAATTAATACAGAAGGGCAGAAAACAGGTGTAAAAGTAACAGGACCAAAAAAAATTACGAAAACAGGAATGTTCAATTACTGCTGGCCAGGTTGTCTTACTGTTATGTATGATGCTGAAAAAGTCGGATTGATTCAGATTGAAGATATTAAGAAAAACAATGATTATGCCATGTGGCTAAAAGTTTGCAAAAAGGCTGATTGCTATTTACTAGATGAGTATTTGGCGCAGTACCGAAAAGGTAGAAGTGGAAGTATTAGTACACATAGTATTAAGACAATGATTGGTTGGCATTATAGGCTTTATCGTGTAGCAGAGAATTTAAGTAAATTATCAAGTTTTATTAGTACTGGAAGAAATTTAATGTTTGGGTTTTATAAGAAAAAACGATATGTGAAGAAAAATAAGAAATTTAAATTATAAATTGATTAATCGGAGGGGAAGATGGGCAAAATAGTTGCGAGAATGCGAGGAGGATTGGGGAATCAGTTATTTATATTAGCTTGTGCATATTATGTTAAAGGCATTTGTGATACCGATACAGAAATTGTTTTAGATACGCGAGAATATAAAAATTATAAAGTAAGAAATTTTGAAATATTTGATTTAATACAAGATGAAAAATTGCGTTTATTTGATGAAAAAGTCGATAAATCCATTGTTTATGAATGCAGTAGAAAGATATATCATATAGTACAAAAATTTATGGGAAATCACGAACCTATTAAACCACTATTATTAAATAATGGACTTATTTATTCTAAGAGAAGTGCAGAAGGGATAGAGAACATTCAAATAAAAAAAAGCGTATTTTTATACGGGTATTTTCAAGATGCCAAAATGGCTATTAAAGTTAAAAAAATTTTAAAGGATTATATATGCGATAATGATAATTACGAAAAAATAGAACTTGATCCACATGTTAATTATATTGCAGTTAGTATCAGATGGGGGGAGGACTATATTAGACAAGGCTGGCCGATTTGCTCTGAAAGATATTTTCAAGAGGGAATTCAAGAAATTATTAATGAGAAATATAAAAATAAAGAAGTATGTGTTTTGTTTTTTTCAGATGAAATAGAAAAAACAAAAAATATATCTTGTAATGTGCACAAAAAGTATATAAGAAATTTGACATCTGCACAGCAACTTCTTTTAATGAAAAAGTGTCAAGATTTTGTAATATCTAATAGTTCATTTTCTTGGTGGGGAGCATTTTTAGGGGCAAGTAAAGAGAGCATAGTCATAGCTCCGGACATTTGGTATGCCACTAAAGAAAAAACGACAGAGACTAATCTCTTATATGAAAATATGAGAATTCGGAAAATGAATTAGTAGTGGATAGTGAGGGATGTATGAAAAATACAAATTCTATTTGGAGATGGGATATCAGAAAGGAGAAAGCTAAAGATGAAAATAGGAGTTATAGGTGCATTCGGATTTGATACATTGGATACGGGAGGGCAACCTGTAAAAACTAGAGCACTTTATTATGGCTTAACTGAACGATATGGATATGAAAAATTAGAATTTGTTGAAACAATGGGATGGAGAAAAAAGCCATTAAAAGTACTTAAACAATTTTTAAAAGTTGCAAATAATTGCGAACGTCTCATTATGTTGCCAGCCGAGAATGGATTAGGTGTTTTTGCAATTCTTTTAGTATTATATAAAAGAAATAGAAAACGGAACAGCTTATTCAACACTTGGTGAAGAAGAAAAGCAGGCATTGCAGAAAGCAATAAGTTCAGACGAAGAGTAATAAATTAAGAAAAAGCAGGAGCTACCAACAATTCAGTAGCTCTTGCTTTTATTATTTTGTTTAGTATTCCATTACTGAAATTAATCCGTTGAGAATTTTTACTTCTTCCGGAATGTTTTTTGCACATCTTGCTGCGGCAACAATTGGG
>ERZ838399.2715-NODE-2715-length-12666-cov-3.402982_pt1 | contig 12666 bp, 15 predicted proteins | sample MGYA00519683_ERZ838399 | MGnify/ENA primary metagenome ERZ838399 (study PRJEB31850, sample SAMEA3708833) | human gut metagenome | biome: human gut; feature: human-associated habitat; material: faeces | place: China | collected 2014 ...
ATGGTCCATGAAAGACTGGCAGTATATTCTGAGGAATCTTTCACTGCTTAGCCAGATGGGAATCTCTCTGGCAGCTCCGCTGCTGTTGTGTCTTTTTTTATGCAGCTGGCTTAACAGCCATTTTATGATAGGGGGATGGATCTATATCCCCGGCTTTATCATGGGGCTTGGAGGCTCATTTATGACGGCATATAAATTATACCTGGTCATTATGAAAGAACAGAAAACGACGAAAAAGAAGAACAGGGAACATGAGAGATCCTTTAACAGACATGTATAACTCATTGGGGATAGGCGCAGGTAAAACGCATATCCGTGCAGCAGGGAGGTAGAAATATGAAGATCCAGCCGGCAGTAAAAAAAGAAACAGGACACATTGCATGCTGGAGTGGCGCAGGTACGATACTTATGATCGTCGCTTTTGCAATCTGTCATAAACTTTTTCCGGAGGCAATACCATTTGATCATAAGGTAATTATTGGCGGCATCATTGGGACAGCTGTTGCAGTAGGAAACTTTTTCATTATGGGACTTACGGTGCAGAAGATCGCATCCGGGGAGCAGAGTGATGAACAGGCCTACAAGAGTATGAAAATAAGTTACAGATACCGTTCCATGGCCCAGTTATTATGGATCGTTCTGGCAATGGTATTACCATTTGTTAATGCTGCGGCGGGCATTATACCGCTGTTTTTCCCAAGTTTGAGCATTAAGCTTATTAACATTCTGGGAATAATAAAAGCAAAGCCAAATCTATAAGAAAGGAGATGAAAATGCGGATATGAATTTTAATATTTCAGGTGCTGCGGTTTATTTCAGGATCCCTACAGGCATACCTGTCCTTGGCGATTTCCTGATATCCGAAACACTGGTGGTCAGCTGGATCGTAATGATACTTATTACGGGACTGTGTATCTGGTTTACCAGGGACCTGAAGGTAGAGAATATATCCAAACGGCAGGCAATGGCCGAGATGCTGGTAGAACAGGCACAGAAGTTTGTGAGAAATAATACCGGCGGAACAAAGTTTGATAACCTGATCCCATTTGTGGCAGCTTTGTTTACGACCAGTGTAGTTTCCAATCTTATCAGCCTTACCGGTCTGAGAAGCCCGACAGCCGATCTTTCCACAGAAGCAGCCTGGGCAGTGGTAGTGTTCATTATGATCACTTCCAATAAGATCAAGGCTGGCGGCATACTGGGATACTTAAAGGGCTTTACTACCCCGATCCCGGTCATGACACCATTTAATGTCCTGTCAGAACTGGCAACACCGGTAAGTATGGCGTGCCGTCATTTTGGAAATATTCTTTCTGGCGTTGTTATCAACGGGTTGATCTATGCAGCTTTGGCGGTAGCAACATCGGCGCTTCTTGGCTGGCTGCCAGGTGCGCTGGGACAGGTCTTAGGAAGCATCCCATTCCTTGATGTGGGTATTCCGGCCATTCTGTCTGTCTACTTTGACTGGTTCTCCGGTTTCATGCAGGCATTCATTTTCAGTATGCTGACGATCATGTATATTGCAAATGCGGCAGAAGGTTAAAAACACGCAGTAAGAAAATCTTATCAAAGATATTATTCACATTATTCTAGGAGGAAATTTATTATGACAGATTTTCAGTTATTAGCAAAAGGTATTGCTTTAGCAGGTTGTGCTATCGGCGCTGGTGCTGCTCTGATCGCAGGTATCGGACCTGGTATTGGTGAAGGTAACGCAGTTTCAAAGGCACTGGAAGCGATCGGACGCCAGCCAGAGTGCAAGGGCGATGTAACCAGCACCATGTTACTTGGTTGTGCTATCGCAGAGACCACAGGTATTTACGGTTTCGTTACCGGTCTGCTTCTGATCTTCGTAGCACCTGGTACTTTCATGAACTACCTGTCCTAAGTTTAACGAAACACTTACTGTTTCAAAGTCTACACATACAAATATAAATATGTGAAGACTTCACAAAAACAGAAGGCGGTTTCCACAGACAGGAGGGTAGAAAGATGCGGGAAACACAGGAATTAGTAACGATCATACCGTGGACTTTCATTGCCCAGATCTGCAACCTGTTCATCCAGTGCTGGCTGATCAAGAAATTCTTGTTCAAGCCGGTATGCGCGATCATCGAGAAGAGAAGAGCATTGGCTGATTCTCAGATCCAGGATGCGAAAAAGGCAAAGGAAGAAGCGGATGCCATGAAGGCTGATTATGAAGCTGAAATGGCAAAAGCAAAAGAAACTGCAAATTCCATTCTCCAGAATGCCCAGAAAGACGCTGCAGCACGCAGTGAGGCCATGATCCAGGAAGCCCAGACACAGGCAGCAGGGATCAAGGCGAAGGCTGAGGCTGATATCGCCCAGGAGAAGAAGAAGGCAGTCAATGACATTAAAAATGAGATCGGCGGCATTGCCATGGACATTGCCGGCAAGGTGATCGAGCGCGAGATCTCAGAAGAAGACCATAAGAAGCTGATCGACGAGTTTATTGAGAATGTAGGTGAGGCATCATGACCAAGACCGCAAAGATCTATGGGGACAGTCTCTATGACCTTGCCGCAGAAGAAAAGCTGACAGAGGAGATACTTCCACAGATGGAGCAGATAATGGCTCTTTTCAAAGAGAACCCAGATTATCTGACTCTTCTTTCTGAGCCATCCATTCCCAAAACAGAACGTGTAGGGCTGTTGGACAAGGCTTTTGAAGGACAGCTTTCCCTGTATCTGTTAAACTACTTAAAACTGTTATGCGAAAGCGGCATGCTGCGGGAATACCGTGACAGCTGCAGACAGTTTAAGGCACGCTACAACGAGGATCACAACATTGCGGAAGCAGTGGTCACTACTGCAGTAGCCCTTACAGAAGCACAGGCACAGGCATTAAAAGAAAGACTGGAAAAAATCAGCGGCAAGACCGTCCTTCTTACACAGAAAACGGACAGCACCATACTTGGCGGTATCCGCGTGGAGTTAGAAGGAAAGCAGCTTGACGGCACTGTTCAGGAACGTCTGTCAAGGCTTAAAAAGAAAATTACGGAGTAACTGTATTAAATTAATAAATAGTTACGTTACGGAAATCATCGTATAAAGGATGTGAATGGAATGCAATTAAAACCGGAAGAGATATCCAAAGTCATCCGAAGCCAGATCAAATATTACCAGAATGCTATTGAGCAGAGCGAAACAGGAACCGTTCTGATCGTAGGTGATGGTATTGCCAGAGTAAGCGGCCTGACCAACTGTATGTCAGGAGAGCTGCTGGAGTTTGAAGACGGCACCTTCGGAATGGCTCAGAACCTGGAAGAAAACAGCGTTTCCGTCGTTCTGTTCGGTTCTGATCAGGGGATCAGTGAAGGACAGACTGTTAAGCGTACAGGAAAGGTAGTAAGCGTACCTGTAGGCGAGGCAATGATCGGACGTGTTGTAAATGCCATCGGCCAGCCGATCGATGGCGCAGGCCCTATTGAGACAACTGAATACAGACCGGTGGAATCACCGGCACCCGGCATCTGTGACAGACAGCCGGTTAAGGAACCATTACAGACAGGTATCAAGGCGATCGACTCCATGATCCCTATCGGAAGAGGACAGCGAGAGCTGATCATCGGTGACCGACAGACTGGTAAGACTACTATTGCTACAGATACCATTTTAAACCAGAAGGGCAAAGACGTTATCTGTATCTATGTTGCCATCGGACAGAAACGTTCTACCGTTGCCAGCCTGGTATCTGAGCTGCAGGCAGGCGGCGCTATGGATTATACCATTGTTGTTGCTGCAACTGCATCTGAGACAAGCCCATTACAGTATATTGCACCTTATTCAGGCTGTGCAATGGGTGAATATTTTATGAACAAGGGAAAACACGTACTGATCATCTATGATGACTTAAGTAAGCATGCGGTTGCATACCGTGCACTTTCCCTTCTGATCCGCCGTCCACCGGGCCGTGAAGCTTATCCTGGTGACGTATTCTATCTGCACTCCCGTTTACTGGAGCGTGCAGCAAAGCTTTCTGATGAAAAGGGAGGCGGTTCTCTTACAGCCCTTCCGATCATCGAGACACAGGCAGGTGATGTATCTGCATACATCCCAACTAACGTTATTTCCATCACAGATGGACAGATCTATCTGGAAACAGAGATGTTTAATGCAGGTTTCAGACCAGCGATCAATGCCGGACTTTCTGTATCACGAGTTGGAGGATCTGCACAGATCAAGGCAATGAAGAAGATCGCAGGACCAATCCGTACAGACCTTGCACAGTATCGAGAACTGGCAGCATTTGCCCAGTTTGGATCAGAGCTTGACGATGATACAAAAGAACGATTAGATCAGGGTGAGAGAATCAGAGAGATCTTAAAACAGCCACAGTATCAGCCATTACCAGTTGAGAAACAGGTTGCGATCATTTATGCAGCAGTCAAGAAACATCTCTTAGACCTGCCAGTAGATCAGATTCTTGATTTCCAGAAAGAATTATTTGAACTGATTGATACAAAATATCCAGAGATCTTTACAAGCATTGCCGAGACGAAAGTCATGGATGATGCGACAGAAGAGAAACTGATCAAAGCGATCAATGAAGCAAAAGAATCATTTAGAAAGTAAGGTGATCTGTCATGGCATCGATAATTGATATTAAAAGACGAAAAGCCAGCGTCGAAAGTACCGGACAGATCACAAAAGCGATGAAACTTGTATCCACGGTAAAGTTACAGAGAGCCAAGCAGCGTGCAGATGAGTCAAAAGCATACTTTAATAAGATGTATGAGACGATCAGCTCGATCCTTGCCAAAGCAGGTAATATCAATCATCCGTATTTACAGGAAAATGGTTCCACAAAGAAAGGGATCATTACCATTTCATCCAACCGTGGATTAGCAGGAGGATATAATAACAATATTGTGAAACTGATCCGGGACAGCGGTATGAACAAAGAAGATATCATGATCTATGCGGTAGGACATAAAGCGATGGATACATTAAAACATCGTGGGTATGAGATTGTTTCTGATGATTCAGAGATGATCAACGAGCCAGTCTATGATGATGCCAGAATCTTAGGAGAGAAGCTTCTAAAAGCTTTTGAAGATGGAGAGATCGGTGAGATCTATCTGGCATACACCGATTTTAAGAATACCGTGGTTCATGAACCAAAACTTGTAAAATTACTCCCAATTGAGAATGATCAGCAGGCAAATGAAGAGAAATCTGAAAGCAAGGCTCCAATGAATTTTGAGCCAGAGCCGGAAGAAGCACTTTCTTTATTAATTCCAAAGTATATCTGCAGCATGATCTATGGAGCCTTAGTTACATCTGTAGCAAGTGAAAATGGAGCCAGAATGCAGGCAATGGATTCTGCGACAAGTAATGCAGAAGAGATGATTTCAAACTTAGAACTTGCATACAACCGAGCAAGACAGGGAGCGATCACACAAGAATTAACAGAGATCATTTCAGGAGCAGAAGCCCTGAAGTGATGGACTCGATATAAGAAGCAGGAGGAAATAACATGGCAGATAATCGTACAGGAAAGATCACACAGGTCATCGGTGCGGTTCTGGATATCAAATTTGGCAGTGACAATCTACCAGAGATCAATGATGCGATCGATATTCAGACAAAAGACGGCGGGAAATTAGTCGTTGAAGTTGCACAGCACCTGGGTGATGACACCGTAAGATGTATCGCAATGGGACCAACCGACGGATTAGTCCGTGGAATGGAAGCACAGGCTACAGGCGGACCGATCTCCGTTCCTGTAGGAGAGGCAACCTTAGGACGAATCTTTAACGTGCTGGGAGATCCTATTGATAATAAACCGGCACCAGAAGGAGCCAACCGCTTACCAATCCACAGAAAAGCACCGGAATTTTCAGAACAATCTACAGAGACAGAAGTTCTGGAAACAGGGATCAAGGTCGTTGACCTTCTATGCCCATACCAGAAGGGTGGAAAGATCGGTCTGTTCGGTGGTGCGGGAGTAGGAAAAACCGTACTGATCCAGGAGCTGATCCGAAATATTGCAACAGAGCATGGTGGATATTCTGTATTCACTGGTGTAGGAGAACGTACTCGTGAAGGAAATGATCTATACACAGAGATGAGTGAATCAGGTGTTATCGACAAGACCGCCATGGTCTTTGGACAGATGAACGAACCACCTGGAGCCCGTATGAGAGTTGGTCTTACAGGACTTACAATTGCAGAAGATTTCCGTGATCGTGGAGGAAAAGACGTCTTATTATTCATCGACAACATTTTCCGTTTCACACAGGCAGGATCTGAGGTATCTGCCTTACTTGGACGAGTGCCAAGTGCGGTAGGTTACCAGCCAACACTGCAGACAGAGATGGGTGCCTTACAGGAACGTATCACATCCACAAAGAATGGATCGATCACATCCGTACAGGCAGTCTATGTGCCAGCCGATGACTTAACTGACCCGGCACCAGCGACAACGTTTGCCCATCTGGATGCAACAACTGTATTATCACGTGCGATCTCAGAGATGGGAATTTATCCAGCAGTAGATCCATTGGAATCAACATCCAGAATTCTCGATCCAAAAGTCGTTGGAGAAGAACATTACAAAGTAGCACGAGGTGTACAGGAGATTCTGCAAAAATACAAAGAATTACAGGATATCATTGCAATCTTAGGTATGGATGAACTTTCCGAAGACGAGAAACTGGTCGTAGACCGCGCAAGAAAGGTACAGAGATTCTTATCTCAGCCATTCTTCGTAGCCGAACAGTTTACAGGAAAACCAGGACAGTATGTATCTTTAAGCGATACGATCCAGGGATTCAAAGAAATCTTAGAAGGAAAACACGATGAGATTCCAGAAGGAATGTTCTTGAATGCAGGAACCATCGAAGAAGTTGTAGAACGTTTTGCAGCAAGAAATAAGTAGGTGATCCTATGGCTGAAAACACAATGAAATTAGAAGTCATTACACCAGAACGCTCATTTTATACAGGAGATGTCACATTCGTTGAGCTAAACACAACCGAAGGAGAAGTTGGAATCTACGCAAGACACATCCCGATGACCATGATCATCGCACCAGGTGTCTTAACGATCACAGAAGAAGACGGAACCAAGAAGAAAGCGGCATTATTAAAAGGATTCGTGGAAGTTACAGAAACAACCATGAGTATCTTAGCAGAAGTCGCAGAATGGCCGGAAGATATCGATATCGAACGCGCAAAGAAAGCGGAAGAGAGAGCTAGAAAGAGGATCGAAAGCAAGAGTGCGGATATTGATATTGCGAGAGCGGAGTTGGCACTTAAGAGAGCGTTAGTTCGTAAGGGATTGAAAGCATAAAATTTATTTGAATATGTGTAAAAAAGATTCTAGGCAGATTGTATTGCTTAGAATCTTTTTATTTTGTAGAAAAAATCAAATTGTTTTTATAAATAGCTAACATAACATATACAATAAAAAAATAATATAATATTATATTTGTACTTGTATAAATGGTAAGTTTCATATAAAATGTAAAGTAAATTAAGATTGAAGGAGAAAGGTGAGTCAATGAAAAAATTAACAAAAAAACAAGTAGAAATAATGAAAATATTTTGGGCGAGTGAGCATCCATTAGCAGCATCAGATATTTTGAAATTGGATGAAAGTATGAATATTAATACGATACGTGCATCTATTCAGAGTTTACTAAAAGCGGATTATATTGAAGTTGCGGGTATTGAACATAGAGGAAATGTATTGGCACGTACTTACACTTCTAAGATTAAGATAGAAGAGTATATTATTTCTAATTTTGCAGGAATTAATAATAAAATTTCTAAAAAATCTTTGGTTGCTCAATTTATAAAAAATGAAGAGGATGAAGAGGTTATAAATGAACTGGAACAAGAATTGAAGTATAGAAAAGAAATCTTAGCGAAAAAGAGGGATAATTAGATATGACATTTCCAACATACGGATCAGTATTTGCATGTATATTATTGAGTAGTGTTTTTATGATTGTGGTATGTTTGCTGGGAAATAGAATAAATTTTATTTTAAAAAATAGTGCTAATTTGTTGGTATTTTTCATGATCATGGTTATGTTAAGAATGTTTTTTCCATGTAATTTTGTATTCACCAAAAACATTTATTCTACACGTGCGTTGACTGTAATATGTGATATTTTAATGAAACATATTTGGAAGGATTATAGCGTTTCAGATGTAATTATAGTAGTATGGATATTAATTAGTTTTATGTATATATGCAAGCTTATATATACACAGATTCAATTCAATCGATTTTTATCAATACTAGTACCAGATAATTCAAATAAGATAGAGAAGGCATATAAATCAGTACAAAATAATAAAAACTATAAATTTGAAATATATAAAATACAGGGAATTAAGAGTCCATGTATTACAGGATTGATTCATCCTAAGATTCTACTGCCGGAAATGGATTTTACCGAAAAAGAATTACAATATATTTTTAAACACGAACTGCAGCATTTTAATCATCATGATCTGTGGTTAAATATGTTGTGTGAAATTATTATGTGTTTTTATTGGTGGAATCCTTTCGCATATTTTTTAAAAGAGAAATTTAAAGATATGTTGGAGTTCGCAAACGATAAAAAAATAACGGAATCAATGAATGAAATGGAAATTTATGAGTATTTAGAATGTATGCTTAAAATTATAAAGAATAATAAGATGCATAAGAAGATACCAGTTCTTTGTTTTATTGGATGCGGAAGATCTACAGTTCAACAAAGATTTGACTTAATTATAAGAGGACAGGAGAAAAAATATAAACACAGAGGATATATTTTGTACATTATGGTTTTTTGTTTCAGTTATATTTTAAGTTTTGTTTTTGCATTTGAGCCAGAATATAATAATCCAGATCATAAGCCAGATGAAGTTATATACAATTTAGAAAATAAAGATACATTTTTTATAAAAAACAATAAAGGATATAAAATATATTATAAAGGAAGATTTGTAGGAAAGTGTAAATCATTAGAAACATTTCAAGGATATCGTGTATATAAAAACGACAAGGAGGCAAAAGAAAATGAAGAGGTTAAATAAGATAATTGTATGTTTAGGTGGGGTATTAGTATTTTCGATGGGACTTAATTTCTCTGTTCAAACAATTTATGCACAAGAAAATGTAGCAATTGTAGATGAAGGGCAAAATGGAGATATCGAGGAATATAAAAATGTTTATGTTTGGAAATATAAAGTAGTAAATGGAAATTTATATAAAAGAAAATATAATATAGTAACTGGAGAATGGGTAGGAAAATGGATGCCAGTATAAAATGATATAGTATTTTTTTTAGGAGAAAACTGTGAAATGAAAAGCAAAAAGATTGTTTGCATCTTATATAGCATTGTATTGATAGGCATGAATGTTTTTGGGTTTGCAATTTTCAGTAATTATCGTATGACAGATAAGATTTTCCATAAGAGAGTGATAGAAGTTCAAGCCAGACAACAAGAACTTGTGAATGTATCAGAAGTTCATAAAGAACTTTTAAAGTTTGCAAATCAATATCATGTAACAATTATGAAATATGAATTCCTTAATGAAAAGGAATTATCTATTTATACAACAAATCAACAAGAAGTTTTAAATATGAAGTTTCCATATACCACATGGAAAATAAATGTGTATCCATTTAAAGATTTGAAGAATGTAGGATATGGAAACACATTTTTTATAGATCATACGACGAGAGCAATAGAGCAGAAATTAGAACAGGGATTATCCCAATATGGTATTGTAAAAATATATACCAATCAACAAAAATGGCAATCAATAAATAATCTTTCAGTGTTGTATTTGTTAGGATTTAGTGTTTTATTTTTATTGCTAGGATTTAGTGTTTATTATATATATTCGAGAAAGAAAATAGCTTTAATGAAATATTGGGGATATTCGAAAGCATCAATTATATGGAAGATAAATAAAGATATCATAAGATTTTGGATATTCAATGAGATGATATGGTTAATGATATGGATTGGAGTTGGATGGAAGTTTGAAGGAATACAAAAAATAATAGAATATATGTCTACATGTATTTGGGTAAATTTATTGATAAGTATTATAATTTATCTGTTGGCAATTATAATAAATTGTATGATATTATCTTTTGAAAAGCATATATCAGAAGGGGAAAAAAATGGCTTTTTTAGTCAAATCAAAAAAGTATCTTATATAGTGCTGATTAGTGTTTTTATAGCTGTTCAGTTAACTTTAAGTAATGCAACAAATGATGCACAACGATTGAAAGATAAACAGCATACTTTGAATTATTGGAATAAGACAAAAAATATTTATACAATTAATTTTCAAGGATATGATTCTTCGGTGGCAGAAGATTCTTTGGAAGCAAGAAATATTAATGATGAGTTAAAAAATTTTTATCAAAAATCAAAAGATAAAATAAAAATATTTCTTATAAACTCAGATAATTATGAAAAGGAATCGGATGGAAGAGGAAATCAGAGGTACGAATTTGAGTATGCTGGAGATAAAGAAGAGCAAATTTATTCACCAGCAGGAAGAAGTATTCAAATAGATGAAAATTATTTAAAGCGAAATCCAATACAAACATGTAATGGGAAATCCATTTCAAAATTGATTGATTACGATCAAAATACTCTTAATATCTTAGTGCCAGAACAGTATAAGAAATATGAAAAAAAAATCGTAAAAAATTATAAAGAAAATTTCTATTTCCAAAAGGTTACAATAGATAATTATTTTAGAAAAAATATGAATAAACCAAAAAATATGTTGAAAAAAGATAAACTATCTATTCATATTATATATGTGAAAACGAATCAATCTTATTTTACATATGATTCAGATACAGGAAATGGGAAAAATCAGATTATAGATCCAATAGCAGTCATTTATACAGGCGGAGTGGATTCATCTTGTATTGCATCTATGTATGCAGGAGATACAGTTTCAGGTAGCATTTATTTTGAGGATAATTCTAAAAAACAAGGTTATGCGTATCGAAAAGTAGAAGCATTAGAACAAAAGTTAGGCATTTATCAATTTAACTCTGTGACAAATATTTATGGACAGGCAGCCAGTAATCTTGTGATTATTCGACAGAAAGTAATGTGGCAGAGTGCAATTTTATTAGCAGTTATACTTTGTTCCATAGTATTTATAACAATAGCAGTTAGTGGATATTATTTTTCAAAACAACAAAGATTATTATTAGAAACTTTATGGGGATATGGCTATATGTCGTCAATAAAAGAAATCATTCTAGTTTTTATAGGCATTAATTTGTGCACAACTGCAGTAGTATATATTATAAAACATAATGTAGTAGTATGGTATTTTATGATTATAGCATGTATCATAGAAATTATTGTTACAAAGTTAGAGTATGATTATTTAAGTAAGAAAAATTTACATGAAAAAATAATAAATGGAGAGCAATGGTGATGATTGAATTAAAAGATATTTGTAAATCATTTGGTGATCATGTAGTTTTGAAAAATTTTTCGTTAAAAATCAATAAAAATGAATTTATTGCAATTATTGGTGAGAGCGGGGCAGGAAAAACTACTATTTTAAATATGATTTCTATGATTGATAAACCAGATAGTGGGAGTATTTCAATCAATGGGGAAAATAGCTTTTCTAAGAAAGATATTCAAAATTTAAGAAGATATGTATTTGGGTATATTTTTCAAAATTATGCCTTGATAGAAAATGATACAGTAAAAGAAAATCTGTTGTTATCAAAAAAGTATCGAAAGAATTTTAAAGAAAAAGAGTTAGAAGAATCTTTAGAGAAAGTTGGGATATCCAAAGAATATCTGGGACATAAGGTTTGCGAATTAAGTGGTGGAGAACAACAAAGAATAGCAATTGCAAGAACGATGTTAAAACCATGTGAGATTATACTTGCAGATGAACCAACTGGAAATCTTGATACAAGCAATAAGGAAAAAATTATTCATTTATTTAAAGAATTAAAAAAAGAAGGAAAAACAATAGTATGCGTTACACATGATGAAGAAATGGCAAAAAGTGCAGATCGAATCATTGATTTAAAAAAAGAAAGAGGTAGAGAAAAATGAAAGGTATTTTATTGGCAGCAATGAATGTAGTATTGATCTTATTTACAGTGTTAGTACATAAGATAATTTTCAGAATACTGGGATTAGGATATGACAGTTTGGTGGTATATTGGGGATTATTTGTACTTATATTTTTTATATTAGATGTAATTTTGAATTTTTTCTTTTTAAAAGATAAAGGAATATTTAATAAAGTATTAAAATAAGGAGTAATATAATATGTTGATATTAGATTTTCTATTGCAGTTAATTGTATTGTTTTTTTCATTAATTTTGATGATTGTAATATTGAGGATATTAAAAAAATATTAAATAAAAAATAATAAATTATTGTAATTTAATGATTTTTACAATGGATAATTATATTGTTGGCATGATATATATAAGGAGATTTCATTATTTGAATGAAAATATAAAGTGGCAAGAAGAGAAAAGGATAAAGAGGTAGGTAGTATTTGATTTCTAAAGATAAGAGTTATTTTGAGTTGCATATAAAATAATCAGATAGTAAAATATGAACAAAAGGAAAGGTAAAATATGATCTCTTGGAATCTCGAGTGATCATGCCAGCAAAACTC
>ERZ838399.2720-NODE-2720-length-12613-cov-5.694298_pt1 | contig 12613 bp, 8 predicted proteins | sample MGYA00519683_ERZ838399 | MGnify/ENA primary metagenome ERZ838399 (study PRJEB31850, sample SAMEA3708833) | human gut metagenome | biome: human gut; feature: human-associated habitat; material: faeces | place: China | collected 2014 ...
TGCCCGGCTTGGCGCCGCTGCCCAGCCGCACCATACCGCCGGAGGGGCGGCGCTTGCCGTCCAGCACCTGCAAAAGCGTTGATTTGCCCGCGCCGTTGGGGCCGGCAATGACGAGCTTATCCCCGCGGTGGACCACATAGTCCAGCGCATCAATGAGGGTGCGCTCCCCGATGTGAACGCTCAGGTTTTTCATGATGACCAGCTCATCATACGGCTCAATGTCATACTCAAAGCGGAAGTTCAGCTCCCATGCCTCTGCGGTGGGAGCCTCGACGATCTCCAGCTTTTCAAGCTGCCTGCGGCGGCTCTGCGCCATTTTGGTGGTGGAGGCGCGGACGAGATTGCGGTCCACATAATCCTGCAGCTTGGCTGCCTTCTCCACGGCGGCATCGTGCAGCTTTTGCTGGCGCTCATCGGCGGCCTCGCGCTGAGGCAGATAGGCTGAGTAGTTGCCGCGGTAGGTCTTGATGCTCTTGCCGCGCAGCTCCCAGATGCGGGTGCAGACGGCATCCAGAAAATAGCGGTCGTGGCTGACAACCAGCACCGCGCCGCGGTAGGCCTTCAGGTAATTTTCCAGCCACTCCATCGTTTCCAGATCGAGATGGTTCGTGGGTTCGTCCAAAATCAGCAGATCGGGCCGCTCCAGCAGCAGGCGGGCCAGACGCAGGCGGGTCTGCTCACCGCCGGAGAGTACACCCGCCGCCTTTGACCATGTGTCGGCAGGGAATCCCATGCCGTTCAGCACCTTTTTGATCTGGGTATCCATATTGTAGGCATCCATCGCATCCACCACAGCGGTGCAGTGCGCGATCTTGTCGGTCAGCTCTGCATTGTGGGGATCGGCAGCCAGCTGCTTTTGCAGGCTTTCCATCTGCTGCATGGCATCCAATGCCGGGGTGAACACCAGCTTCATCGTGGCATAGACATCAAGCGTGGGGTCCAGTCTGGCATTCTGCTCCAGATAGCCGGTGGTCACGCCGGTGCCGAACGCCGCATCCCCCGCATCAGGCAGGCTCTCGCCGCACAGGATGCGCAGGAGCGTTGTCTTGCCGGTGCCGTTGGCGCCGATAATGCCGATGCGGTCGCCGCGCTCCACCCCGGCTGTCACATCGTGCAGTACCTCGTGTTCGCCGAAGCTCTTGCCCAAATTTTGAAGTTCCAACAACATAGCGGTACATCCTTAATTCCAAAATGATGCCGCCGCCTTATATACGGGCAGCGGCAGTATGCCCTGTGCTTGCTTACAGCAGGGCTTCGTTGCTGTGGCGGCGGTTGCGCACGCCCAGATTTTCCAGTTCCTCCGGCTCCATCACGATACGGTACAGCTCCTCATAAGAGCCAACCGTGAATTTCGGCGCGATGTCGGTCTTATTCTCGACATTCCGGGGGTTGAACCAGCAGGTGTCCACCCCGGCGTTGATGCCGCCCTTGATGTCGGCAAGCAGGTCATCCCCCACCATCAGCACACGGCTGCGGTTCGTGATGCCCAGATCACGCAGGGCATGCTCAAACAGCTTGGCACTGGGCTTGGCTGCGCCGATTTTTTCAGAGATATAAATGCCGTCCATATAGCGGTCGATGCCGGAGGCAGCAATGCGGGGCTCCTGCACGGCAGCAGCACCGTTGGAGACGATGGCAAGCGTTGCCACCTCGCTCAGTTCCTCCAGCGCGGTCAGCGCGCCGGGCAGCAGGTCAGCGTGGGTGGAGAGCAGCTCCTCATAGCGGTCGTTCATAGCCTTGCTCTTGCCGTTATCCGGCAGCTGCATGGCCTGCATAAAGCGGCCGAACCGTACCTGAAACAGCTTTTGCTTGTTCATCTGCCCCTTGGCCAGTGCGTCCCACAGCTCCCGGTTTATCTGATGGTAGACGGCGCAGGCGTTCTCATCGTGGGGCAGCTCATACTCTGCCAGCATGTCGGTCAGGGCCTGATGCTCTGCGGCATCAAAGTCAAGAAGTGTATTGTCGATGTCCAGCAGGACACAAGTGTAAATTGCCATAGTCTTACCTCTGTCAGGGGGCGGCGTGGCCTCCGGTTTTATTCATCGGACTAGTTTTCAGGCGGCTGCGTGGGCGAGGGTGTGGGCGTGGGGGCCTGCGTGGGCGCCGGTGTGGGGGCCTGCGTGGGGGCCGGGTTGACTGTCACGACAAACACACTGTCAGTGCCGTTATTTGCGGCATGGATGCGGTAGGTACCGGCTTCATTCGCCGTAAAGGTCACCTGCTCACCCGAGGCGCGCCAAGAGGTCTCCTCACAGCCCCAGACAGTCTCCCCGCTTCCATTGCCGATGGTGGCGGTCAGGGTCGTGCTCTGGCCAACGGTCAGGGTGTTGCTGCCGCTGATGTTCACCGTTGTGGCATCGGCTGCCACCGTGACCGTCAGCTGTGCGGTCGAGAAGGTACCGTTGATCTCGATGCCTGCCTTGATGACATAGGTACCGGCGGCATTGGGGGTAAAGGTCAGGCTGCTGCCGTTCTTCTCCATCTCATCGTTGATGGACCACTGCACATTCGTGGCGTCATACGCCTTGCTGCCAAGCTTGACCGTTGCGTTCACGGTCAGGCTCTCGCCCTTCTTCATGGCCGTGTCGCCCTTGTCAAGCGTCAGCTCCACGCGGGCATCGTTGAACATAGCCTTGACGGAGATATCCTTGGTGATGTTGTCATAGCGGGTGGCGGTCGTAACGCCGTCGCTCCATTTATAAAAGACAAAGCCGTCTGCAGCCACTGCCGTGACATTGACGCTGGTACCGCTCTCCGCCTGAATTTCAACGCTCGCTACACCGGTCTGGCCGTTGCCGGTCAGGGTGCCCTTGCCGCTGTCCTCAACCTCATAGCTGGCGGTGAACTTTGTCGGCGTTGCGGTGGGCAGCGGCGTACTGGCAGAGCCGCTGGACTGGGAGGCGCGCTGCGGAATGTCGCTGGTATCCGGGCGGCTGTCCATCGTATTGTAGGCGTGGGACTTTGCGTATTCCAGCAGAGCGCGCGCACCGGAGGCACTGTAGCCGTTGGCCTCAAAGTAGCTGCTTTCGGCATAGCCCCGGCTGTTTTTCAGCGCCTCGGCGCTGTTCAGATACTTGCAGCCCAGATCATTGCAGGCCACGGCGATAGCCTGATTGAACTGGTCGATGATCGTCTGGGTCGCGGCGGCGTTGGTGCTGTCCTCCGTGACGGGCGGGATGCCCACCGCGATGATGTCGCAGTAGGAATAGGCAGAGCGGATGCTCTGCAGGAACTGCTTGTAATCTGCAATAAAGGAATCAACGCTGACTGAGCCATCGACATCGTTGGCGCCAAGCTGCACAAAAACGCGGCGGGCCTTCATCTTGGGAATTGCCTGCGGGATCGTATAATTGCTGGAATCCGATGCAAAGTTGACACAGGAGGTCGAGAGTGCCTTGGAGGTCTTGAGCCCCTCCTGCCCGACAAACTGATTCAGCGTGATGCGGCCGTCCTTCTGCAGGGTGACGGCGTACTGGTCACCGGCAAAGACGCTGGCTGTGATGTAGGCATCGTCTGCAGCGGCCTGCGGCAGCACAGCCTCCAGCGATGTATCCAGCGGATAGGCATCCTTATCATAGGCGCCTGTACCGCCGATGAACAGCCCCAGCTTGGCAGGCAGCACCCACGCCGCCAGAATACTCAAAACGATTGCCAGCGCACAAAGCGCCAGCACAACACAGGCCTTGCGCTGTGCAGGGCTGAAGCCCTTCTTTCCTTCATACGATTCGCGGCTCATAGGAAATGGTATCCTCCTTATGTATGGCAGCACCGCCCACTGCAGCGGCACAGGGATTATACGGTAATGCCTTATTGAATACGGGAGACCGAAAGGCCATATCCCACCTAGTATACATGTTAAAGATTATACCATATTTACGGCGTTTTGAACATGCTTTTCAAAAAATTGTCACGAATTACAATTTTATTACAGGCATCACCGTGCATTTTTTCCTGCCGCAGCAGCCAAACCCGTGCGGTGGTGCCTGTACACAAAAAGCCCGGGATGGCACCCGGGCTAAAACAGCAGGACAATATTGCGCAAGCTCAACCGCCGCCGCCTCAGGAAAGCAGCATACGGTCGTTTGCAAACTCGCCGTCACTCACCTGCTCAAACCGCTTGAGCAGATCGCTGACCTGCAGATTTTTCTTTTCCTCACCGCGCACATCGTAGATGATGTGACCCTCATACATCATGATCAGGCGGTTGCCGTACTTGATGGCATCCTTCATGTTATGGGTGATCATCAGCGTTGTGAGGTGGTTTTCCTCAACGATCTTCTCCGAGAGGGTCAGCACCTTGGCAGCCGTCTTGGGGTCCAGTGCGGCGGTATGCTCATCGAGCAGCAGCAGCTTGGGCTTTTTCAGCGTTGCCATCAGCAGGGTGACCGCCTGACGCTGACCGCCTGACAGCAGGCCCACCTTGCTGGTCATGCGCTCCTCCAGCCCCAGATCGAGCGTCTTGAGCAGCTCATAGTAGGTGTCATGTTCCTTCCTCGTGATGCCGATCTTCAGCGTGCGGGGCAGTCCGCGGCGGGCCGCCAGCGCGAGATTCTCATCGATCTGCATGGTGGCCGCCGTGCCCATCATCGGGTCCTGAAACACACGGCCGATGTACTTGGCGCGCTGATGCTCCGACAGACGGGTCACATCCTGCCCGTCAATGACGATCTTGCCCATATCCACCGGCCAGACACCGGCCACGGCATTCAGCATCGTGGACTTGCCTGCGCCGTTGCCGCCGATGACCGTCACGAAATCGCCGTCCTCCAGCGTCAGGTCCAGCCCCTTGAGGGCCACCTTCTCGTTGACGGTGCCCGCATTGAAGGTCTTGTATACATTTTTGATTTCAAGCATTGTCCTTGCCTCCCTTTTTCACGGGTACCTTGGTAAAGTATTTGCCCTTCCAATACGGGATGGTCAGGAACACCGCCACAACAAGCGCCGTCAACAGCTTCAGGTCGTCGGTGGACAGGCCCATGCGCAGCACAAAGTTCATGACAATGTAGTAGATGATGGCACCGATGACGGAGGCCGTCAGCTTCAGCGCAAAGTTGCGGAAGATCTTGCCGAACACGACCTCACCGATGATGACCGCCGCCAGACCGATGACGATGGCACCGCGGCCCATGTTAATGTCAGAGAAGCCCTGATACTGGGCCAGCAGACCGCCAGCCAGCGCCACAAGGCCATTGGAGATCATCAGGCCCAGAACGATGGCCACATTGGTGTTGATGCCCTGCGCACGGGCCATATGCTGGTTGGCACCGGTTGCGCGCAGTGCGCAGCCAAGCTCCGTGCCGAAGAACCAGTACAGCACGCCGATGAGGATTGCGCAGAAGATAAGCAGCACGATAATCGGATTGTTGAGCGCCAGCGCACGGACATACCGGGCCGAAACCAGCAGACCGTATTTATCCACGCTGATGGGCAGGTTAGCCTTGCCGCCGCCCGTGCCTGTACCCATGATGCGCAGGTTGACCGAATAGAGCGCCAGCTGGGTCAGGATACCGGCCAGAATTGCGGGGATGCCGCAGGCCGTGTGGAACAGACCTGTGACAAGGCCCGCCAGCATACCGGCCAGCGTGGCGGCCACAAGGGCAGCCCCCACCGGCACACCGTTCAGCACCAGCACAACGCAGACCGCGCCGCCGGTACCGAGAGAGCCGTCAACAGTCAGATCCGCCACATCCAGAATGCGGTAGGTAAGATAAACGCCGATGGCCATAATGCCCCAAATCAGTCCCTGCGCTGCGGCACCGGGCATTGAGTTCAACAGGGAGGTCAGGAACTCCATAAAAACATCCTCCAGAATTTTTATAAGCACCAAAACAGCGGGGAAAGAGAGTTTACCTCCCCTTCCTCGCTGTCATGATGGTGGTTAAACGGCTGCTGTTATATCAGCCAATGGCCTCATAGCCGTCCGGCGGGGTGATGCCCAGTGCCTCGCAGTTGGCAGCGTTGTATTTCTTGGTGACATTGGGTGCGTACTCTACCGGCATGGTAGAAACATCGCCACCCTCAGCGAGGATCTTGGCGGCCATCTCGCCGGTGGCGTGGCCCAGATCATAGTAGCTGATGGACAGCGTGGCAACACCACAGCCGTTGCAGATACCCTCCTCGCCAGCCACAACAGGAACCTTGGCAGGCAGGACCACATTGGCGATTGCCTCGGTGTTGGAGGCAGCGGTGTTGTCGGTAGGAATGTAGATGACATCGGAGTTATCGGCAGCCGTCTGTGCCACTGAGGTAACATCGTTCGTGTCAGTGAAGGCGTAGCGGGTAACGCTGTAGCCCTCCTCCTTCAGATAGCCCTCAATGACATCGCACTGGTAAACCGAGTTCGGCTCGGCGCTGCAGTAGAGCAGGCCGACCGCCTTGGCGTCCGGGAAAAGCTCCTGAATCATGGCCGCCTGCTGATCCAGCGGGGCCAGATCGGAGGTGCCGGAGATGTTGCCGCCTACCGTGCCGGTCCAGTCGCTGATGTCCAGCGCAGTCGCATAGTCCGTGACCGAGGTGCCCAAAATGGGAATATCGGCAGTTGCCTGTGCAGCCGCCTGCAGCGGGGCGGTCGCATTGGCCAGAATCAGATCCACATTGGAGGAAACGAAGCCGTTCACAATGGTGGCGCAGTTGGCAGAATCACCGGAGGCGTTCTGCTCATCAAACTTCACATTGCCCTCGCCCAGCGCCTCCACAAGTGCATCTTTGAAGCCCTGCGTTGCGGCATCCAGTGCCTCGTGCTGGACCAGCTGGCAGATGCCCACACGGTAAACCTTGCTGTCCGCGGCAGCCTCCGTGCCGGAAGCGGTATCGGCCGTGGAAGCGGCATCAGCGGCGGACGCGGTAGCACCGCAGGCGGCCAGACCCATGGTCATGGCGGCGGCCATCATAAGGGAAACTGCTTTTTTCATGTAAATTCCTCCAATAGTACCCGCTGCGCACCTTTTTTCTTCAGGTGTACACCTGCCATCAGGCAGATCCCTCAAGCGCAGCCGGTTTAGTGCTTTAAAGTATAGCACGCTTTAGTGCTTTAAAGCAAGTGTAATTTCGTATAATACTCTGCCCACTTAAAAGTATTTTTTAGTCAAATTAACGAACACCTTGCAGTCGCCCACGCTGTTTGCGGCAGGTACGGCGGGCGGATGTAAACAAAATGCCCCAGCTTATACACAAGCTGGGGCAAATCAGATTTCAGTCTGCAAAGCAGGCGTTTTCCGCCTTGGCAATCAGTTCAACAAAGCGCTGGGGGGTGCTTGCGTTGTGCAGCGCCTCAACCAGATCACTGCGGCTGAGCAAATTCACCAGCCGTGCCAATATCTGCAGGTGCAGGCTTTCGCAGCGCGGCGGAACGGCGATCATAAACACAAGGTCTACCGGTTTCCCGTCCGGGGCGCCCCAATCCACACCGTGGCGCAAAAGCAGGGCGGATATGCCCGGTGCCGACACACCGGCGTTGCCGGCATGCGGCAGCGCAATGCCGCCGCCGATGGCCGTTGTACCGCCGAAGGTCTCCCGGTAGCTGACGGCATTATAATAGGCATTGCCGTTGGTAATGACGCCGATCCCCTCCTGCAGCTCCACCAGAATACCCAATGCATCGGCGGAGTTGTCGATCTTTGCATGGAGCAGAACGCCCTTGGGGTCCATCAGTTCGCTGACTTTCATCGTCAAACCCTCTTTGGTCAGCCCTCGGTCTTGCCGATCAGGCTGTACAGATATTCACCCACCGCGCCCTCTGCGCAGGTGCAGGTCGTTACATGGTCGGCAGCTGCCTTGACCTCTGCCGGGGCATTGGCCACCGCAACCGCGTAGCCGGCCTCCCGCATCAGCTCAAGGTCGTTATAGTAGTCACCGATAAAGACGGTGTTCTTCATGGACTTGCTCATCAGGGCGCAGAGGTCGTGCAGACCGCTGGCCTTGCTTACGCCGCCGGGCATGATCTCAAGATAGATGCTGTTGGTGGCAAGGAAATAGTTATCCCGGCCATAGTATTTCGTCTTGGCGTACTGCCCCAGCTTGCGGATGCTCTCCGGGTCGGAGGCAAACACGACCTTGATCCAGCCATCGGGCACCGACTCGACCGGGCAGGCGATGCTGCCCAGGTGCTCGTCCACCTGATGGGCGTGGGTAACTTCGTTGGCATGGATGACATACATTTCCCCGTTTCCGGCCATGACCTCGACCCCCATACGGGGGAATTTGTTCAGAATGTCCAGAATGGCGGTGGTGGCCTGCTCACGGTTCAGGGTTGCGCGATGCAGCACTGACTCGGTGGAAAAATCATACAGCAGTGCCCCATTGCAGGAGATTGCCGGCAGGGACAGGCGGATATCCCCCAGCGCTGCACGGATCGACTCCGGCGGGCGGCCGGTAGCCACCGTAAACAGTCCGCCCAGACTGGTGTACAGCCGGATGACTGCCCGGTTGCAGGCAGGAATCCCCTCCTTGGCCGTCAGCAGCGTATTATCCATGTCACAGATCACAAGGGTATCGCCGAGGGGTGGTTTCATGCGCGATGTTCCTTTCTTAACCGTGTCAGAAAATCAGTAAAATAGGGCGGCAGCGGGGAATCAAACTGCATCCACTCCCCTGTTTTCGGGTGTACAAAGCCCAGCTCCTTGGCATGCAGGCATTGACCATTCAGCGATTTGATGCAGTTTTTTGGGCCGTAGACAGCATCCCCCGCCAGCGGATGCCCTGTGGATGCCATATGTACCCGGATCTGATGGGTGCGCCCTGTCTTGAGCTTGCAGGTTATGTAGGTAAAATTGCCGTACCGCTCCTGCACATGCCAGCCTGTATAGGCATACCGCGCCCCGGCAGCGTTTTCCGCCAGCACGGCCATCTTTTTGCGGTCATGCGGGTCGCGGCCGATCCACCGCTCCACAAAGCCTTCGTCCTCCCTGAGGTTGCCGTAGACCACCGCATGGTAGACACGATGGATGCTGTGTACGCTCATCTGGGCGCTGAGCGCCTGATGCGCCGCATCGTTTTTGGCTACTACCAATAGGCCGCTGGTATCCTTGTCGATGCGGTGTACGATGCCGGGGCGGATCGCGCCGCCGATGCCGGACAACTGCCCGGCACAGTGGTAGAGCAGTGCATTGACGAGGGTGCCGTCCGGGTTGCCGGGGGCCGGGTGAACCACCATGCCCTTCGGCTTGTTGACCACCAGCAGGTCATCGTCCTCATACACAATAGCAAGCGGAATGTTCTGGGGCTGCGCCTCAATGGGCTGCGGGTCGGGCAGTGCCACACGGTAAACAGCACCGGGGGCTACCTTGTCCTTTTTGTTGACGGGCGCGCCGTCCCGGGTGACAAGCCCCTGCTCGATCAGTCCCTGCAGCGCACTGCGGGAGAGTGTCGGGCACTGCCCCGCCAGCCACGCATCCAGCCGACCGCTGTCGCCGGGGGCGGCGGAAAGCTCAAGCAGTTCCATCGTCATCCGCCTTTTGCTTTGCGGTCTCCTCCTTCTTGAAGGAGTCCAGCAGCACGACCAGCATCAGCAGGCCGACACCCACGCAGACGCAGATATCCGCAAAATTGAAGATAGCAAAGTGCATGAACAGCACATTGATGTAGTCCACCACCACGCCGTTGAGCACCCGGTCGATGAGGTTGCCCACACCGCCGCCGAGGATCAGCGTCCAGGAGATGCGCTCCCACACAGGCATTTTGCGGGTAAACAGCATGGCGGCCACCACCACCAGCATGACCGAGGTCATGCCGATGAGCAGCGCCTGCTTACCGGCCAGCATTGAGAATGCCATGCCGTCATTCAGGCAGTAGCGCAGCTCGACAATGCCGGGCAGCACATCCATATTGCCAACCGGCTGCAGCGCCGCCGTGGCCCAGTGCTTGATAAGCTGGTCAATCACGACCAGAACGGCCGCCCCCAGCAGAGAAAACAAACCAGAAATCATACAACACCTTATCCGAAAAAATCAGCGGTGCTTACGCGTATAAGCACCGCTGACGGCAGAGTAAATTTACAGCTTCAGAACCTTAGCGCAGCGCGGGCAAAGGCCATCCTCCCCAACGGAGGTATCATACTTCCAGCAGCGCAGGCACTTGTTGCCGGCGGCGTGGGCGGCGCTTACGCCGAGCCCCTCGACCAGACCCTTGACACCGCCTTCACCCTCGACCAGCTCGACATGGGAGACGATGAACAGGTCGGCCAGCTCATCCATCGGGATGGCATTCAGGAAGTCGTAGACCTCCTTGCTGCAGTACAGCGTCAGACCGGCCTCCAGCGCAGAGCCGATAACCTTATCGGCACGGGCCTGCTCCAGAACCTTCTTCACATCATCGCGGATTGCCATGATGCGATCCCACTTGGCGGTAAAGGCATCATCGGCAGCGGCCTTGGCCTCGGGCATCTGCTCAAAGACCACATAGTCCTTCATGCCGGGCAGCTTCGGCACATAGCTCCAGATCTCCTGACTGGTAAAGCAGAGGATGGGTGCCAGCAGCTTCGTGAAGTCCACCAGAATGCGGTACAGTGCAGTCTGTGCGCAGCGGCGCGCATGGTCATCTGCGCAGTACAGGCGGTCCTTGATGACATCCATGTAGAAGTTGGACATATCAATGACGCAGAAGTTGTACAGTGCGTGGTAGGCGCGGCTGAAATCATAGTGGTCATAGGCATCGCGCAGGTTGGCGGTCAGCTTATTGCAGGCTTCCAGCGCCCAGCGGTCGATCTCAAACAGCTGGTCATCGGCAACCATATCCTTGGCAGGATCAAAGTCGTTGATGTTGCCCAGCATGAAGCGGGCGGTATTGCGCATCTTGCGGTAGGCCTCGGACAGCTGGCGGAAGATCTCCTTGCCGGCGCGGACATCAACGGTGTAATCGCTGGAGGCGACCCACAGGCGGATGATGTCGGCACCGTAATCACGGATGATCTCGCTGGGCTCCACGCCGTTGCCGGCGGATTTGTGCATCTGCTTGCCCTTCTCATCTACGACCCAGCCGTGGCACAGAACCTCCTTGTAGGGGGCAATGCCCTGAGTGGCAACGCAGGTCAGCAGGCTGGACTGGAACCAGCCGCGGAACTGGTCGGCACCCTCCATATACATATCCACGGGCCAGCGCAGCTCGGGACGCTCACGGCAGACAGCACTCCATGTGGAGCCGGAGTCGAACCAGACATCCATGATGTCGGGGTCCTTCTCCCAATCGGCGGCGCCGCACTCGCAGACCTCGGTCTTGGGCATGATGTCATTGGCGTCATACTTGTACCAGGCATCGCTGCCCTCCTTGCGGAACAGGTCGGAGACGGCCTTGATGGAGGCATCGGTGATGTGGTACTTGCCGCACTTCTTGCAGTAGAACACCGGGATGGGCACGCCCCAGACGCGCTGGCGGCTGATGCACCAGTCGCTGCGGTCGCGGACCATGCCGGCCATGCGGTCATGGCCCCAGGCGGGCTGCCACTTCACATTATCAATGGCCTTGTAGACATCCTCCTTGAAGGCGTCGATGGAGCAGAACCACTGCTCGGTCGCGCGGAAGATGATGGGGTGGTGGCAGCGCCAGCAATGCGGGTACTGGTGGGTGATGTGCTGTACGCCCATCAGGTGACCGCTTTCCTTGATATGCTCCAGAATGACCTTGTTGGCATCCCAGACCTTGAGGCCTGCGAACTTCTCGCCTGCCTCGGCGGTCAGACGGCCGGCATCATCCACGGGAACAACCACAGGGACCTGCGGATAGTGGTTCACGCAGACCTCAAAGTCCTCCACGCCGTGGCCGGGTGCGGTATGGACACAGCCGGTGCCGCCCTCCAGCGTGACATGGTCGCCCAGAATGACCAGACCCTTGCGGTCAAGGAAGGGATGCTGATACTGCATCAGCTCCAGCTCACTGCCGAGCACAGTCTCCGGCAGAACCTCATACTCGTCGATATGGCAGCCCTTCATCGTGGACTCGACCAGACCGGCGGCCATAATGTGGTAAGCATCGCCGATCTTGACGAAGGCATACTCAAGGTTAGGATTCAGGCAGGTAGCCACATTGGCGGGCAGGGTCCATGTGGTCGTGGTCCAGATCACGATCCATGCCTTGTCCAGCGGGACATTGTGCTTAGCCAGCACACCATTGGGGTCATCGGTCAGCTTAAAGCGGACATAGATGGAATCGCACTCGTCCTCAGCATACTCGATCTCTGCCTCGGCCAGCGCGGTGCGATCCTCGGGGCACCAGTAGACTGCCTTCATGCCCTTGTAGATGTAGCCCTTTCTGGCCATTTCACCGAAGATTTCGACCTGACGGGCCTCAAACTCAGGGCGCAGGGTCAGGTAGGGGTTCTCAAAGTCGCCCTGCACGCCCAGACGCTTGAACTGGGAGTTCATCACATCAATATGCTCGGTGGCGAACTCCTTGCAGATCTTGCGCAGCTCAAGCTTGGAGACACCCGCCTTCTTATCGCCGAGAGAGCTCAGCGCCTTCAGCTCGATAGGCAGACCGTGGGTATCGTAGCCGGGCACATAGGGTGCCTCAAAGCCGGTCATATTCTTATAGCGGATGATGATATCCTTGATGATCTTGTTGAGCGCGGTACCCATGTGGATGTTGCCGTTGGCATACGGAGGGCCGTCGTGCAGGATGTACT
>ERZ838399.2729-NODE-2729-length-12561-cov-3.073885_pt1 | contig 12561 bp, 10 predicted proteins | sample MGYA00519683_ERZ838399 | MGnify/ENA primary metagenome ERZ838399 (study PRJEB31850, sample SAMEA3708833) | human gut metagenome | biome: human gut; feature: human-associated habitat; material: faeces | place: China | collected 2014 ...
AGGGCGAAGGCACCGTCCGCGGTTCGGAGGTCGTGGAGATCAAGATCCCGGCCGGCGTGGGCGAGGGCATGATGCTCACCGTCACGGGCAAGGGCAACGCCGCGCGCCACGGCGGCGTCAACGGCGACTTGCAAGTGCTGATCGAAGAGGAGCCGCATCCCGAACTGATGCGCGACGGCAACGACCTGATTCACAACCTCAATATCACCGTGACGCTGGCTCTGCTGGGCGGTACGGTCGAGGTGCCGACGGTAGACGGCCGCGCCAAGATCAAGATCGCTCCGGGAACGCATGCCGGCAAGGTGCTGCGTCTGGGCGGCAAGGGTTTGCCCGACGTGAACGGTTACGGCCGCGGCGACGAGCTGGTCGTGGTGGACATCACCATTCCGTCGAAACTCAATGCCGAGGAGAAGCGGCTGGTCGAGGAGTTGTCCCGGCAGCCCGGTTTCCAGAAAGCCGACTCGGTCAAAAACCAGAATATTTTCGAGCGGATGAAGAGTTTCTTCCGTTAGGAAACGATACGGTTTCGTCTCTACGGCGGAGTGCTGAATACCCCTGCGGGTTCCGGCATTCCGCCGTATTGGCAGATCGGGAGCCGCCCCGGCCGCAACCCGCTTCCCGCGCGCGGCGGACGCATGCGTCCGTGCCGGAAAAAGGAATTCGGGGCAATAAAATTGCGGAAGAATTCGTATCTTTACAAAAAAATAGGAGGACACGCCATGTTAGGTTTCACCCCGTTCAAGAAGCACGCGAGCAAATTCAATTACATACCGCGTTATTACGACCCCGAAAAGGAGGCGCGCGAACAGCGCCGCGCCGAGCTTCGGGGCGAAAGAGCCGAAGACGCCGGCGGCGAATACCGCCCCGGACAATATATCCGCACCCAGCGCGATGCGCGCGCCGCACGCCGTTCCAAGGAGGAGAAGACGGGCCGCGACCGCATTTGGAAGATGGCCGTAGGCGCGGTTCTGGTGCTGCTGTTCATCTATATCCTCTATCCGAGGCTTGCCGACGTTTTCCTGCGGGCGCGGACCTCGGCCCCGGCGCAGACCGAAGCGGCGGGCGCCGAAGAGTCGGTGCGGCGCAACGGACTCGACCAGTCGGGCATTTCCGACGTCGAGTGGCAGGAGCAGCCTATCACGGTGGTACCCAACGATTATCAGGAGTAGATGGCAGATAAGATCAGATTATTACCGGAGGTCGTAGCCAATCAGATCGCGGCGGGCGAGGTCGTCAACCGTCCCGCCTCGGTGGTCAAGGAGATGATGGAGAATGCGATCGACGCAGGCGCACGCACCGTAAAGGTCAATTTCCGCGACGGCGGCAAGGACCTGATTCAGATCGTGGACGACGGCTGCGGCATGTCGCCCATCGACGCGCGCATGGCTTTCGACCGCCACGCCACGAGCAAGATCGGGGCCGTGGAGGATATTTACGCCCTGCACACGTTCGGATTCCGCGGCGAGGCCCTGGCTTCGATCGCCGCCGTGTCGCAGGTCGAACTGCGCACCCGGCAGGCCGGCGACGAGGTGGGTACGCAGACCGAGATCAACGGCGGGCAGTTCGCGGCGCAGAACCCGGTGATGTGTCCCGTGGGTTCGCAGTTCTTCGTGCGCAACCTTTTCTACAACGTCCCGGCGCGCCGCCGTTTTCTGGACAAGAGCACCACCTCGGCGTCGCAGATCAAGGCCGAGTTCCAGCGCATCGCGCTCTGTAACCCGCAGATCGCCTTCGAACTCTACGCCAACGACGCTCCGGTCTATACGTTGCAGGCCGGGTCGCTGGCGGGACGCATCGTCGACGTGGTGGGGCGTCACATCAAGCAGAACCTGCTGGAGGTCGAGGCCGACACTTCGATCGCCTGCATCGAGGGATATATCGGCCGTCCGGCTGCCGCCAAGAAACGCAACACGGAGCAATACCTTTTTGTCAACGGGCGCTTTTTCAAGAGCACCTATCTGACGAGCGCCATTCTGAAAGCCTACGAGAAGCTGATTCCCGAGAGCTGCCAGCCCTCCTATTTCCTCTACCTGACGCTCGATCCCGGGCGTATCGACGTCAACGTGCACCCGCAGAAAACCGAGGTCAAGTTCGCCGACGAGGAGGCCGTGTGGCAGATCGTCAACGCCGCCGTGCGCGAGACGCTGGCCAAAACGGGCGCCGTGCCGCTGATGGATTTCGACCGGGACAGCCCGGTGGAGATTCCCGTTTTGCAGAAAGGAGCCGTGTACAGCGAGCCGCTGGCCATGTCGAACAGCGACTACAACCCTTTCCGCGAGGAGTATATCGACCCTTCGGCGCCCGATCCCAACGAGGATTTCACGGGCTTCGACGTGCCGTACCGCGACGGCGGGGTCGTGTCGGACAGCGCGGTCGGAGGATTGCGCACGGGCGGAGTCCGGAGCGCCGCGCCGTCGTTCCCGCAGGCCGCGGCGGGCGGATTCGCCCTGCCGGGTGCGGACGCCGGGGAGTTCGAGGAGTTCGAGTCGGGCGGCGGTTTCGAGATCACCCCTTCGGGCGGCGGATTCGACGACAGCGCCCTGGATTTCATCCCTTCGTCGGCCGCTCCCGAACAGCAGCGGTTCGACATGCCGCAGCGTCCGGAATTCACCGATGCGCTGCCGCTGCCGGGCGGTTATGTCGCCGCTCTGCTGGGCGGCCGCTTCGTAGTGGTCGACGTGCGGCGCGCCCGCGAGCGGATTCTTTACGAGGATTACCTCCGGATGCTGGGCAACGGCTCGTCGGTGAGCCAGCAGTTGCTGTTCCCCGAACGGCTGGTCCTTTCGGGCGACGAATACGCCCTGCTGGAGGAGAATGCCGTGGAGTTCGCTGCCCTGGGCTTCGACATCGACTTCTGCGGCGAAGGGACCGTCGAAGTGAGGGGCACGCCCGCCGACATGCCCGCCGACGCCGTGGACCGGCTGCTGTTCGACCTGTTGCAGGCCTTTGCGACTCCGGTGTCGCTCTCCGATGTGCGGCGCGAGAAGATCGCCGGCGTGATGGCCCGCTCCGGCGCCAAGGGTGCGGGGCGGACCTTGTCGCGCGAGGAGGCCGCGGCGCTGCTCGCACAGCTGGCCGACACGGGCAGTTTCAGTTTTTCGCCCTCGGGCAAGGCGATCACCGCCGAGATCACGCCGGAAGATTTGCGCGCCAAGTTGGGATAATCCGGCGGAAAAAGAGTTACATTTGCAAAAATTAAAACGCATGAACCGCTATTTTCAGACCCCTCCGGTGGTCAAGAATTTGATAATCATCAATGTACTGGTTTACATGGCCACGGCGCTGCTGCCCGTCGGCGACACGATCATGCAGTATTGCGCCCTGTCGCTGGGAACGCCCTATTTCCATACCTACCAGTTCATCACCTACATGTTCCTGCATGCCAATTTCGAACATATCTTCTTCAACATGTTCGCATTGTGGATGTTCGGACGTACGCTCGAATACGAACTCGGCTCGCAGCGTTTCCTGACCTTCTACATGGTCTGCGGCGTGGGTGCGGCGCTGATCCAGTACCTCACGGCGCTGGCGTTCGGCGAACTGCCGCTGCTGCTGGTCGGCGCGTCGGGCGCGGTGATGGGCCTGCTGCTGGCGTTCGGCGTGATGCATCCCAATGCGGTCATGATGCTGCTGATTCCGCCTATTCCGATGAAGGCCAAGTGGTTCGTCATCATCTATGCCGTCATCGAGCTGTTCCTCGGATGGAGGGGCGTGGGCAACGTGGCTCATTTCGCCCATGTGGGCGGCATGCTGTGGGGATTCCTGCTGCTGCATTGGTGGAAACGCCGGGGAACGATCCGTTTTTAGACGATGGCTCCCGATTACTATAACGGATACGGGGGAGGCCCTTCGGGGAAACGGCGCCGCAGTCTCGTCATGCGGCTCGTCGACCTGGCGCTGACGCTCGTGACGCTGGCCGTGGGCGCGACGATGGTTCTCACCTATTTCGTCCCCTATGTCGATCCGGGCAGCGTGTGGTTCTTTCCCGTGCTGGGGCTGGCCGCTCCGGCGGTCTACGTCGCGTCGGTCGTGCTGACGCTCTACTGGATCATCCGCTGGCGCTGGGTGTGCGCCGGGGCGATGCTGGTCGTCGTCGTGGCGGGGCTTTTCAAGGTCTCGCTCTTCTGGCGTCCTGAAATCCGCCGCAGCTATGCCACGGAGACGGCCTTCGACCGCGCTGCTGTCAAGGTTATGAGCTACAACGTGCGCAGTTTCTACGGCGAGGACGGCCGGAGCAGCGTCGACGACATCCTGCGCCTGATCGAGGAGCAGGCTCCGGACCTGATCTGCCTCCAGGAGTTCAATGCCCGCCTCGCGGAGCAGTCCGAGGAGTTTTCGCTGCTGGGCGAGAAGTACGAGATCGCGCACTTCGGGCGCACGCAGGCCCCGGATTCGGTCTATGGCTCGACGCTGACCATCTTGAGCAAATACCGCATCCTGCGTTCGGACACCGTGCTGACGCCTTCGTCTTCGGTCTGGGCCGACGTGATTGTGGGCGAGGACACCGTGCGGGTTTTCAACAACCACCTGCGCTCGACGGCCATCAACGCTTCGGACAACCAGTTCATCACCAGCCACCAGTTTCTCTCGGACACGGCGCGCGAGACCAAAATCCGCAGTATCGTGACCCGTTTGCGCGAGAATAGCGTGCTTCGGGCCGCGCAGGTCGACAGCATCGCGCAGGTCGTGGGTGCGACGCGCACGCGGCGGATCGTCTGCGGCGATTTCAACGATACGCCCATGTCGTATGTCTACCGCACGATGGCGCGGGGGCTGCGCGACGCCTTCCGTGAGTGCGGGTCGGGCTATTCGCATACGTTCCGCGGTTTCTACAACACGCTGCGCATCGACTACGTGTTGAGCGGCGGTTTCGAACCGCTTTCCTACGAGGTGCTTCCGGTCGACTATTCGGACCACCATCCCGTCGTCGTGCGGCTTCGGAAAAGTTCCTGACGAATTACCCGGAAAACGGGATGCCCCGGCGGAGACACTCTTTCCGCCGGTTTTAATTTGCCGGCAGGTGTTGTCCGGAACGATTTTTTTGCTATCTTGTGGAAAAATTCAGCCAATCGTTCGCCATGATCCGATCCCTTCCGCTCGTAAGGAGAACGCTTCTCCTCTCCGTATGTGGGCTGTTCCTTTTCTCCGGCCGGCTTTTTGCCGGAAATCCGTTGCTGATGCCTTCCGAAGCCCCTTACGGGGCGCCCCGCTTCGACCGTATCCATGCCGCCGACATCATGCCCGCCATTGAGGAGGGCATCCGCGCCTACAAGGCCGGGATTGCGAAAATCAGGGCGCTGGACCCCGCGGAGGCGACTTTCGAAAACGTCGTCGTACCGCTCGACCGTGCCGACAGCCTGCTGGACGTTCCGCGCGCGGTGCTGGGTTACCTGAAATCGAATTTCGGAGGCGACTCCGTCATCCGGATCTCTCTGGAATCCGCGCAGCTGACCGGAGAGGCATACGACGCCGTGACGCTCGACACGGCGATCTTCCGCCTGGTGAAGGCCGTCTACGACCGGCGCGATGCGGCCGGGCTGGATTCGCTCCAGCTGCGGACGCTCGGCAAGGTCTACCGGAGCTACATCCGCGGCGGGGCGCTCTGCACGCCCGGGCAGAAGGAGCGGCTCAAGGAGCTGAACCGCGAGATTTCGCTCAAACGCATCCGCCACGGGCAGAACATCACGCAGGCGACCCAGGAGTTCGTCCTGTACGTGCAGGACAGCAGCCTGCTCGACGGGCTTGCGGGGACGACCCGGCAGCGTTTCGCCCGCAATGCGGCCCGGCAGGGGCATCAGGGCGTCTGGGCCGTCGGGTTCACGAACGGCGACTATGCGTCGGTCATGGCTTCGGCCACGAACCGCGATCTGCGCAGGAGACTCTACGAGGCCTACACCTCGCGCTGCATGGACGGGAAGTACGACAACCGCCAGTTGTCGGTCGACATCGTCAACCTGCGTCTCGAACGGGCCCGGATGCTGGGATACGAGAACTATGCCGCCTACACGCTGGAGACGAACATGGCCGGGACGCCCGAAAAGGTCCGCGAACTACTGCTGCCGCTCAAGGACGCTGCCGCGGGGAAGGGACGTGCGGAGCGTGCCGAACTGGAGGCTTTCGCCGTGAAATACGAGCGGGATTCGGCCTTCCGGCTGGAACCGTGGGACGTGGCCTTCTATTCGGGCAAGCTGCGCAAGGCGAAATTCGGGTCCGAACTGGGGCGCATGCGCAACTACCTGCTTTTCGACAATGTGCTCAACGACGGCGTTTTCTATGTGGCCAACCGTCTTTTCGGAATCACGCTGACGCAGCGCACGGACATTCCCGTTTTCCACCCCGACGTGCTGACCTTCGAGGCGAAAGACGCCGAAGGCCGCCCCCTCGGACTGCTTTATCTGGATTGCTTCGTCCGCAAGGGCAAACGCGGCGGCGCGTGGTGCTCGCGCCTGCGCGGGTATTCATGCGCCGGAGAGCGGGAGGTGCTGCCGCTGGTGACCATCAGCTGCAACTTCTCGCGTGCGGCCGAAGGCAGGCCGAAGCTGCTGTCGACCTCCGAGGTCAAGACCCTCTTCCACGAATTCGGACACGCTCTGGCGGGTTTCCTCTCGCGCGGGCCGTATCCGCAGGTGACGGGCAGCTTCCCGCGCGACATGGTCGAACTGCCCTCGCAGCTGAACGAGCATTGGGCCTGGGAGCCGGAGGTGATGAAACACTACGCCCGCGATTACGAGACGGGGCGTCCGATTCCCGATGCGCTGATCGCGAAGTTCAAGGAGTCGGAGAACTTCCTGAAGGGGCTTTACCTGACCGATTTCTATGCCACCGCGCTGCTCGACCTCGAATGGCACACCGTGCTGCGGCCGGTCGAAGGGTGCGACGTGGCGGCTTTCGAACGGGCGTTCCTGAAACGTTACGACTTCCCGGAGCATACCGCTTTACGCTTCCGGACGACCTATTACAACCACATCTTCGCCAGCAGTTACCCCGCGCAGTACTACTCCTACACGTGGTCGGCGGTGCTGGACACCGATGCCTTCGCGGCATTCACCGGCACGGGCGATATTTTCGATTCCGAAACCGCGCGCCGTTACCGCCGCCATATCCTGACCGAAGCGGGCTATGACGAGCCGATGGCGCAGTACGTGCGTTTCCGCGGCGCCGTGCCCGACGTGAAGCCCCTGATGCGCCGTTACGGGCTGGCGGAATAGCGGCCCGGCGGAATGAACAGCCCCGGCTCATCGGGCCGGGGCTGTTCCGTTCGGTCACTCTCCGATCTTCTTGCGCGGGTGGACCATGTTTTCGGGTTGCAGCACCTTGTGCAACTCCTCTTCGCTCATCAGCTTATGCTCGAGTACGAGGTCGTAGATGCCCTTGCCGGTTTTGAGGGCCTCCTTGGCCAGCATGCTCGACGTTTCGTAGCCCAGATAGGGGTTGAGCGCCGTCACCAGCCCGATGCTGTTAAAGACCATCCGGCGGCAGACCTCCTCGTTGGCCGTGATGCCGGCGATGCACTTCTCGCGCAGCGTGTTCATGGCGTTGATCAGCATTTCGATGCTCTCGAACAGGCAGTGGACGATGATCGGCTCCATGACGTTCAGTTCGAGCTGTCCGGCTTCCGATGCGATCGTCACGGTGAGGTCGTTGCCGATCACGCGGAACGCTACCTGGTTGACGACTTCGGGGATCACGGGGTTGACCTTGCCCGGCATGATCGACGATCCCGGCTGGCGCGGCGGGAGGTTGATCTCGTTCAGCCCGCAGCGGGGACCCGACGAGAGCAGCCGCAGGTCGTTGCAGATTTTCGAGAGTTTCACCGCAAGGCGTTTCTGGGCCGAGGAGTTCATAATGAAGGCGCCCGTGTCGCTCGTGGCCTCGATCATGTTCGACGCCTCGACGAGCGGCAGTCCGGTGATCTCGCGCAGGTAACGGGTGCAAAGCCCGGCGTAGTCGGGGTCGGCGTTGATGCCCGTTCCGATGGCCGTGGCCCCCATGTTGATCTCGAAGAAAAGTTTCATGTTGGCCGTCAGCCGCTCGGTCTCCTCGGTGAGGTTGGCGGCGTAGGCTTCGAACTCCTGTCCGAGGGTCATCGGCACGGCGTCCTGAAGCTGCGTGCGGCCCATCTTGATGATGCCGGAGAACTCCTCGCCCTTGGCGTGGAACGCCGCGATGAGTTCGCGCAGCGAGGCCACCAGTTTCTCGATGCTGCGCACCAGTGCGATCCTCACGGCCGTGGGGTAGGCGTCGTTGGTCGACTGCGAGAGGTTGACGTGGTTGTTGGGGTGGCAGAACTGATATTCGCCCTTTTCATGGCCGAGGAGTTCGAGCGCCCGGTTGGCGATCACCTCGTTGGCGTTCATGTTGGTCGACGTGCCGGCGCCGCCCTGCACCATGTCGACGACGAACTGCTCCTCGAGTTTCCCGGCGCGCAGCTCCTCGCAGGCTCGGATGATCGCGTCGGCGATCGCCGGGTCGAGCAGTCCCAGGTCACGGTTGGCCATCGCGGCGCCCTGCTTGACGTCGGCCAGGGCGCGGATCAGCTCCGGGAAGAAGTTGAGCCGCACGCGGCTGATGTGGAAATTCTCCACCGCGCGCATGGTCTGCACGCCGAAATAATACTCCGCCGGGATTTCCATTTCGCCCAGCAGATCGTGTTCACGACGGGTTTTGCCCGAAAGTCTGATTTCCGTAAAGTCCATGATCGGTATGTTTTTATTAAAGGTACGCAAAAGCGGGGTGGAGTCCAAGCCGAATCGGGTGCGGTCCGGTAAGACGTTCCGACATCAAATATAATGCTTTTTCCGCCACTTTGTCAAAACAAAAAATCTTGTTAACTTTGTATTCGCTCCGCGGGGTCGCAGAATTCGGCGGCGGACGAACGCAGAACCGAAAAACAAATAAAGAATATGATTTTAGACTCTCTGAAAAACAGCGCGCTTTACTACGGCGTAAGCCCGCGCATGAAACAGGCTTTCGAACTGATCGCCTCGACCGACTGGACGACGATGGAACCGGGTATTCACGAACTCGACGGCAAGGACATCTACGTCAACGTCATGGAGCGCGAGCTGAAACAGAAGCCCGACGCCAAACTCGAAATCCACAACGAGTACATCGACATCCAGGTTCTCATCCGGGGCGAGGAGGAGTCCTTCGGCTGGAGCGAGCGCAGGGAGCTCAAGAAGCCGCTGGGCGAATTCAGCGTCGAGAATGACATCCAGCTCTTCGACGACGTGCCGCAGACCTATTACACGATGCGTCCGGGGCAGTTTACGGTGCTTTTCCCCGAGGACGGGCACGCCCCGATGGTGGGCGAGGGCACGGTGCGCAAGATCATCGTCAAGGTGCGCAGGTAGACGCAGTCCATACCTTCCGGGCCGGGATTTCCCGGCCTTTTTTGTGCCCGTCCGGCTGGCCTGCATGGCCGGTCGGGGGCGGAGAACGGCTTCGTCCGACCTCCGGCCGGAAATGAATTGAAAGAAAACCGCCGCGAACTTGCTTGTCTTCCGGATTTGTACTAAATTTGTGGTACGGGTATTTCCGTACGCTATGAAAACATCGGTCTTCATATTCCTCTTTCTGCTGGTCTCCTCCCTCTCGTCCGTCATGGATTCGGGGGCGAAGTCCGGAGTGCCGGCTGCGGCTGCGGTCCGGCAGACGGCGGAATGTTTCCTTGCCGGTTTCAAATACGGGGACTGCGTGGCGACGGAGACCGTCCGGACGGCCGTGCCTTGCCCCGTGCGGTCGCTGCGCAAGCCGGTGGAAGGTCCGCAGCGGGTGTCGGGCGGCGACCGTGACGTCTGCTCCGGGCGGCATTTCCCGCTGGCGCAGGGCTGCTGCACGAAATACGTCGTCTCTTCTTTATTGCGCGGCGGGCAGACCGCCCTGCCTTTCCATCGCGCCGACTACCTCCGGTTCGGCGTTCTGGTCATTTAGCCGTCAAATCCTTTCGCTTTCAAGCGTATGATGCCGTCCGTGCATCGTACGTCGGATTTCCGTGTGCGGACTCCGGGCTGTCGCACCGACGCCGGTGCGGCGAACGACGTTCGGCATGCTTTGCCGCATGCGCAGAATGTTCCGGCACACCCGATGGTAAAACTTTGATGAATGTAAAAAAATGGATTTGATGCATATGATCGGGGAGACGTCGCTGATGATGGGCTTCACGTTTATCGTGGGAATGGCCTTCGCGTACGTACTCAAACTGATGACGTTTTTCTTCTCCCGGCTTAACGGAACGGAGATCTCCGCGCTGTTGAGAAAAGGCCGCATATGGGGCCGCGCCTACCGCATGGACATTGCGCGTACCGACCGCTACATCCGTTCGGTCGCCCGGATCGGCGGGGACGTTTCCGCCGATCCGGATGCGGACCATGCGATGGACGCTCTGGCCGAATACCACCTCGGCACCCCCGGGGATGCCGCACGGCAAGACAGCGAGATGACCCGTTTATACGAGCTGCACCATGGAACGGTTTGATCTTGGCAATATTTTCCAGGGAATCTCGACCCTGCTGCAAGCCGATTCCGCGATCATGTATGCGCGTATCGGGCTGATTCTGTTGGGCATCCTGCTGGTTTACCTGGGGCGCAGGGGCGTGCTCGAACCGCTGGTGATGATTCCGATGGGGCTGGGCATGGCGGCGGTGAACGCCGGGGTGCTGATTTTTCCGGGCGGCATGCACGGCAACCTGTTTCTGGACCCCATGGTCACGGAAACCGACCAGCTGATGAACATTTTGCAGATCGACTTCCTGCAACCGATCTACACCTTCACGTTCAGCAACGGACTGATAGCCTGTCTGATTTTCATGGGCATCGGGACGATGCTCGACATCAATTTCGTGCTGGCGAAGCCCTTGCAGAGCATGTTCCTCGCGCTGTGCGCCGAGCTGGGCACGTTCGCTGTGCTGCCGATCGCCTATTCGATGGGGTTGAGTCCCAGCGACAGCGCCTCGATCGCGATGGTCGGCGGGGCCGACGGGCCGATGGTGCTTTTCACTTCGCTCAACCTCTCGAAGGAGATCTTCGTGCCGATCACCGTCGTCGCCTATCTCTATCTCGGCCTGACCTACGGCGGCTATCCCTACCTGGTGCGGGCGATGGTCCCCAAGCGTCTGCGCGCCATCAAGATGAAACCGGCGAAGAAACCGGTGAAGCAGTACAGCGCCGCGACCAAGATTTCGTTCGCCGTGGTGATGTGCGTGATCCTGTGCCTGCTCTTCCCGGTGGCCGCTCCGCTCTTCTTCTCGCTCTTCATCGGTGTGGTGATCAAGGAGTCGGGACTCAAGCATGTGAACGATTTCATCAGCGGACCGATGCTCTACGGTTCGACGTTTTTCCTGGGAATCCTGCTGGGCGTGCTGTGCGACGCGCACACGCTGCTCGACCCCACGGTGCTCAAACTGCTCGTCCTGGGGATTCTTGCCCTGCTGATTTCGGGCATCGGGGGCATTTTGGGCGGTTACCTCATGTATTTCTTCAAGCGGGGCAATTTCAACCCCGTCATCGGTATCGCCGCCGTCAGCTGCGTGCCCACGACGGCCAAGGTCGCGCAGAAGATCGTCGCGCACGACAACCCCTCGTCGATGATCCTGCCCGACGCGCTGGGAGCCAATATCATGGGCGTCATCACGTCGGCCATCATCGCAGCGATCTACGTGACGGTGGTTCCGATGCTGTGATCTGAAAGAGAACCGGCCCGCTTCCGCGGGCCGGTTTTTTATTTTCCGATGCCGAAGTAGCGGAATCCCGCCGCTTCGACCTCGGGCTTGTCGAAAATGTTGCGGCCGTCGACGACCGCGTCGCCCCGCATCGTCGCGCGCAGCTGTGTCCAGTCGGGCATGCGCAACTCCTTCCATTCGGTCAGGAGGGCCACAGCGTCGACGCCTTCGGCGGCCTCGTACATCGTCTGGGCGTAGCGGATCGGCAGGTCGGCCATCCGGCGGCGGCTTTCGGGCATCGCCACGGGGTCGTAGGCCCGCACCTCGGCTCCGGCATCGAGCAGGCGGCCGATCACCACCGTTGCCGGAGCTTCGCGCATGTCGTCGGTCTCGGGTTTGAAGGCCAGCCCCCAGATTGCGACGACCTTGCCCCGCAGGTCGCCCAACGCGGTCTGCAATTTCTCGAAAACAATCCCTTTCTGCTGCTCGTTGACCCGCTCGACGGCCTCGATGACCTGCATCGTGTAGCCGTGTTCCCGGGCCGTGTGGGCCAGCGCCTTCACGTCCTTCGGGAAGCATGAACCGCCGTAGCCGCAGCCGGGGTAGAGGAACTTGTTGCCGATGCGGGCGTCGGAGCCGATGCCCTTGCGGACCATCTCCACGTCGGCGCCCACGCGGTCGCACAGATTGGCGATCTCGTTCATAAACGAAATGCGCGTCGCGAGCATGGCGTTGGCTGCGTATTTGGTCATCTCGGCCGAGGGAATGTCCATGAACAGCACGCGGAAATTGGTGATCAGGAACGGCCGGTAGAGCTTGGCCATCAGCTTGCGCGCCCGTTCGCTGTCGACGCCCACGACCACGCGGTCGGGCGACATGAAGTCCTTGATCGCCGCACCTT
>ERZ838399.2731-NODE-2731-length-12541-cov-2.392359_pt1 | contig 12541 bp, 10 predicted proteins | sample MGYA00519683_ERZ838399 | MGnify/ENA primary metagenome ERZ838399 (study PRJEB31850, sample SAMEA3708833) | human gut metagenome | biome: human gut; feature: human-associated habitat; material: faeces | place: China | collected 2014 ...
AACGAGAGATGGTATTATGCAGATAGCGACGGTGAGCTGTATGTAGGCCAGATCAAGAAGATCAAAGGCAAATATTATGGCTTTGCTCCGGAAGGAAATAAAGCTGGTTCTATGCTGACTGGTCTGTGTGCATTAACCGTAAATGAAAAAGGTGAAATCGAAACTCTGTGGGCAAGAGATATGGATTCCGATGATCTGGATGACGCTCTGAAAGCAGAAGGTGATTTCGCTGCTACAACCAGCCATGGAGCATTTGGCGCAAGCAAATATGATACTCTGTACTACTTTGGCAACAATGAGGATTCTGATGGTGCTCTGAAGACCGGTAATGTATCTGTAAGCCTTGATGGTGATTCCTATCAGTTCCAGTTCAGCAAGACTGGCGGTGCTGAGGGTAAGGGCCGTGGTGTTAACGGTGTTGATGATGGCAAGTATATCTACAAGTTTGGTATGAAGGTTAAAGCTGACAGCGATGACAAGTACATTGTTGTTTACGCTGATGGCGATACTGGTGCAAGTGATGTAACTGTTCATAAGATTGATACTGCAGCATTAAGACGTGATGCAGTTGAGAGAGGCCAGAACAAAGATGGTGATACCGTTTACGCTTACGGTACTCTTGGTTCCTTAGTATCTGGTAAGGCTTCTTCTAACTACTACCTGTTAAATACCAGCGGTACTATCGTTAAGAATAAGACCGCAGCTAAAGACGGTAATGACTGGTACTTCTATGTAGATAACAAGGTTATCAAGATGTACACCAACAACAACACCTTAACCGGTGGCGTTGAGGACCTGAAGAAGGATTGGAACGTTGAGTCCAAACTGATCTCCGATGGTATCGCTGGTGATGTTCTTGATACTGATATGGTTGATGATGGTATCTAAATTTTAGAAACTACTCATTGAGCAGAATCTATATCACAAAAAGGGCTACACGCAATTTGCGTGTAGCCCTTTTGTGATATGTCCACTATTCAAGTGAAGTTTCATTCATTCGAATAAATCTTACTTTAACAGATCGGTCCAATCGCTAACTTCCTTCTCGGAGTTTTTACCAGACTTCAGAGTCTTGTTGTCGGTGTACAGCTGCGGAACGTACTTCTTATTTACATAGTAGTAGCAATCGTTACCATCTTTAGCACCGGTCTTGCTCTTCTGGATGTTACCACTTACGTTAACAAGGGGTAAGCTATCATCACTCAGAACAGTGTAGTTAACAACCTCATCATCCTTGTTGGTGTACTGCTTATCAAGATCCTTCGGATCTAATTTCTCTACCTTAACACCAGCAGCATTGATATTTAAGGAAGTACCCTCATCGTTGGTTACGCTAACCAGCTGATATTTGTCATCACTGTCTGCTTTGATTCTGCAGCCATAGCTGTAGATGTACTTGTTGTCATCAATACCAGTTACGCCCATACCTCTGCCGCTCTTAGCATTACCAGTCTTCTGGAACTGGAAGGTGTAGGAGCTGCCATCAAGGTTGATGTTTACATTACCGGTCTTCATAGCGCCATCAGAATCCTCGTTATTGCCGAAGTAGTACAGACGTACATTCTCATCCCAAGCGTCCTGACCTTTGTAGGTTCCGTCCAGGATATCATCCAGAGCATCGGAATCAATATCATCATCGATGACTTTAACAATCTGATCGCTGCTTCCGTTCTCCATCTGAAGTACGCACAGACCGGTCAGCATTGCGCCGCCCTTACCTGCACCATCATCATCCGGCCAGAATGCATAATATTTACCTTTGATGTTCTTAATGATACCCTCATACAGAACGCCCTTGTCGCCTGCATAGTACCATTTCTCGGACTCGTCGTTTGCATGAGTCTGAGCGAAGGAAGTGGTCTGATCCTCATCGAAGGTGTTGTCGTTGTCGCTGGAAGCTGCAACTACTTTGAACCAGCCCTTAGTCTGACGAGCGCCATCCTCTGGGCTGTTGTAGTAACGCCAGTTAGAAACAGAAGATGCGTTGGTAGAACCAGATGCAAGAGCCCACTCATAAATCATAACACCACGGCCATCGAAGCTGTAGTATTTACCGTTAGATTTCCAGTTCTCTTTACCTGCGCTGTCTTTCCAGCCTCTCTTCTCACCGTTAGACTTGAAGTTGAACCAGTAATCGTAATCATCATCTTTACCGTCTTCGTCATCGTAAACGGTCACTTTCTGCCAGCCGGTCTTCATGGAACCATCTTCCCAGGAACCGCAGTAGTACTTAGCGTCTTTCCAACCGTCATCACCAGTTGCCAGTTCACCGTCCTCGGTTACCCAGCCGTACAGCATCTTACCATCAGCATCGAAAGCATATTTCTTGCCATCGATAGTACGGAACTTGGTGCTGGTGCTGTTATCGCTAGCCTTGTAAGCTTTACCACTCTTCTGCATGTAGTAGTAGTGGTACTCAGCCGGATCATCATCATCATCCTGATCCTCGTTAACAACCTTAACCCAGGTATTGGTAACCATAACACCGTTGCCATCTACATAGTAGGTATCGCCGTCATCATCGATCAGTTTGTCGGTAGCCATAGCACCGCCGTCCTCGCCGTCAAGCCAGAACCAGTTATCTCCAGATTTCTTCCACTGATCTTCTACTCTATTCCCATCTTTGTCATAGAAGTACCAGGTACCGTCTTCCTCAACCCAACCCTGAGCTGCGAAAGAGGTCATAGCACCACCGATAGCTAACAGAGCTGCTGCAGATGCAACTGCAACTACTTTAGTCTGCTTTCTCATAATGAATGCACTCTCCTTTTTACTTTTTTGAATTTGCTACGAAATTCCTAAATTGCATTACGAGACGATTATACTTCCTATAAGGCAAATTATTGACAGGAGCAGGGGGCGTATTGGCTAATTCCTGAATTTGAAAGAGGTGGAATGTCAGGGATGATTTATTTAGAGCAATAGGTATGGAAACTTGAAAATGGGCATAATTATAAAAGAAAAAATAATACATTATGTATTTAAATTTCCTGAATGGTATGGTATAGTACAAATTACATGGAGGAAATGGGAAAATGAAAAATATATATTTAGTGAACTATTCTGTTAAAGGAATCAAAACACTGGATGAACTGATTTCTCTGTCATTTTATAAGAAAACTATTACGCGCAACCTGGACACGCAAGAATATAATGTAAAAGGAATTTATGGAATGAATGGTTCTGGTAAATCTGCTATTGTGACATCTGCAGATATACTCAGGAATCTTCTTACCAATCCGGGGTATTTGAATAATCCGATTGTTCAAAAAAATTTAGAAGAACTAATTAATAAAAAGCTGGGTGAATTGTTTATATCTGTTGATTTTCTTGTTAATTTGAATAAGCAAGAAAACTCTATACCAGTGTTGATGCGTTATATGGTGACAATATCTCAAAATTCCAATGGGAAATATGCTATTTCACATGAAAAATTATCTTGCAAGAATGCGTGCAGAAAATCGGATTTTATGTTTAATGTATTTGAAACGCAAAAGGGAGATGTTATTTCGGTAATAGATGAAGCGGAGAATCCTTTCCTGAAGAGATTTCTTGATAAAACCACAAATCTGTTGGAAGACAATTCGATGTGTGTATTGTTTTTTGATAAGGTACTGATGGATATGGCAAAAGATGAGACGGATAAAGATTATCCAATTTTGTTCTATCAACTTCTATCACTTTGGATTTTTGGAAAAAGCATACATGTATATTTAGATCAATCAGATGATCACAGCGATTATATTTTTAATAATACAGTTGGTGACTGGAGCAATGTGAAAGCGTCCAAGGAGAAAAATGATTTACTGGACCATCTTGTTGCGCTGGATAGTGATCATCTCTTTGTATTATCAGTTGCAAATAACTATATTGGAAAAGAAAATTACCAAAAATTTTCACAAACAATAGAAAAACTGGCACAGTTCCTTCGCATTTTTAAATCAGATTTAATCAGGATTGAAATCGACAAAAAAGAGGATCATTCTCTTTATATTTGTAATTTGGTTATGGTATATGAATCTTATAAAATTAATGCAGAATTTGAGAGTACGGGTGTTAAGAAACTCATTAAATTATTTGCCTATTTGCGGGAAATGGTTCGGGGAGGTATTGTTTTTCTTGATGAATTTGACTCCAATCTTCATGATGTATATTTGTGCGCGTTGTTGGAATATCTGATGGAATATGGAGAAGGGCAGCTTTGCTTTACAACTCACAATGTGGGACCGATGGATGTTTTGAAACGCCATAAAAAATCGATTGATTTTTTATCTACCGATCATAAAATTTATCCATGGACATCGAATGGAAATTATTCCCCTTCAAGGCTATACAGAAATGGCATGATTGAGGGGTCGCCATTTAATGTGGATTCCGTTGATTTTATAGGAGTATTTGGCTCTGGTTCGGAGGATAATTAATGGGAGTTCAATACATTTTTGTTGTAGAAACAAACAGCAAATGCAAATCGGACTGGATTTATATAAGGGATAGAACGATTCTATCAATGGAATCAACCGCAAATCAAACTTAGTGTTGTTTATATGAATGGAAAGGGCAATTATAAAAATAAGGAAAAAGATATACGAAGCCTGAGCAAACAGTACCAGTCTGCAGGAAAAGGAAATCAGTCCAAGGTCATTCTTTGTTTTGATTGCGATGAATATGAAAAGGATATGTACGATCAGCAATTTTTGAATGACGTAAGACAATATTGCCGAAGTATGAATTACGAGTTTGTGTGGTTCTGCAAAGATATAGAAAGTGTCTATCTGGGACGAAGCGTTGAGGATAAACAGAAAAAGAAAGAGTCTGCGATATTTAAGGCACAAAATGGGATTAAACATGTTGATGTGAACAAGCTTTTAGTCAAAAATTATCGAATGAATAGCAGCAATCTTATGTGTGTTCTTGATAAATGCTTCGCAAGAAAATAAAAAGATGTTATAATCAGAGCAGACTTGGTGGGGGAAAAGAAAGATATTATATGGATAAAGAGCAGATAAGGAGACTTTATGGAGAAAAAGATAGTTACGAATAGAACCGATAGTTTCGCGGAAACCTGCGCTGCTATTATTAGTGGAGTGATCAGCGTGTTTCTGGTATTTGCCGTGATTGCGGTACCGTTGATTTATGACAAGTCCTATTTCAATATACTGGAAACAAAATACAAATGTTTTTACATGAGTGTGCTGGTGATGCTGACCGTATTTTTGGTTCTGAGTATTGTGATGCTGGTGATTGATTGGAAGGAGTTTCAGGGAGAACATGTGAAGAAGCTTTTTGCATCATTGAAACCGGCGAACTGGAAGCAGGCATTCCGGTTTGCGGATACGGCAGTATTAATCTTCTGGCTGGCGTCGGCTATATCTACATTGCAGTCCGAATATCTCTACGAGTCGTTCTGGGGGAATGAGGGACGCTACAGCGGTCTGTTCCTTATGACACTCTATGTTGTGATGTATTTTGTGGTAAGCAGGTTCTGGCGCGGCAATAAACTTGTAATGCAGGCATTTTTTGCTGCCGGACTTATCGTCTGCTATGTTGGAATTACCGATTACTTCCAGCTTGATATCCTGCATTTTCGAGGGAAGATAAAACCCGAACAATCTGCAATCTTCACTTCCACTATTGGCAATATTAACACCTATACGGCATATGTGGCACTGGTCATGGGTGCGGCAGCAGCGATGTTTGCAACTGCAAAGGGCTGGCTGAAAACATGCTGGTATTATCTGTGCATGGTGGTTTCATTTTTTGCGATCATTATGGGCTGCAGTGACAATGCTTATCTGGCCCTGGGTGCCCTGTTTGCGCTGCTTCCACTGCTGGTATTTCGCAGCAGAAAGGGCGTGGTCCGGTATCTGGTTATGGCAGCAACGTTTGCAACCGTGATTCAGTGCATTGATTTTATTAATCAGGCCTATGCGGATATGGTGATCGGCCTGGACAGCTTATTCCAGATCCTGGTTAATCTTCCCGGACTTCTTGCCATTGTGGTGTTATTGTGGTGTCTGGCAGCAGCGGTTGCGCTTTACTTCCGCAAGCAGGAAAAGGCAGATGTAGCCGCATTGCTCGCCGGAAAAACACAGGAACAGAAAGAAAAATCCAAAGTTACACTGATTCGGATCTGGCTTGGCTTGATCCTTCTGGGGGCAATCGTGCTTGTTATCATGCTGATTGATGCAAATGCGCTCGGTCATGGCTCACGCTATGGAAGTCTCGACAATTATCTGGTCTTTAATGATAACTGGGGAACCAAGCGCGGATACATCTGGCGCAAGTCACTGGAACTGTATGCAGCATTTCCGTTTATGCATAAGCTGTTTGGTTTTGGACCGGATACCTTTGGAATCATGACAACCCAGTCCTTTATGAAGGATATGGTAGGTACAACAGGTCTGGTATTTGATACTGCACATAATGAGTATCTGCAGTTTCTTCTGACAATCGGACCGATTGGACTGGCAGCATATCTGTGCTTCCTGTTTGGAAATGGCTGGAAGATGGCAAAATACTGGCTTAGTCAAAATATTCAGATTCCGAAAATGACCGGAGCAGCAGGTATGTCCGCTGAGAGTGCCTGCGTGATCGGCTGCCTGTTTGCGGTGATCTGTTACTGTGCTCAGGCTTTGGTTAACTTGAACCTTCCAATCACAACGCCGGTGATGTGGGTGCTTATGAGTGTAGGTGTGGCAAGCAGTAGAAAAAAATAAAGACATTTTTGATAACGGATGGAGGCACAGCATTGTGCCTCCATTTTTCTGCAGAAATATCCATTTTTAATAGATTCTTAAAGGTTTTCCAGCGCTTTTCTCACCGCAAAAGTTGCGGAAAAAGCCTATAGGTGTTATACTGTACAAAGGCTAATTCTGCGTAAGTGTGCGCCATAGACTGATCCGGAAAGGAGAACCCCGCGATGGATAAACGTTATTCCGTGCTGATGTCTGTATACAAGAAGGAACGCCCGGAATATCTGCATGCGGCCCTCAAAAGCATGACAGGGCAGTCGTGGAGGCCTTCGGAAATTGTTCTGGTCTGTGATGGTCCTTTGACCACAGAGCTGGAAGCCGTTTTGGAAGATATAGAATTCCAGGGATTGTTAAAAACGGTAAGGCTGGAGCAAAATGCCGGCCTTGGAGCAGCCCTGGCGAAAGGACTGCCGGAGTGTAGCTGCGAATGGGTGGCACGTATGGACAGCGATGATATCGCTGCATCGGACCGCTGTGAAAAGCAGCTTCGCTATCTGGAGACATATCCGGAAACGGATGTCCTGAGCGGCACCATAGCCGAATTTCAGGGAGAGGCTCAGACAGAGCGGGAAGCGAAGCATAGCATTGTCTCCAGAAAATGTGTGCCCCGGACCCAGACAGAGGTTGCATCCTATATAAAGATGCGCAATCCTATGAATCACCCCTGCGTTATGTTTCGAAAGTCAAAGGCACTGACAGCAGGTGGATATCAGCCCTGCCCGTTATTTGAAGATTATGATCTCTGGGTGCGGATGTTTCAGGCGGGATGTCGGTTTGCAAATCTGCCAGACACGCTCCTTTATATGCGTGTCAATGATATGCACAGGCGCAGAGGCGGCATATCGTATATAAGGCCCATTTGCCATTTCTGGACAGAAATGTATCGGCGGGGAATGCTGAATTTTGTGCAGTATAGTTTTGTTCTGCTGTCCAGAATTGCAGTCAGCCTGATGCCGAATCATATCCGGAAAATGATTTATGACAAGAAATTAAGGAATCACGAAAGTAATGAACGATAAAAAGATAAATCGCAGTTTTGAGCAGTACAAGCGTCTGGTAAAATTCGCCGGATCCGCGGTCATCGTGCTTCTGGAACTTGCTATCTACTATTATGTGTGGATGAATTATTACAATAAAAATATGACAGTAGCCTTCTGGAGGCGCGGAAACTGGCTGATTGCCGGGGAATATCTGGTTCTGTCACTGGTCCTGCACCGGCTGTACGGAGGTCTGAAGGTTGGAATTTACAAATACTGGGCACTGGTCTATTCTCACATGATCTCCATTGTGGGTGTGAATGCCTTTTCCTATGTACAGGTCGTGCTGTTTGATAAAAAAATGCACAATCCTACAGCATTGCTACTGATGACAATTGTAGATCTGGCTGTGGTGCTGGTCTGGGCGCTGGTGTTTAAAAAGCTGTATGGAGCACTTTTCCCGAAAAGACGGCTTTTGCTGGTGTACGGGAAGATGCCGATGTTTCATCTGATCAACCGGATCGACACCCGCGATGACAAATACGAAATTGCGGAAAACGTATCCATTGACATGGGCCTGGAGCGTATCGTAAAGCAGGCAGAAGATTATGACGGAGTCATCATCGGCGATATCCCGGCAAGGGCCAGAAATCAGCTTATGAAGCTTTGCTACGCCAGAAATATCCGAAGCTACACGGTGCCGAAGGTCAGCGATATTCTGCTGAGAACATCCGTAGAGCTGAATATTTTTGATTCTCCCCTTTATCTTTCCCGCAATGACGGCGGCCTGGCCTGGGACCAGGCAGTGGTAAAGCGGCTGGAGGATCTGGTAATTGCGGGAGCAATGCTGCTGGTGACAAGTCCGTTTTTCCTGATCATTGCGTTTTTAATCTGGAATACGGATAAGGGCCCGGTATTTTATACCCAGGAGCGTCTGACACTGGATGGAAAGGTGTTCCGCATTTACAAATTCCGCACCATGATCGTAGATGCGGAAAAGAAGAGCGGACCGGTAAAAGCCGGGGAGAAGGATCCACGCATTCTTCCGGTAGGACGATTCCTGAGGGCAACCCGTATGGACGAGCTGCCGCAGCTTTTAAATATCATCAAAGGTGATATGAGCCTGGTCGGCCCGCGGCCGGAGCGGCCGGAGCTGGCGCGCGTCATCACCAAAAACATCCCGGAATTCGAATACCGCCTGAAGGTAAAGGCAGGACTCACGGGATACGCGCAGGTGCATGGGCGTTACTGTACCACCAGCTACGACAAATTAAAGCTTGATCTGACCTATATACGGAACTACTCCATCTGGCTTGATCTGAAGCTCATCCTGATGACGCCAAAGGTCCTTCTGATGAAGGAGTCAACAGATGGCTTTGAGGAAGGACTGTGGGAAGATCCGGCTTTGAAAGAATAGAATGGATAAAACTATGGAAAAAATATTAACGGTAGTCGTTCCGACTTACAACGCAGAAAAATATCTCCGGGACAATCTGGAATCCTTTGAGATACCGGAGCTGATGCAGGATATTGAAATCCTCATCGTCAATGACGGCTCGACGGATCATTCTTTGGAGATTGCCAGAGAATACGCAGAGCGTTATCCGGATACGTACCGGGTAATCACCAAAGAAAACGGCGGTCACGGCTCCGGCATCAACTGTGGCATCGAATATGCGCTGGGAACCTACTTTAAGGTAGTAGATGCCGACGACTGGGTAGGGCGGGAAGCTTTTGTCAGCCTGGTAAGAACTTTAAAAACCAGTGATGCGGATGTCGTATATTCTGGTTTTTTGTGGACTTACGATAACGGGGAAGCAGATAAGAACACGTTCCGGACCAAAGCAGAGATCGAGATTCCGTTTGAAGGTGTAGAATATCAGAAAATATACCGGTTTGACGATATCGCAGACCGGCTTTATATGAAGATGCACAACATGACCATCCGGACTGAAATCTTGCGGGAGCATCAGATCCGTATTGATGAGCACTGCTATTATGTGGATACCGAGTACATTCTGTACCCCATTCCCTATGTGAAAACAATCTGCTTTGTGGATGCTTTCGTTTATTATTACCGTCTGGGAAGGGAAGGGCAGAGCGTGGGACTGGAAAAGATGCAGAAGAACGAACAGAACTACGATAAAGTTCTGTCATCCCTTCTGAGCTTTTATCAGCAGCTGGGGGAGCGGCTGCCCTGTACGGACATCAAAAAGCGTTACATTGCCGGACTGATTGCCCGGGTCATTGCAGGTAAGTTTAAAATCATGCTGAGTTTCCCGCCATCTGCAGAAAAAAAACAGCAGCTGCGGCAGTATGACAGAACCTTAAAAGAACAATACCGCGATATCTACGACAGCAACATCAACAAAGCAGTTTCCCTGCTTCGGAAAACGCAGTACCACACGTATTATCTGGCGAATATGCTGGTTCGCCGTACATACCGCTAGAAAGACACAGAGAGGTTTTTATGGACAAGATCGTATCGTTTATCATACCGTCCTACAATGTGGAAAAATATCTGAATATCTGCCTTACATCCTTCCTGAATCCGGAAGTGCTGGACCAGATTGAAGTCATTGTTGTAGATGACGGCTCCAAAGACCAGACGGCGCAAATTGCCCGAACATATATCGAACAATATCCCCAGGTCTTCCGCCTGATATCAAAAGAAAACGGCGGGCATGGATCGGCAATCAATGCAGGAACGGCGCAGGCAGTTGGCCGCTATCTGAAGGTGATTGATGCCGATGACTGGGTAGTAACGGAAAATTTGAAAGAATTTGTGGAAAAACTGACTGACTGCAGTGCAGATGTAGTGTTAAATCCGTATCATCAGGTAGACATGCAGACCGGTGAAAAGACCGTATGGAGGATGTTCTTAGACCGCTATGAAACGCTCTACACACTGGAGAATGTCGTGCAGAACTGGAAGAATTTTGACCGCTGTTTTGCTTTTCACGGCATCTGCTACAACCGGGAATTCTACCAGAAACACCGCTATGAGCTGCCGGAAAAAATCTTCTATGAGGACCACGAATACACTACGATCCCATGCTCCTATGCAGCAAGCATTTACCCCATGGATCTGTATTTGTACCAGTATCTGGTGGGCAACGCAGAGCAGAGCGTATCGGTAACCAACCGCCTGAAACGAATGAGCCATGTAGAAAAGGTGACGGAAGATCTGATCCGTCACTATAACGCACATCCGGAGCTATCCGATGCGGCAAAAGAGTATGTTTACAAGAAGACAGAAGGCGTTATTTTGAGCTATTATGTAGCAGGCTGCATCATGAATCCGGATAAAAAGAAGGGTAGAAAAGACTGCCTGCGCTACAACAAAATGATTCAGAATCTGAACATGGAATTCTGGAACCGGGTCAGCAAAAAGTTCAAAATGTATCTGTGGATGAACCGGTTTGGAATCACATTCCCGGTGTATGAGAAGATGCTGCATTCGGAGATATATAACCGGTTAAGGCACAATCAGAAGATAGAATCAGAGAAGTAAACAGAGAGGAGCATGTAAAGCAGATATGAAAATGTTTATGAAACGGCTGGAAGTGTTTCGACATTATAAGCCGTTGCTGCAGCAACTGGTTATGAAAGATATCAAACTGAAATACCGGCGCAGCTTTTTGGGATATGTCTGGAGTATATTAAATCCATTGATGATTATGTTTATCATGGTTTTGGTATTCCAGAATATGTTTCGATTTGATATAGCCAATTATCCGGTATATTTGATTATTGGACAGACGATTTTTAACTTTGTTTCTGAAGCAACCAATCAGGCAATGTGGTCAATTACAGGTAATGCAGCTTTAATGAAGAAAACTTACGTGCCTAAATACATTTTTACATTATCGAGAGTGACAAGCTCTTTTGTAAATATGGTGTTTGCTTTAGGTGCTATGTTACTGGTATTTGTAGTATGTGGAATTTCTTTTAATTGGTATATGTTTTTAATTCCGGTGATATTAGTGCAGGTATATATTTTTGCACTGGGGTTAGGCTTCTTTCTGGCATCGGGAACTGTTTTCTTCAGGGATATTCAATATATTTACAGTGCATTTTTGACAGCATGGATGTATGCAACACCAATTTTTTATCCAATCGCGCAGCTACCGTTGAATTTGCAATGGGTTATCAAACACTTTAATCCGTTATATGCATATATTGCACAGTTCAGAACAATTGTATTGGATGGGATATGTCCGGATGTACGATTGATTCTATATGGTTTTTGTGTTTCCTTTATTATGGCGGGATTCGGTATCTGGGTATTTATGAAAAGTCAGGATAAATTTATTTTATATATCTGATGAAAGAATGAGGATACAGATTTGGAAAAAGAATATGCAGTACGCGTAGAGCATGCCGTAGTGCGGTTTAATATGGCATCAGAGCGGATTGATAATTTAAAAGAATATTTTGTGAAATTGCTTCGCCGGGAACTGATGTTTCGTGAGTTCTTGGCATTAAAAGATGTTACTTTTGAAGTGAAAAAAGGTGAGGCCTGGGGGATTATAGGAACCAATGGTTCGGGTAAATCAACTCTCCTTAAGCTAATATGCGGTATCTTGAAGCCTTATAAAGGAACTGTAACAATCAATGGTTCCATTGCGCCGCTCATTGAATTGGGGGCAGGATTTGACGGGGATTTGACTGCCAGAGAGAATATATTTTTGAATGGCGCAGTTCTTGGTTATGATCAGAAATTTATGGAGAAGCATTTTGATGAGATCGTTGATTTCGCAGAATTATGGGATTTCCTGGATATGCCAATTAAGAATTATTCTTCAGGTA
>ERZ838399.2733-NODE-2733-length-12536-cov-3.950885_pt1 | contig 12536 bp, 8 predicted proteins | sample MGYA00519683_ERZ838399 | MGnify/ENA primary metagenome ERZ838399 (study PRJEB31850, sample SAMEA3708833) | human gut metagenome | biome: human gut; feature: human-associated habitat; material: faeces | place: China | collected 2014 ...
TTGTGTGCTCACTCTCGCCATATATATGATTGATATGCCAGTGCATCCAGTGATCCGCATTCTATTTGCACTTGTCATCCCGTTAGGCTGTTTTTACACATTTGAGACGCTGACTCATCAGATGAGTACCATGATTGAGCTGGCAAAGCGGCTTAATATTGCATTTTACTATTGGTTATTTTTATTTGTGTTCTTTATAGCTGGGCGAACTAGCATTTCAATGGCCATCTGTGTGGCAGCAATTGCCATTATTGGTGTTGGCAACTATTTTGTTGTTATGTTTCGTTCAAATCCTATTGTTCCATGGGATATATATTCCTTTGAAACAGCAATGAGTGTGGCAGACAACTACGTCTTTTCAGTGGATTGGGCGCTTGCAGAGCACATCGCAATGTTTATTTTAATGTTGATTGTCGGTGTGAGAACCAATATTCGTCTGAATAAAAAAATCCTGCGTCCGATTCTTACTGTGGCTATGTGTATTCCGGCTTATTTTTATATTTCATATTTATGGCAGGATAATTTAGAGAGAAATACAGGATTAAATGATACTTTGTTTAATGCAAAGTATATGCACAGTAAGGATGGCTTTTTTGTGTCATTCATTTTGGACATCCATTTTCTTCAGATTGAAGAGCCAAAAAATTACTCAGATGAGTATGCATTATCTCTGCTAAATGAACAGGAAGTGGAAAAAGTGGAGACACCAGAAGAACTGCCAGATATCATTGCCATCATGGATGAGACATTTTCAGATCCGGCAGTGCTTGGTGAGTTTGAGACAAACAAAGATTATATGCCGTTTGTCCATAGCATCTTAAGAGGTGAAGTAGCTAATACAATCAGTGGTTATACTGATGTTTCTGTTCTTGGAGGAAATACAGCAAACTCCGAGTTTGAATTTTTAACTGGAAATTCCATGGCATTTTTCCCAAATGGATCAGTTCCATATTTACAGTATATACGTGATGGTATCAGCACAATTGTTCCTCAGTTAGAGGAGTATGGTTATACGACATATGGTACACATCCATACCGCGCAAAGGGATGGAATCGTGAGTTTATATATGATCTTATGGGCTTTGACTATCGTTATTTCCAGGGAAGCTTTCCATTTGAGGACAAGCTTCGCAACTATGTTTCTGATGAAGCTGATTTTAAGAGTATTTTAGAGTGGCGCAACAACACAGAAGGACCATTCTTTATGTTTAATGTTACTATGCAGAATCACAGCAACTATGGCGGTGATTTTGATAACTTTGATCCGCAGATTGTTGCTAAGTTTAAGAATACATCTTCAAATAAATATCTGAACAAATATTTGTCTTTGATGTACGAAACAGATCAGGATGTTGCATCACTTTTAAGTGAATTATCTCAGTCAGATAGAAAGACTATTGTTGTGTTCTGGGGCGATCACCAGCCAAATGATTATGTGGTTCGTCCAATTTACAAAGAGTATGGCCTTGATTTTGACAATCAGACATACGAACAACAGCAGCAGCGTCAGAAGACGCCATTTTTCATCTGGGCAAATTATGATATTCAAGAGCAGACAAATGTAGAGATCAGCTTGAATTACCTGAATATTCTGCTGTTTGAGACTGCTGGATTACAGCTTGATGAATATCAGACATTCCGTAAAAATCTGTGGCAGGGTCAAATTCCAATGATGAATGCAGTCGGCTATCGAAATGATGACGGCGATCTGGTGGAGTACGACGATGCACCTGAGGAAATTCAGAATCTTTTGAATGAGTATCAGAATATTCAGTATTACCGCATGGAGCGTGAATATTCGAAGAAAAAGTGACGTCCTGTGTGTGGTGGCGGTATTTTTCACGTGTTGCCATTCCACCACGTATATGACGCTCAGATTTATTGATATCGAGAATAATCCGTGTCTGGAAAGCCAGGCGCGGATTTATTTGTATCAAACGCTGTGTGACATCCTTGTGAACTGTTGATTTGCTGACACCAAACTGTCTGGCTGTCTGGCGAACCGTGGCGCCGTTGTCAACAATGTACTGTGCAATGTGAATGGCGCGTTCCTCTATGTAATCTCTCATAAAACCCTCAAAAAAATATTTGTTTTTACAATGTATGCATAGGCAAATGAGAATAGAAATGCTATAATGGAAAAATGGGAGATCATTCTAAATAATAGAAAGAGAGGGAATACAATGGAAAAAGAAAAAACAGTTCTCGAGGTATGTACAGACAGTATAGAGTCTGCAATTGCAGCCAAAAAGGGAGGCGCAGATCGTATTGAGCTGTGCAGCAATCTGATCATAGGAGGAACGACACCAGATACGAAGATGTATCGTATCATTCAAAATGAGGCTGAGATTCCGGCGCGCATTTTAATTCGTCCAAGATTTGGCGATTTTTGCTACAGCAAATATGAAAAGGAACTGATTCTGGAACAAATTCAGGCATTTCGCGAAGAAGGCGCTCAGGGCGTTGTTATCGGTGCACTGCTGCCAGATGGAAGTTTTGATCTGGAGTTTATGGAAGAATGTATGAAGGCGGCTGGAAAGTGTAAGGTGACATGTCATCGTGCATTTGATATGTGCCAAGATCCATTTGAGGCACTTGAGGCACTGATTCATCTTGGTGTGGACACATTGTTAACGTCTGGACAAGAGCCATCAGCGCTGGCAGGAGCAAATTGTCTTGAAGCACTTGCAGCAAAAGCAGAGGGAAGAATCCATATTTTGGCAGGAGCAGGTGTGTCAGATGCTGTAATAAAGCCATTATATGAAAAGGGAATCAGACATTTCCATCTTTCAGCAAAGATAGAGCTTGAGAGTGCAATGAAGTATCGAAATACAAGAGTAAGCATGGGTCTTCCGGGAATGAGTGAGTATATGATCTGGCAGACAGATGATAAGAAGGTAAGAAGTGCACGCATGGTGCTTGATGCATGCAGTGGCAAAGAGGCATAAGAAGCTTAATAAGTGTGCATATTTGAAAGACGGCATTAGAAAAGGCCCGGCAAATCATTGAAATGCCGGACCCTGTATAGGGACAATCACAAGTCTCTTGTCTTTTGAGGGGGGCCCGGTGCCTTGCAGCACCGGGTATGAGTATGAAAAAGCTTTCAAGTGATGGGGAATCGACTTGAAGTACTTTTTAAGTACAGTTATAATGTATCTCAAAAATGTGACAGAAGTTTGTACGAAATCTGAATAAAGAAGAAAAAAAATTAAGGAATTATGAAACAAAAGAAGAACCAAACAAGCCTTAATAAATTCGTAAGAAGTATTTTTTGGGAAAATCGAAAAAAATACTTTCCCTTTTTCAAGATATTGTATATAATGATACTTGTGTAGGCATTTATCCGGGGGATACTTGTCTTGGGAAAGGAGTTTTAACCATGGCATTTGGCGTGTCAACTGATATAGGAATTGATTTGGGAACTGCCAGTATTCTGGTATATATAAAGGGGAAGGGCGTCGTCTTAAAGGAGCCCTCCGTTGTAGCATATGACCGCAATACCAACGAGATAAAAGCGATTGGTGAAGAGGCACGTATGATGATTGGACGAACCCCTGGAAATATCGTTGCAATCCGTCCGCTTAAACAGGGCGTAATTGCTGACTATACGATTACGGAAAAGATGATCCGATACTTTATTCAAAAGGCAATCGGAAAGAGAACATTTAGAAAACCGCGCATTTGTGTCTGCGTACCGAGCCAGATTACGGAAGTAGAGAGAAAGGCTGTTGAGGATGCAACCTTTAATGCAGGTGCAAGAGAGGTTTATCTTGTTGAGGAGCCGCTTGCAGCAGCAATAGGTGCAGGCATCGATATCACAAAGCCTTGCGGAAACATGATTGTTGATATTGGAGGCGGAACTACAGATGTAGCTGTAATTTCACTCGCAGGAACTGTTGTCAGTGAATCTATCAAGGTAGCTGGTGATGATTTCAATGAGGCAATTGTACGCTATATGAGAAAGAAGCATAATCTTTTAATTGGCGAACGCACAGGTGAGGAAATCAAGATTAAGATTGGCACCTGTTATCCGCGCCAGGAGGAGCTTGCAATTGATGTAAGAGGCCGTAATCTTGTGACTGGTCTTCCAAAGACAGTTACGATTACATCAGAGGAGACTCTTGAGGCACTTTCTGAGTCAGCAAATCAGATCGTAGAGGCTGTACATATGGTACTTGAGAAGACACCTCCGGAGTTAGCAGCTGATATTTCCGACCGTGGTATTGTACTTACGGGCGGCGGCGCGTTGCTGACAGGACTTGAGCAGCTTCTTGAGGAACGTCTTGGAATCACGACAATGACAGCTGAAGAGCCAACTACTTGTGTGGCAGTTGGAACTGGAAAATATATGGAAGTTATGAACTCGATAAGAGATTAATAAGTTAGTAGGTAATATAGTGAGACAGACCGGCAAAAGAGGGCGAAAAGCAACATCTTTGCCGGTTCGTTTTTGTTCATGCAGGAAAACTATGTAAGGGTGAGAAAATGGTAGAGTTACAGGGATATATAGACCGGATTGTCTTTCGCAATGAAGAAAACGGTTACTCGGTACTTTGTATGAAGGAGGGAAACAAGGAGGAGTTTCTTGTTGGCGTTTTTCCTGATGTGTCCGAGGGAGAATATTTAACTGCGCGCGGGGAGATGAATGTCCATCCGATTTATGGAAAACAGCTTCGTGTTCAGGAGTATGAATTTACCGCGCCGAGTGACGCAGCTTCGACATTAAAATATTTAAGTTCCGGTGCAATAAAGGGAATTGGAGAGGCATTAGCGACAAGAATTGTCAAAAAGTTTGGTGATGATACATTTCGTATTATGGAAGAGGAACCGGAGCGCTTGGCAGAGGTGAAGGGAATCAGCATGAGAAAGGCGCTGGAAATTTCAGGTGCCGTTGCAGGAAAGAGGGATCTTCGTCAAGCGATGCTGTTTTTGCAGCAATATGGCATCACTCAGAACCTTGGCATGAAAATATACAGCTTTTATCAGGGGCGTTTGTATCAGGTGATTCGTGAAAATCCTTATAAGCTTGCAGATGACATTGACGGTGTAGGTTTTCGTATTGCTGATGAGATAGCATCGAAAGCTGGAATTTTGCCAGATTCTGATTTTCGTATCAGGAGTGGAATTTTGTATGTGCTTGAACAGGCAACAGGACAGGGACACACATGTCTTCCAATGGATCAGCTGATGCAGGAGGCTAGGAGGCTGCTTGGTGTGGAGATTGATTCTATGAATGACCGCATCATGGATCTTATCATGGATAAGAAAATTGTCGTGAAGACAAAAGAAGACATTCAGATGGTGTATTCCTCTGTCAGCTATTATACAGAGCTGACGATTGCACAGATGCTTAAGGATTTGAATATAAAAGATACGATTACATCTGATGAGATTTCGGCAAAGATCAAGGCAATTGAAACAGAGCAGGATATTGCACTTGATGATCGCCAGCGCCTTGCCGTATCGGAAGCAGTCAATAATGGTTTGACAATCATTACCGGAGGACCCGGAACAGGAAAGACAACAACGATACGAACAATTATTCGCTATTTTGAGAAGGAAGGTCTTGATATATTATTGGCTGCACCGACTGGACGCGCGGCAAAGCGCATGAAGGAGGCAACAGGATGTGAAGCAAAAACTGTGCATCGTCTTCTGGAGCTTTCTGGAATGGTGGGCGAGGGTGCAACATCATTTGGACGAAATGAAGATAATCCACTTGAGACAGATGTTGTGATTATTGATGAGGTATCAATGGTCGATATCTTTTTAATGAAATCACTTCTTCGTGCACTAGTTCCTGGAATGCGTCTGATTCTTGTAGGTGATGTGAATCAGCTTCCAAGCGTAGGCCCCGGAAATGTACTGCGCGATATGATCTATTCAGATGCGTTTCCAGTTGTACGCCTTGAGAAAATTTTCAGACAGGCAGCGGAAAGTGACATCATTATGAATGCGCACAGAATTAATGCTGGAGAGATGGTGGAGCCAAGACCCGGAAGTCGCGATTTTCTTTTTATTAAGCGCGACAATCCAGGAAATATCATTGGCGCGACAATCACGCTTTTAAAGGACAAGCTTCCCAATTATGTAAACAGCAGTACACGTGATATTCAGGTATTGACACCAATGAGAAAAGGTCTTCTTGGCGTGGAACAGCTAAATGCTGCTTTGCAGGAAGCATTGAATCCGCCGGATCCTTCTAAGCAGGAGCTTACTGTTGGCAGTTTTATTCTGCGTGAGGGTGATAAGGTCATGCAGATCAAAAATAATTACCAGATGGAGTGGAAAGTGTTAAATAGTTATCGTATGCCGCTTGATGAGGGTGTCGGCGTATTCAATGGAGATATGGGAATTGCTATACTGAAAGGATTACAGTTGAGTTTGAGGAAGGACGCCGTGTTGAATATGAGTTTAAGCAGGCAGAGGAATTGGAGCTAGCTTATGCCGTTACAATTCACAAATCACAAGGAAGTGAGTATCCGGCCGTGATTTTGCCGCTTCTTGGAGGTCCAAGGATGTTAATGAACAGAAATCTGCTTTATACGGGAGTTACAAGAGCGAAGAGCTGTGTTTGCATTGTGGGGAGTGTGCACACTTTTCAGGAAATGATCGCAAACGAACAGGAGCAAAAACGTTACAGCGGATTAAAGGATCGGATAAAGGAGGTATATGAGCTGGCTTGATGAGTTATTTTTCCCAAGGCGCTGCCCGGTATGCAGAGACATTGTAAGTCCATGGGGAGAAATGATTTGTGATATCTGCAGAAAAAATTTTCATTTGGTAGCAGATAAGGGCTGTTTAAAATGTGGCCGTCTGCTGCTTAATGAAGAAAAGGAATATTGTGAGGACTGCATGAGAATGAAGCGTTGCATTGTCCGCAGCCTAACCGGATATGATTACAGGCAGGAATGGGTTCACAAAATGATCTTTCATGTAAAGTATCATAATGAAAGACAGCTTCTTGACTACCCTTGCAGCGAGGCAGCTCATGAGTACCGAGATACTGTTATGCGATGGCAGTGTGACTGTTTAATTCCTATTCCGCTTCATCCATCAAGACAAAAAAAGCGTGGTTTTAATCAGGCAGAGGAGATTGCCAGGCGAATAGGAGAAGAGTGGTCACTTCCAATTGACACAAAAGTTCTAATTCGTGTCAAAAAGACACGTCCGCAAAAAGATCTCGACAGTGCAACGCGTCAGAAAAATCTTGAAGATGCATTTATAGCAGATAAAAAACGGGCACAGGCATACAAACGCGTGATACTTGTCGATGATATTTATACAACAGGAAGTACCATGGAATCATGTGCTAAAGCACTTCTCGCGGCGGGAGTACAGCAAGTCTACGGATTTGCACTCAGCTCAGGGAGGGATGGAGCATCATAGTTACAGTTCACACAATTATTAATACCTAAATGGCGGTGAGACGAGTTGATTTTACAAGGCGGAACGTTGTAGTGGGACTTTCAAAGTAACGTATGATGATAAGTAGTGTAACAGGTGCCCACGGAAAAGTGACGCCGACAAAACAATCGTCGAGCCGCCTTCGTAAACTGCCGCATTTTATATTTTTTTTAGAATCATTCGCTCATTTTTTAGATACGCATTAGGAAGAATCTGATATAATAAGCTTATGGCAGCCAGTTATCGAGAAAGCTCATAAATTTTGAGCAGGCAAGCTGGTAAAACAAAAGAAAGGAGAGTGCCATGAAGCTGAAAAATAAACTGATCATATCATTTTTAATGATTATGGCAATACCGTTGTTTTTATTTTGTGTATTTAGCGTTGTGTTAGTACGCTATCAGTTTGTAATCATTCAGAACAGCTATGGCGTGTCAGCAGAGTTTACGGATTTTTTTCCTAATAATAATAAATTATTTAGTCAGCTGATGAACAATGTACAGCTGAAATTGCAGGATGAAATAGAAGAAGACAGTCAGTTGCTGGAAGACAAAAAGATGCTGGAAAAGTACTGTGAGAAGGAGGCAGGAGAATTTATTAATGTAGTTGTTCTTAAGGATGAGGACATTTACTACAGCTATAAGCCTCTCAAGCAGGAAGAGATTGAGGCAATCGAAAGAGAGTCACAGGAAACAATAGATGCAGCCGATGATACTAGTACTGTATATCTGAGTAAGGAGAATACTATACTTGGAAAGGCAGCTGACAGCAAATTTGCAGATGGAAGCCGTGCACAGGTATATACACTTGTAAAGGTTAATCAGTGGCTTCCAGAGTTAAAGCAGCTTGTCGTTCAGTTTGTGCTGGCAATGATTTTTATCCTATTTTTGACGGCATGTATTTTCACAACATGGATTTACCGCTCAGTTGTACAACCTATTAAGGAGCTTCGCCTGGCCACTGAGAAAATTAAGTCAGGAAATCTTGATTTTTTGGTGACTGCTGCATCAAATGATGAGATGGGGCAGCTTTGTACAGATTTTGAGAAGATGAGACAGCGCCTAAAGGAAAGTGCAGAGGAGAAGATACGTTTTGACAACGAAAATCGTGAGCTGATTAGTAATATCTCGCATGATTTGAAAACACCTATCACATCTATCAAGGGATATGTGGAAGGAATCATGGATGGTGTTGCTGATACACCAGAAAAGATGGAACGTTATCTTAAAACTGTCTACAACAAGGCAAACGATATGCAGCGCCTTATTGACGAACTGACATTTTACTCAAAGATTGATACTAATCGCATTCCATACAATTTTAGAAAAATCAATGTCAGCGATTATTTTGGAGATTGTGCCGAAGAAGTTGGACTTGATCTTGGTGCAAAAAATATTGTATTCCAGTATGCCAATTATGTAGATGAACAAGTAATGGTTATTGCTGATCCAGAGCAGATTCGAAGAGTGGTCAATAACATCATAAGTAATTCATGCAAATACTTTGACAAGTCACAGTGCTTTATCAATATGCGAATAAAAGATGTCGGTGATTTCATTCAGGTTGAGATTGAGGATAATGGAAAAGGAATTGCGACAAAGGATATTCCATATATATTTGATCGTTTTTACCGTACTGATTCATCGCGCAATTCGGCAAAGGGAGGAAGCGGTATCGGCCTTTCTATTGTGCGCAAGATACTAGAGGATCATGGCGGAAAGGTTTGGGCTTCGAGTAAAGAAGGTACTGGAACAGTGGTGTACTTTGTTTTGAGAAAATATCAGGAAAATGTACAAAATGTAGAGTCAGCAGAGGCAGACAATACAGATGAAAAAATAAAAGAGACTAAGGCAAAGGAAACAAAAGTAAAAGAAGCAAAAACAAAAGAGCAAAAAGTGACGAAAGAAAGCGGTACAGGAAAGGTTGTATTTACGCAGGATAATTCGTCAAAAAATTCAACGCATATAATGTAGATGCGCGGAAAAGAAAGGAAGGAATGACATGGCAAGCATATTAATAATAGAAGATGAAATTAGCATTGCAGAGTTAGAAAGAGATTATCTTGAGCTTTCTGGATTTGAGGTGGAGATTGAAACATCTGGTACTAGTGGACTTGAACGTGCACTCAAGGAAGATTTTAATCTGATCATTTTAGATCTGATGCTTCCAGGAATTGATGGATTTGATATCTGCAAGAAGATTCGTGAGAATAAGAATACACCAATTATAATGGTTTCAGCAAAGAAGGATGATATTGATAAGATCAGAGGTCTTGGTCTTGGTGCTGATGACTATATGACAAAACCATTTAGTCCAAGTGAGCTCGTTGCAAGAGTAAAGGCACATATGGCACGCTATCAGAGATTAGTTGGCAGCAATGCACAGCAAAATGATATTGTGGAGATTAGAGGAATCAAGATTGACAAAACAGCGCGCCGAGTGTGGGTAAATGGTGAGGAAAAGGCATTTACAACAAAGGAATTTGATCTTTTGACGTTTCTTGCTGAAAATCCGAATCATGTTTTCACAAAAGATGAGCTGTTTCGTGAAATCTGGGATATGGCATCAATCGGTGATATCGCAACTGTAACTGTTCATATTAAGAAGATTCGCGAAAAGATTGAGTATGATACATCCAAGCCGCAGTATATTGAAACGATCTGGGGTGTAGGCTATCGCTTTAAGGTTTGATGGCTGTTATAAAAGAATTGTTGTGAGAGGAAGGAGAAAAGGCATAGTAATACAACTGTGCTTTCGAAGAGTATGAAAAAGTACATTTTATTTGATTTAGACGGTACGTTGACAGATCCGATGGAAGGAATCTGCAAATCAGCGGCAAGGGGACTGGCACATTTTGGGATTAAAGCTGATTACCATGATCTGACATTTTTTATCGGACCGCCGCTTTTAGATACGTATCGTGACAGGTATGGTATGAATGATGAGCAGGCAAGGGAAGCTGTTGCTGCTTTTCGTGAGTATTTTCAGCCGACTGGGATTTACGAAAATGAAATTTATCCGGGCATTGAAGAAATGCTAAAAGAACTTCAGGATAAAGGGTATTTTCTTGCGATGGCAACCTCAAAGCCAGAAGCATTTGCTGATATTGTGCTGCGTCATTTTCATATCCGTGATTATATAAAGGTAATGGCCGGAGCTACGATGGATGAGGGAAGAACTAATAAGGCAGAGGTTTTAGCATATGCGCTGGAGCAGATGAATATTTCAGATTTGTCTGAGGCTGTCATGGTTGGTGATCGAAGCTATGATGTAAAGGGAGCACAGGCAATGGGAATTGACAGTGTAGGTGTTCTGTATGGATATGGAAGCCGTGAGGAATTAGAAGAAGCTGGTGCAACGAAGATTGCGAAGAGCGTAGAAGATTTAAAAAATATTCTTTTGAATTGGAAATAATTGAAAGAAAATGAAGCTACGTTAAGTAGACGGAAACTAAGTTTAAGTATATAGGGCTTTGGTTCAAGGCATGGGCTGTAGAACCAAGGCTCTTTTTGCAACGATTCAGATTCAGAATAATGTAAAGTCGAGGTGTGGCTCTGAATTGCTGCTGGTAAATTTAAAAAGATTCAGTCAACAATGGAGTTGATACGCATCACAGCTGGTAAGTATTTTAAAATTGTTTGAATAATTCTATACAATTTACACAATTAAGAAAAGATAAAGAAAAACTTAAAAATATTTTTAAAAAGTACTTGACAAAATAGGAGACGTAGGCTATAATGAAGTCACAACAAAGAAATAAACATCCAAAAAAAATAGGGAGGGAAACCCAGAAAAGGAGGTACGGTCCAAAGTACAATTAAACTTCGTTTCATTACTTTATAAAAAGTAGTTGAGACATAGGAAAAAAGATTCGGCACGGAATGGATTTTCAAATCTGCCAAAAGCAATCAAAGATTTCTTATTTGTGAAGAGAAAACAAATAAGAGGAACCCCAAAGAGAAAGAAAAGAATCGAAGGGAAGCCGATAGAAAAACGTGGTATTTATATTTCGGAAATATGATGAGAGGTATTTTTATCACAGAATAGTCTATCTTATCAAAGAAATGCAGGCAGACAAATAAAAATCAAAAAAAAGAAAAAGATGTTCTTGCAGGATGAATCAACAAACAACTAAATAGTAAAAACAAAGCGGATAAGAAAGAGTGAAAAAACCAAAAAAGAAATCTTATTCCTAAACCTGAAAAGTTGACAGCCAAAGAAAGAGGTATTGTCCAATGGATAGCGAGGTTTGAGAGCGGGTATCGAAGAAAAAGAATCGGTACCCGCTTTTTTGGTGTTTGGGAATAAAAGCGAAGATATTATTTCTTTGCTGCTTTCAAGCTGCAAAAAAATGAAAAAACTTGTTGACAAACTCTTTGAAGGGTGGTATTATAGTCAACGTCGCTGAAAACAACACAGACACAACAAAAACAATTCAGAAACAATAATGAGAATTGTAACAATAACAAAAACAATTCAAAATTATTAAAAACAATGAATTGAAAAAAGTTGAAAAAGTGCTTGACAAACGCAAGCGACTGTGATATATTAGATGAGCTGTCGATGAGACGGCAAAGAAAAATCACAAAGAACCTTGATAATTGAACAGTATAACCAACCCTGAAGATTTCTTAAAAAGCCAGATTGCGAAAGCAGTCAGGCGAGTGAAATTTTTAGCGTAGTATAAACTACAACCTATAAAAACAGTAAAGTCTTTTAAGTAAGACACACAAACGGACAGGAATGCGTTAGCGCAGAACTGGACAGAGAATTGAACATGAGAGTTCGATCCTGGCTCAGGATAAACGCTGGCGGCGTGCTTAACACATGCAAGTCGAACGAAGTTTTTCTTTCGGGAGGAACTTAGTGGCGGACGGGTGAGTAACGCGTGGGTAACCTGCCCTGTACAGGGGGACAACAGCTGGAAACGGCTGCTAATACCGCATAAGCCCTTAGCACTGCATGGTGCATAGGGAAAAGGAGCAATCCGGTACAGGATGGACCCGCGTCTGATTAGCCAGTTGGCAGGGTAACGGCCTACCAAAGCGACGATCAGTAGCCGATCTGAGAGGATGTACGGCCACATTGGGACTGAGACACGGCCCAGACTCCTACGGGAGGCAGCAGTGGG
>ERZ838399.2737-NODE-2737-length-12512-cov-3.890022_pt1 | contig 12512 bp, 9 predicted proteins | sample MGYA00519683_ERZ838399 | MGnify/ENA primary metagenome ERZ838399 (study PRJEB31850, sample SAMEA3708833) | human gut metagenome | biome: human gut; feature: human-associated habitat; material: faeces | place: China | collected 2014 ...
TTTTTCGTTTTGCTGAACGATAATACTTTCAGCCACGTATGGCAGGTTGTTCAATTTATCTTCAATTTCTTCCGGGTAGATATTCTGTCCGCTAGCACTCAATAACAGGTTCTTGCTGCGTCCTTTGATCGTAACATTTCCTTCAGCATCCATCAAAGCCAGGTCACCTGTATGCAGCCATCCGTCTTTGTCGATAACTTCCTGGGTGGCTTCTTCGTTTTTGTAATATCCCAACATCACATTCGGACCCTTACATACGATTTCGCCAACAATGTTCTCGGGATCAGATGACAACACTTTCACATCCATACGTGGTACAGCTTTTCCGCATGAACCTGGTTTGAATCTTCTCCAATCCTCGTAACAGATAATCGGACCACATTCCGTCATTCCATATCCAACTGTATAAGGGAAATCAATCATTTTCAAGAACTGTTCTACTTCCTGATTGAAAGCAGCACCTCCTACAATAACAGCTTTGAAGTTTCCGCCAAATGCTTTAATCATTTCTTCGCGTACCGTTGCTTTTATCTTGTCATTGATGATAGGTACTTTTAGTAAGATCTTCATTGCAGGAGTTTCCAGTTTCGGAAGTACGCTCTTCTTGATGATTTTTTCGATGATAAGCGGTACGGCAACAATCAGATTAGGTTTCACCTCTTCGAAAGCCTGGAAAATGATTTTCGGACTCGGCATGCGAGTAAGGAAGTAGATGTGGCAACCCACGGAGAACTCATAAAGGAATTCGAAAGCCAGTCCGTACATGTGTGCCATAGGGAGCATGGATACGATCTTATCTCCGGCTTGCAGGTCTAACACTTCAAAAGCAAATTTGGTATTCGACCACAGACTGCGATAGGGGAGCATTACTCCTTTCGAGTAACTTGTTGTTCCTGAAGTATAATTGATAACAGCCAGTTCTTCCGGTTCATCCTTATGATAAGCGATATGCTCTGTGCGGAAATTCTTCGGATATTTTTTGCCGAACATTTCGTTCAGATGCTCGCGTGCATAAGTCAGTCGTTCGCTGCGTGACACTAGCAGGGTGAAGTCATTCATCATCAGGATACCCTCCAGTAGCGGCATTGCCGACTCATTCAGGTTTTCCCATACCATATCTCCTACAAGCAGTAATTTAGCTTCGGAGTGGTTGACGATATTATGCACGTTATCTGCTTTAAATTCATGGAGAATAGGTACAATAACGGCTCCATACGTCAGTGTGGCAAGGAAAGTAACTCCCCAGTGAGAGCTGTTTCTTCCACAAACGGCAATCTTGTCTCCTTTGCGGATTCCGCTTTCTTCAAAGATGATATGGAGTTTCTCGATTTTACGAGCTACGTCTTTATACTGTAAAGTTGCACCTTTATAATCGGTCAGGGCATCCAGGTCCCAATTATTCTTGATACTATTCTCAATATAGGCTATAAAACTTTGTTCCATTATTTTTTGCACATTTGGTATTAAATTGTGCAAATATAGCAATTATATTAAGAATGAAGAATTAAGAGTGAAGATTTTTTGGAAATGGGGAAGAGAGTAGTGGGGGAATTTGTGTGGCGATACGTTATAAATACAATGGATGAGGCTTATAATTGAATGAATGATGTTTATGGTTGGATAAATGATGCTTAGTTGGATGAAGGTTTATCACAAAAGGGATTAACTTATAATAAAATAGATTGACTTGTAGTATAAAAAAAGATTATGCTCATAGCTCAACAGATTATGCTTATAGCTAATTGGATTATCATTATAGCAAAACTGATTATCATTATAGCTAATTTAATTATCATTATAGCTAAAAAAAATATGCTATTAGCAAAAAAACATTCAGCTAATAGCATATTTACAGTAACTTCATTTCTTATTTCAAGTACCATTCGTACATTCTTTGTACGCCTTCCTCGATTTCAATTTTGTGGTGCCACCCCAGTGCGTGCAGTTTTGAAGGATCGGTCAGCTTGCGCATAGTGCCATCCGGTTTGCTGCTGTCGAAGGTCAGTTTACCTTGATAACCTACTGTTTCAACGATCCGTTCGGCCAGTTGGCGGATGGTGATTTCCTTACCGGTTCCGATGTTGATATGGCAGTTGCGGATATCTTTGCTGCCTTCTTTATAGGTATCTTTGAAGTCTACGTGCTCCATTACGAAGACGCTGGCATCTGCCATTTCTTCGCTCCAAAGGAACTCGCGGAGTGGAGTACCTGTACCCCAAAGAGTGACTTCCGTTTCGCTGATTCCGTATTTTTGCAGAATAGCCAGGATTTCTTCTTTCGGACTGTCGCCGTTGACGCCTTCCACCGGGCGCAGGTTCATATCCTTACGTACAGCTTCCCAGTTTCCTTCTTTCAGACAGTGTGCCAGATGAATCTTTCGGATCATGGCAGGCAGTACATGACTGCGTTCCAAGTCGAAATTATCATTCGGTCCGTAAAGGTTTGTCGGCATCACAGCGATGTAGTTCGTTCCATATTGCAGATTGAAACTTTCGCACATTTTCAGTCCGGCAATTTTAGCGATTGCATACGGCTCGTTGGTATATTCCAACGGTGAAGTAAGCAATACATCTTCCTTCATCGGCTGTTCGGCATCGCGTGGATAAATACACGTACTACCGAGGAAGAGCAACTTTTTCACGTTGTGACGGAAACTCTCTCCGATAATGTTCTGTTGAATCTGCAGATTCTTGTATATAAAGTCGGCACGGTAGATGCTGTTCGCCATGATACCACCCACAAAGGCAGCGGCAAGGAATACATATTCCGGTTGTTCTTCATCGAAGAATTTACGGACAGCCATTCCATCCAGCAGGTCAAGCTCTTTGTGCGTGCGGCCTATCAGATTGGTGTATCCTTTATCCTGCAAATTCTTCCAGATAGCAGATCCCACAAGTCCGCGGTGTCCTGCTATATATATCTTTGCATTCTTTTCCATTCTATCTTTTATTATTTTCACCACAGAGGACACGGAGGGCACAGAGGAAAAAATAAAATCCTCTGTGTCCTCTGTGGTGAAATGAAATTCATTTAATGTTTGGTAGCAATCATCCGCTTCACTTTTTCCATATCGTGGCGAACCATGATACTTACCAGTTCTTCGAATGATGTTTTGCATGGATCCCATCCTAACAATGTTTTTGCTTTAGTCGGGTCACCCAGCAGTTGTTCCACCTCTGACGGACGGAAATATTTAGGATCAACCTCTACCAAAGACTTTCCGGTAGCTACGTCGATACCTTTCTCATTCACGCCTTCACCTTCCCAACGAAGTTCGATGCCTGCTTCCTTGAATGCCAGCGTTGCGAATTCGCGTACTGTGTGCATTTCTCCGGTAGCAATTACGAAATCTTCGGGAACGTCATGTTGCAGGATCAGCCACATACATTCGATGTAATCCTTGGCATATCCCCAGTCGCGACGTGCATCCAGATTACCCAGATACAGTTTGTCCTGTTCGCCCTGTGCGATACGTGCGGCAGCAAGCGAAATTTTACGGGTAACGAACGTCTCACCACGGCGTTCGCTCTCGTGATTGAACAAAATACCGTTTACTGCAAACATACCATAGCTTTCGCGGTAGTTTTTAGTAATCCAGAAACCATATTGTTTGGCTACCCCATACGGAGAACGGGGATAGAATGGAGTTGTCTCTTTTTGTGGAACTTCCTGCACCTTACCGAACAATTCGGAAGTAGAAGCCTGATAGATGCGGGTTTTCTTTTCCAGTCCCAGGATGCGTACCGCTTCGAGCATACGCAACGTACCGATAGCATCCGCTTCGGCCGTGTATTCCGGAACGTCGAATGAAACCTTCACGTGGCTTTGAGCAGCGAGATTGTAGATTTCATCCGGTTGCACCTGTTGAATAATACGAATTAACGAACTAGAATCTGTCATATCCCCATAATGCAGATTGATCGTACGTTTCTGTTTCATGTCGCGCACCCACTCGTCAAAATACAAATGTTCAATACGTCCTGTATTGAACGAAGAAGAACGACGGAGTATACCGTGTACTTCGTAACCTTTTTGCAATAGAAATTCGGCAAGATAAGAACCATCTTGCCCGGTGATGCCTGAAATTAGGGCTTTTTTCATACGCTATTATTTAATATAATTGAAAATGTGGGTGCAAATGTCGGCATTTTTTGTGAGCCAGCCAAGCTACTACCCAATTATTTTTCAGCACAGTCATTCAGCACGGTTTTTCCCCATTATTTTGTCGATAATCAAAGCGATAGCTCCGTCGCCCGTCACGTTGCAGGCTGTGCCGAAACTGTCCATTGCGATGTAAAGCGCGATCATCAAAGCCTGTGCCGATTCGTCGAAGCCGAGCATGGATTGCAGAATTCCCAGAGAGGCCATGATAGCTCCGCCCGGAACCCCCGGAGCGGCTATCATTGTGATGCCCAGCATGAAGATGAATCCGGCAAACAAGGGGAAGTCGAACGGTATTCCCTGCATCATCATCAATGCCAGTGCGCAGGCTACGATTTTCAGTGTGCTGCCCGACAGATGAATGGTGGCGCAGAGCGGAATCACGAAACCGGCCACTTCGGCAGATACACCGTTCTTTTTGGTTTGTTCCAGCGTTACAGGGATGGTGGCTGCCGAAGATTGTGTGCCCAATGCCGTGAAGTAAGCCGGCAGCATTTTATTAAGTAATTTAAACGGGTTTTTGTGTACAAATAGTGCCGCGATGGAATACTGAAAAACTAACAGGAAGATGTGAAGAGCAAAGATGACTCCGATAATTTTAATAAACACCATCAGGATGGAATATACTTGTCCCGAATGTGTCATGTTGAGGAATATGCCGAATATATAAAGCGGTAGCAACGGTAGAATGACGGCACTTATCATTCGTACGATAATTTCCTGAAAATCACGTGCCACATTTTTCAATGCGTCGCTGTTGAGTGACGCCAGTCCTAACCCCAGTGTGAAAGCTAAAACCAGAGCTGTCATTACGTTCATCAGTGGCGGAATGGAGACGGAGAAGTAGGGGAGGATTCCCTGCGCTTCGCTTACTTCTTCAAGTGGTGCACCCGGTTCGATGAGCGAAGGAAATACTGTGACTCCTGTGAAGTAGGAGAGAAAGCCTGAAAAAAGAGTAGCGAAGTAGGCGATCAAAGCTGTCACGAGTAGCATTTTTCCTGCGCCTTTTCCGATGTCGGCAATAGCCACAGTAACCAGTCCGACGATAATCAATGGGATAGAGAAATTGAGAAATTCACTGAAAATACCATTGAACGTAACAAATATTCGCACTAGCGGAGCCGGGAAAACTGTGCCGATGGCAATACCCAAAATGATGGCGATAACGATGCGTGCCAACAAACCGATTTTGATCTTCTTCATCCTTGATTTTATTTGTAGACCACAAAAATAATATTTTAATCTAAAATATTGCGAACAAATGTGCTTTTCAACTGTTACTAAGATAAAGAATATTCAAAATATACAAGTTATGGCAAATCAGAATAAAACAGATATCGGACTTATCGGCTTGGCTGTGATGGGCGAGAATCTTGCTTTAAACATGGAGAGTAAGGGATGGCATGTATCGGTATATAACCGTACAGTTCCCGGAGTAGAGGAAGGAGTGGTAGATCGCTTTATGAATGGTCGTGCAAAAGGTAAAAACATCGAAGGATTCACAGATATAAAAGCATTTGTAGATTCGATAGCTATTCCCCGTAAGATAATGATGATGGTTCGTGCCGGAAGTCCGGTTGACGAACTGATGGACCAGCTTTTCCCGTTGCTTTCACCGGGAGACATTCTTATTGATGGTGGTAACTCCAATTACGAAGATACCAACCGCCGCGTCAAACTGGCGGAGTCGAAAGGATTTCTCTTTGTTGGTAGCGGAGTGTCCGGCGGTGAAGAAGGAGCCTTGAATGGAGCTTCTATCATGCCCGGCGGTTCGGAGCAAGCATGGCCGGAAGTGAAACCGATTCTTCAAAGCATTGCGGCAAAAGCACCGGACGGCACTCCCTGTTGCCAATGGGTAGGCCCTGCCGGATCGGGTCATTTTGTGAAGATGATTCATAACGGTATCGAATACGGTGATATGCAGCTGATCGCCGAAGCCTATTGGGTGATGAAAAAGTTGCTGGATCTGACCAATGAGGAAATGGCTGATGTCTTTGCCCGTTGGAACGAAGGCAAACTTCGCAGTTATCTGATTGAAATCACCGCCAACATTCTGCGGCATAAAGACAAATCCGGAGGTTATCTCATTGATAAAATTCTGGATGCAGCCGGACAGAAAGGAACCGGTAAATGGTCGGTTATCAATGCGATGGAACTCGGTATGCCGTTAGGGCTAATTGCCACGGCGGTATTCGAACGAAGCCTTTCTTCACAGAAAGACTTGCGTCACCTGGCTTCCAAGCAATTCCAGTGTCAACATACACAACCTATATATAATAAGGCGGAACTCGTAAAGAATATCTTTTCTGCTCTTTATGCTTCCAAACTCGTCTCTTATGCCCAGGGATTCGCCGTGTTGCAACGTGCTTCCGACGCTTTCGGCTGGCATCTCGACCTGGCTTCCATTGCGCGTATGTGGCGTGGGGGATGCATCATCCGCAGTATATTCCTGAACGACATTGCTGCCGCCTTCGAAGCCACCGACAAGCCTAAACACTTGTTGTTGGCTCCTTATTTTAAAGAAGAAATGAAGACATTGCTTCCCGGATGGAAGAGCCTGGTGGCGGAATCCATGAAAGAAGAACTTCCCGTTCCTGCTTTCTCCTCTGCCCTCAACTATTTCTATTCGCTCACTTCTGCCGATCTGCCCGCCAACCTTGTACAGGCACAACGCGATTATTTTGGTGCGCACACTTTTGAGCGTAAGGATGAGTTGCGCGGACAGTTCTTTCATGAGAACTGGACAGGCCACGGAGGAGATACGAAATCGGGCACCTATAATGTTTGAGTAAACCTATAATTCATATTTAGAAATTAATAAAGTGGATAAATTTGCAATGATAATTTTCGGTGCGTCAGGTGATTTGACCAAGCGTAAGCTGATGCCTGCCCTTTACTCCCTCTACCGTGAAAAACGGTTGACCGGAGAGTTTTCCATATTGGGTATCGGGCGTACGATCTATTCTGACGATAACTACCGTTCCTATATATTAGAAGAACTGCAACAGTTCGTAAAGTCCGAAGAACAGGACACAGCTCTGATGGCTTCGTTTGTCTCCCATCTCTACTATTTACCGATGGACCCGGCAAAAGAAGAAGGTTACCCGCAACTCCGCCAACGTCTGGTTGAATTGACTAACGAGGTAGATCCAGACAATCTGCTGTTCTATCTTGCCACTCCGCCATCACTTTACGGAGTAGTGCCCATCTATTTGAAAGCTGCCGGACTTAACACTCCCCACTCGCGCATCATCGTTGAGAAACCTTTCGGCTATGATCTCGAGTCGGCACTTGAACTGAATAAAACGTATGCCTCTGTTTTCAATGAGCATCAGATTTACCGTATCGACCATTTTCTCGGTAAGGAAACGGCCCAGAATGTACTGGCTTTCCGTTTTGCCAACGGTATCTTCGAACCTCTTTGGAATCGTAACTATATTGACTACGTAGAAATTACAGCCGTAGAAAATCTGGGTATCGAGCAACGAGGCGGGTTCTATGAAACGGCAGGTGCGCTGCGGGATATGGTGCAGAATCATCTGATACAGCTCGTGGCCCTTACGGCTATGGAACCGCCCGCTGTTTTCAATGCCGACAATTTCCGTAACGAAGTGGTGAAGGTCTACGAATCTCTCACCCCGTTGAATGAAGTGGATTTGAACGAACATATCGTTCGTGGACAATATACAGCCTCCGGCAATAAAAAAGGATACCGTGAAGAAAAAGGAGTGGCTCCCGATTCGCGTACGGAAACTTATATTGCCATGAAACTGGGCATTAGTAACTGGCGCTGGAGTGGCGTTCCGTTCTACATTCGTACAGGTAAACAAATGCCGACGAAAGTAACGGAAATCGTCGTTCATTTCCGTGAGACACCTCATCAGATGTTTCATTGTGCCGGTGGCAACTGTCCGCGGGCTAATAAATTGATTCTTCGTTTGCAACCGAATGAAGGAATAGTGCTCAAAATCGGAATGAAAGTCCCCGGCGCAGGTTTTGAAGTGCGTCAGGTGACGATGGATTTCAGTTATGCGCAGTTGGGCGGCGTACCCAGTGGCGACGCTTATGCCCGTCTGATAGACGACTGCATCCAGGGTGATCCGACTTTATTTACTCGAAGTGACGCAGTAGAAGCCTCATGGAAATTTTTCGATCCGGTACTCCGTTATTGGAAAGACAACCCCGACGCACCTCTTTACGGTTATCCCGCAGGTACGTGGGGACCTTTGGAAAGCGAAGCGATGATGCACGAACATGGGGCCGACTGGACGAATCCTTGTAAGAATTTGACGAATACAGATCAATATTGTGAATTATGAAACTATCAGTTTTTCCTTCATCTATTGAAACTTCACGAGCATTGATACTCCGCTTGGTGGAAATCATGAATGAAGAGCCGGACAGAGTGTTCAATATCGCAGTTAGTGGTGGTAATACCCCTGCTCTGATGTTCGATTTATGGGCGAATGAATACATGGATATTACCCCGTGGGATCGTATGCGGATTTATTGGGTGGATGAACGTTGTGTGCCTCCCGATGATTCGGACAGTAATTACGGAATGATGCGCAACCTTCTTTTGGGTTTGACTCCTATTTTGTATGAAAATGTATTCCGTATTCGTGGAGAGGCGAAGCCTGCGAAAGAAGCGGTTCGCTATTCGGAGTTAGTCCGGCAGCAAGTGCCGCAAAAGCGTGGCTGGCCCGAATTTGATATTGTACTGTTGGGGGCCGGAGACGACGGACACACGTCTTCCATCTTTCCCGGACAAGAAGATTTGCTGACTTCAAACTCTATTTATGTAGTCAGCGCCCATCCCCGTAACGGGCAGAAGCGCATCGCAATGACGGGATACCCCATTCAGAATGCCCGCTATGTCATTTTCCTGATTACCGGAAAAAATAAAGTCGACGTAGTAGAAGAAATCTGTAATTCGGGAGACACTGGTCCCGCAGCCTATATAGCTCATCACGCGCAGAATGTAGAGCTATTTGTGGATAAAGCGGCTGCCGCATATATTGACGATAGTAATAAAAAATGAATTAGAATTGTTTCGTTGACGAAACTAACAGAAAAAAGAAAAATATGAATCCTTATCAAAATTCATTTGGAGGTAATATCCCGCAGGACGTAGCCGGGAAACAAGGTGAAAATGTCATTTTTATTGTTTATACTCTAAAAGATACTCCCGAAACTCTTGATAAAGTAAAAGATGTATGTGCTAATTTCTCGGCCATGATTCGCAGCATGCGTAATCGTTTCCCCGAACTGATGTTCAGTTGTACGATGGGCTTTGGCGCCGATGCTTGGAGCCGTCTTTTCCCGGAAAAGGGAAAGCCGAAAGAACTGAACACTTTTGAAGAGATCAAAGGCGGAAAGCACACGGCAGTCTCTACTCCGGGCGACATCTTGTTTCATATCCGTGCAAAACAGATGGGGTTGTGTTTTGAGTTTGCTTCCATCATTGACGAGAAGCTCCAGGGCGTAGTTGAACCTGTCGATGAAACTCACGGTTTCAGATATATGGACGGCAAGGCTATTATCGGCTTTGTAGACGGAACAGAGAACCCGGCAGTTGATGAGAATCCTTATCATTTTGCGGTGGTAGGAGAGGAGGATGCTGATTTTGCAGGAGGAAGTTATGTTTTTGTACAGAAGTACATTCACGATATGGTTGCATGGAACGCTCTGCCTGTGGAAGAACAGGAGAAAGTGATCGGTCGTCGTAAGTTTAACGATGTCGAGCTGTCTGACGAGGAGAAACCTCAAAATGCGCATAATGCCGTCACTAATATTGGTGATGACCTGAAAATTGTACGTGCCAACATGCCGTTTGCCAATACGTCTAAGGGAGAATATGGCACATACTTCATCGGTTATGCAAGTACGTTCAGTACGACCCGGCAGATGTTGGAAAGTATGTTCATCGGCAATCCGGTAGGGAATACCGATCGTTTGCTTGACTTCAGCACAGCTGTAACAGGAACACTTTTCTTTGCTCCTTCCTACGATTTGCTGGGAGAATTGGGCGAATAAAAAAAGAAAAATAAGAATAAAAGATTGGAGGAGGATTACACTTTGGTAATCTCCTCCACTATATATTGATCTTTCACTCTCCTGCAGGTACATACAAAGTATTCCGGATGTTTCAGGGCTCCTTCTAAAGTATCAGGAAGAATCATCTCTTTGGTACGTCTATCCATTGCCACCGTTGCATATAGAATACCCTCTTTTTCGCATCTCTCAATTAATGCATTTTTTAGTTCTTCTACGCTATATTCCATTTGTGTGATCCTTTGTCGCTGCAAAGTTATGGAAAATATGTATATTTTGTGCAATTATATTCCTGTAATAAATAAAAAAAATAGCTCCCTAGTTCGTCCGCCGACGAGGGAGCTATTAACACAAAAACTAAACTAGACTTAACTAAACTATTCTATTCTTGGAATTTCACAATCCCTTTCTGTTCTTTGCAAAGGTAGATATAAAACGGATTTTGGCAAACTATAATCGACAAAAATCACTTTTTTACCGATAAAATAATGAATAATCAGCTCCTTTCGTCAAGAAAAGTCTGAAAAACTTGCTTGTAACTATCGCTGATAGGAATATATGTCTTGTCAAACACGATACGTCCGCGGTCAATCACACGTATTTTATCTTTCTGTACGATGAATGAGCGGTGCACACGTATGAAACGACTGGATGGCAAGAGCTCTTCCATGGCTTTCATACTCATCAGTGACAGGATAGGTTTGGGAGCGTCTTCCGTATATATTTTGATGTAATCTTTCAGTCCTTCGATATACATGATTTTCTTCAAGTCCACTTGTACCAGTTTGTAGTCACTTTTCACAAAGATACTATCTATCTCTTCCGGTTTCTGCACGAGTTCGAACCATTGGAGAGCTTTGTTGGCAGCTTGCAGGAAATCAACGTATGAGATTGGTTTTAGCAGGTAATCGAGTGCATTGACACGATAACCGTCGATGGCATACTGTCCGAAAGCGGTAGTAAACACAATGCGGGTGTGCGGATCTACCATCTTCGAAAACTCCAAACCATTAAGCTCCGGCATCTGGATGTCCAGAAACAGGAGATCGACCTCTTCGCCAGGCAATTCTTTCATTGCCTGAACCGCACTGGAATACTTTCCTACGAGTTGCAGGAACGGGGTTTTATTCACGTAACTCTCTAACAAGCTAAGAGCTAACGGCTCATCGTCAACAATTGCACAACGTAACATCATACTATTTTATATCTAAAGTTTTTATATTCAATGTTTTGAAATCTACTCTCTTATCTTGATACTTAATTTCGATTCATATACTTTTTCATCTTTTGAGATACCTTTCGACCAGGTATAAGCCCCGGGATAAAGAATCTCCAACCGGCGGCTGACTTGCTCCAGTCCCACACCCGAGCCACTTTTATCTTCCACTGTCTTTGGATGATTACTGTTGCGGATTTCGCAAATCACTTCCTTATCATTCTCCGAAAGATGAATACTGATGAAACTCGATTCAGTAGGGGAGATGCCATGCTTGAAAGCATTCTCTATCAATGAGATAAAGATAAGCGGAGCAATAAGCGTCTGACTGTCAGGCTGAATATCAAATTTAGTAATCATCTGTACATTGGCCGACAGGCGGATGCGCATCAGTTCAATGTAATTTCGGATAAAATCAACCTCTTTACAGAGAGGAACGTACGTTTGTTGGTTATCATATAACACATAACGAAGCAGTTTGCTCAACTCCTGAACTGCTTGTTGCGCTTTGTCCGAATCAAATGCAATCAGTGCATAGATATTATTCAGGGTATTCAGCAGAAAGTGAGGGTTCAGTTGGTTTCGCAGATTTTTCAGTTCCGCTTCCGCACGGTTTCGTTCCGCCTCTTTGCGGGCAGCTTCATTTTGCGTCCATCGCGCGCTCATACGGATAGCGGCACTTAGGCCGATAGTAAATACGAGGCTCAACATATCTCTAAGGAAGAATAGCCATCCCGGAGGCATACCCGGTCTTTTGGCTTTGGGTGCAAATGACGGATCGAATGTCAGGCTTTGCCAGAGATGTAACAAAATGCCGATGACACATAAAAAGATAATGTTGTAGACGATATATCTTTTGGCCTGACTCTGAAACAGATAACGGGGGACAAGAATGAAAAAATTCACGTAGAACGCAATCATAAAAGAGAGTGGTACAGCAAGATGGCGTATATAGGCCATCCAGTTAATGTTCCCGTTTCCACGTTCAACGAAGAAGAACGGGAAACCGAACATAATCCCCCAGCTGATAATGTGTATCAGTATCTCCAGGGGACGACGTGCGGATGTAAAGGTTTGTTTC
>ERZ838399.2739-NODE-2739-length-12509-cov-5.889032_pt1 | contig 12509 bp, 9 predicted proteins | sample MGYA00519683_ERZ838399 | MGnify/ENA primary metagenome ERZ838399 (study PRJEB31850, sample SAMEA3708833) | human gut metagenome | biome: human gut; feature: human-associated habitat; material: faeces | place: China | collected 2014 ...
AGAGCACTTGACTTTTAATCAAGTTGTCCGGGGTTCGAATCCCCGCACGCTCATGCAGACAAGCAAGAACTTTAAAGGTTCTTGCTTTTTTTTGTACTTTTATTTAATATTATGTATAAGAGATATTAGAGACGACAGGAGAGGCAACAGAAGTTATGAGCTAAACAATAAAAAGTACAAATGAGGATGAAGAGTTATGGGGAAAAAGAGAAGATACATCACAGGGCTTGATGGCATAAGAGCAATTGCGGTTATTATGGTACTGGCATATCATTTGAAGCTGGCTTTATTTAAGAGCGGCTTTCTTGGTGTGACAGTATTTTTTGTTTTATCAGGATATTTAATTACAGGCATACTGATTTCCGAAGTGGAAGAAGAAGGAACAATAGATTTGAAGAACTTTTGGCTGAGGCGTATCAGGCGTCTTGTTCCTGCAGTTATGTCAATGGCAGTTGTTATAATATTTGTCAGCACAGTTGTAAACAGAGTTATTTTTACAAAGGGCTGCAAGGATTTCCTGGCATCTGTTCTGGGATTTAATAACTGGTGGCAGATTTTTAATAAGGTATCTTACTTTGAAGCGGCCGGAGTACCATCCCCATTTACGCATTGTTGGTCACTGGCGATTGAAACACAATTTTATCTGATATATCCATTGATTCTTCTGGGAATCTATAAGTTAGCAAAAAGCAGAGGAGAGGGACGGGCAAAGAGAGGTCTTTTGTTTGCCGGAGTAACGTTGCTGCTGGCGCTGATTTCAGTAATTTTGATGATTGTATTATTTGATCCACAGCAGGATGCCAGCCGGGTATATTATGGGACAGACGCGAGAGCATTTTCCCTTTTATTCGGTGCATTACTTGCAATTCTGTGGGAGTACCGGATGGTTCCAAGAAGGCTTTCAGCTAGTGTCAATATGGTTTTGGGCAGTGTGTCTTTTGCAGTGTTGCTCGTGATGACGATAGCAATCAATGCTTCCAGTAATTTCTGGTACAGAGGAGGACAATTTTTTGGAACAATTCTGACCGTATTGATGGTCTATGCAGTATCAGGACGAAAGACCTGACTTAGCAGATTCTTAAGTAATCCACTATTGAAATGGATTGGGGATCGTTCATACAGCATATATCTGTGGCATTATCCAATCATTTTGTTAATCAGTAAGGGGATAAAGGCATCCTGGTGGATTACATTGATTGAGATTGTATTAGTGTTGTCCTGGCAGAGCTTTCTTATCGTTTTATTGAGACACCGATCCGCCATGGTATTATTGGGGAATATTTGAATATTTTAAGAAGCAGACCGAAATCCAGGCAGGAGAAGAAGCGCCAGATACAGGTGGCAAGAAGAAGTTTAAAGGTAATGGCAGGCACATTTGTACTGACCGTGTCACTGATACTTTGCATGATATTTGTGCCGAAGAAAAATGCATTGGATACATTACAAAAACGTGAGGCAAAGGCAAAAGAGACCGGTAAGATGACGGAAGAACAACTTGCAAAGCAGAAAGCGAATGGTTCAGAGAGTGAAGATACCATCTGTACGGCTGATCTGACGGATGATGAGATTCTGGAAGGTTTAAATCTCCTGCTCATCGGGGATTCTATTGCAGTTGATGTGACAGATGATTTTTATGAAATGTTTCCAAACAGCGTCAGTGATACTAAAATCGGACGGATTACATCACTTGGTAAACAAGTTCTTGATTCCTACATTGATGAAAAGAAATGGGAAGGAGAAGGCGTCATATTTGCATCACTTTCGAACAGTCCGATCAATGGTGAACTTGAAGATATTCGGGAGAAGATAGGGAAGGATATGCCATTGTTTCTGACAACAGTCCGGATTCCGCATGATACGTTCGAAGAGGAAAGCAACAGCAAGATAAAAAAATTTGTAGAAGAAAATAATCATACATATCTGATCGACTGGTATGCTGCAAGCGAGGGTCATGATGAGTATTTTGATGCAGACGATACACATTTGCTCTCGGCAGGTGCGAAAGCATATGCAAACTGTATCAAGGAGGCTGTACTGGATGCATACAAGAAGGAGAATATCGAAATTCCTAAGTCAAGATTAGTTAGTAGTACAGACACAAGTACGGACAGCAGTAATGATAGTAGTACAGATACAAGTACAGAATAGTTTTTATTTACTGAGAAAAAAGCATGTAAAACGGGTGTAAAGGCTGTAAACATGGTGTCAGATATTTAACAATAATCACTGATAGAATTCTAACAAGTAAGAAAAATATTTAACGCTTGACTTTATTATCAGACAGCTGTATTCTGAGGTTAAGTTGAAGGAAGGACTTGTGAGATACCACTATCATGTGAGACGCGACACATGGAATGATAGACTGGAGCCGAAGGGGCAAGCAGAAACTCTCAGGCAAAAGGAACGGGTCTGGACAACACTCTGGAGAACAATGGAAGGGATTGTACCGAAGAAGTAACTTACCTGCCATACACGCGAAGACCGGTAAGTAATCTTTCAGGTGAAAGGACAGAGGCAGATAAAAAATAATTAGTCTTAAGATTGTTAAGAAATTATTTTTTACCTGCTTTTTTTGTACCCTTTTTTAAAAATTTTTGGGGAAATTTGGAGGATGATTAGAAAATGAACATGGTTGAACAGGTAACAGATTATGTGAAGAACTATGACGAAGAGGTTGGAAAAGCAATTGAGTTGGAGCTTGGACGCCAGAGAAGAAACCTGGAGCTGATTGCATCTGAGAACATTATCAGCCCGGCAGTGATGATGGCTATGGCAACTGTACCGGCAAATAAATACGCAGAAGGATATCCGGGCAAGAGATATTATGGGGGCTGCGAGAATGTAGATATTATTGAAAATCTGGCAATTGAGAGATTAAAAGAATTATTTGGCTGTGATCATGCATGTGTTCAGCCGCACTCAGGAGCAAATGCAAACAATGCAGTATATCAGGCACTGATTAAACCGGGTGACACAGTAATGGGACTGAACTTGGCACACGGCGGACATCTGACACATGGATCACCGGTAAACCAATCCGGTATTTTATATAATTTTGTTCCTTACAACATCAATGATGACGGAGTACTGGATTACGATGAGATTCGAAAACTTGCACATGAATGTAAGCCGAAGATGATTGTTGCAGGAGCTTCCGCTTATCCAAGAGAGATCCGATTCGATATCTTTGCAGATATTGCAAAAGAAGTTGGCGCTTATCTCTTCGTAGATATGGCACATATCGCAGGACTGGTTGCAGCAGGACTTCACCAGAATCCGGTTCCATACGCAGATGTAGTTACAACGACAACGCACAAGACACTGAGAGGACCAAGAGGCGGAGTGATCATGTGTAAGGAAGAACATGCAAAAGCAATTAACAAAGCAATCTTTCCGGGAACTCAGGGAGGTCCGCTGATGCACATTATTGCAGCAAAAGCTGTTTGTTTCGGAGAGGCATTGAAACCAGAGTTCAAAGAATATCAGCAGCAGGTAGTGAATAACGCGAAAGCACTTGCAAATGCATTGATTGCAGAAGGATTCAATCTGGTAAGTGGTGGAACGGATAACCACTTGATGTTAGTAGATCTTCAGAACATGAACATTACAGGAAAAGAACTTCAGAACCGACTGGATGAGGTTTACATCACAGTCAATAAGAACTCAGTACCAAATGATCCAGCAAGTCCATTTGTAACAAGTGGAATCAGAATAGGTACACCGGCAGTTACAACAAGAGGGCTGAAGGAAGAGGATATGAAGATAATCGCAAAACTGATCAAGATGACGGTGACAGACTTTGAGACAAAGGCAGATGAGATCAGAGATGAAGTCACAAAAATCTGCGAGAAATATCCATTATACGAATAAATTTAACGTGTCTATTAAGAATAAGAAGGAGGATATGACATGGAGTTAAAAACACCACTTTATGGTGCGCATGTGAAAGCAGGCGGTAAGATCGTTCCATTTGCAGGATATCTCTTACCGGTACAGTATGGAACAGGTGTTATCACAGAGCATATGGCAGTTAGAGAAAAAGCAGGACTTTTCGATGTGTCTCATATGGGAGAGGTATTGTGCCAGGGAAAAGATGCACTTGCAAACCTGCAGAAGCTGCTGACAAATGATTTTACTAACATGGTAGATGGGCAGGCAAGATACAGCCCGATGTGTAACGAGAATGGTGGAACAGTAGATGACCTGATCGTATACAAACGTGGAGACAATGATTACTTTATCGTAGTAAATGCGGCAAACAAAGATAAAGATTATCAGTGGATGTTAGACCATCAATTCGGAGAGGTCACATTTACAGATGCATCTTCTGAGTATGGGCAGATCGCACTTCAGGGACCAAAAGCAATGGAGATCCTGAAAAAATTAACGGCAGAAGAGAACATTCCAAAGAAATATTATCATGCAGTATTCGATACAGAGGTAGCTGGAATCCCATGTATCATTTCCAAGACAGGATACACAGGAGAGGACGGAGTCGAGTTATATCTGGCAAGTGAAAATGCTGAGAAAATGTGGGACGCACTTTTAGAGGCCGGAAAAGACGAAGGATTGATTCCATGTGGACTTGGAGCCAGAGATACACTTCGTATGGAAGCAGCAATGCCTCTGTACGGACATGAGATGGATGATGAAATATCACCACTTGAGACAGGCCTGAAATTTGCAGTCAAGATGGGAAAAGAGGAAGACTTCATCGGAAAGAAAGCCATGGAAGAGCGTGGTGAGCCGAAGATTACAAGAATCGGACTCAAAGTAACCGGAAGAGGAATCATCCGTGAGCACCAGGATGTCTATGTTGGAGAAAAGAAAATCGGACATACAACAAGCGGAACACATTGTCCGTTCCTGGGATATCCAATCGCAATGGCACTGGTAGATGCCGGAAGTGTAGAGATTGGAAATAAAGTAGAAGTTGACGTCAGAGGACGTAAAGTTGAGGCAGAAGTCATAGCACTGCCATTCTACAAGAGAGCAAAATAAGTTTCGAAGAAGCATTCTCGAATTTAAATAAGACAAAATGTAAAAAGAAAAGGAGATTTCATCATGGAAGTAAGAGAAGGATTATTATATGCAAAATCACATGAGTGGGTAAAAGAAGAAGGAGATGTTGTTACAATTGGTCTTACAGACTACGCACAGTCTGAGCTTGGAGACTTAGTATTTGTAAATCTTCCGGAAGAGGGAGACAGCGTAACTGTTGGAGAGGCATTTGGAGATGTAGAATCTGTAAAAGCTGTATCTGATGTATATTCACCAGTTTCCGGAGTTGTGTGTGAGATTAACGAGGAGCTCTTAGATGCACCGGAATCTATCAACGGAGCACCATATGATGCATGGTTTATCAAAGTTAAAGAAGTATCTGAGAAAGAGGAATTATTATCACCATCAGAATACGAGGCATTTGTAGCAAGCGAGCAGTAAGACAAAGACGGGAGGTGGACGGCATATGGGAAGCTATGTACCGAATACGTTAGAAGAACGTCAGGAAATGTTAAAAGAGATCGGATACAATTCTATTGATGATCTGTTCGCACATATTCCTGAGGAGGTTAAGATCAAAGGCGGACTGAATATTCCGGAAGGAAAGTCAGAACTGGAAGTCCGCAGAGAGATGGAAAATATCGCATCAAAGAATCAGGTATTTAAGACCATTTTCCGAGGTGCAGGAGCATACAGACATTTTATTCCATCCATAGTGAACAGTGTGATTTCAAAAGAAAATCTGCTGACAGCATATACACCGTATCAGGCAGAGATCAGTCAGGGAATCTTACAGTCCATTTTCGAGTATCAGACAATGATCTGTGATCTGACCGGAATGGACGTGTCCAATGCCTGTGTGTATGACGGTGCCGAGGCGGCAGCAGAAGGTGTGGCAATGTGCCAGGAGAGAAAGCGTAAGAAAGCCTTCGTATCCACAGCGATCTTGCCGGATGCACTGGCAACGATACATACGTATTGTCATGGAAATGGAATGGAGATCGTGGAGATTCCGGAAAAAGACGGTGTGACAGATCTGGATTATCTGAAAGAAAATATAGACGAGCAGACAGCATGTGTCTATAGCCAGCATCCGAACTATTACGGTAATCTGGAAGATGCACAGGCAATCGGGGAAATTGCTCATGGTGCCGGGGCAAAATATATCATGGGTGTGAATCCAATCTCCCTTGGAATTATCAAGACACCGGCAGAGTACGGTGCAGATGTGGCAGTCGGAGATGGGCAGCCACTGGGACTTCCACTTGGATTTGGAGGACCATACTTAGGATTTATGGCAGCCACAGAAGGCATGATGAGAAAGCTTCCGGGAAGAATTGTCGGTCAGACAGAAGATCATAATGGAAAGACCGGATATGTATTAACACTTCAGGCAAGAGAGCAGCATATCCGCAGAGAAAAAGCTTCCAGTAACATTTGTTCCAATCAGGCACTTTGTGCGCTGGCAGTTGGCGTGTACATGTCGGCTATGGGAAGTGAAGGAATCAAAGAAGCAGCGCTTCAGTCTGCTTCCAAAGCACATTATCTGGCAGCAGAGCTTGATAAGATCGGATTCAAAGTAGAGAATAAGGGAGAATTCTTCCACGAATTTGTAACTGTATCTGAAAAATGTCCTTGCGAAGCATTAAAGGCGCTGGAAGAGCATGGAATCCTGGGAGGATATCCACTTGGAAACCATCGAGTATTATGGTGCTGTACAGAGATGAACACAAAAGAAGAGATGGATGAAGTTATCCGCATTTTAAAGGAGGTGTAGAGCATGTTAGTATTTGAAAAAAGCAGAGCCGGACGAGGCATGAGCATGCTCCCAGCCTGCGATGTAGAAATCAAAAAACCTGGTGAGAAGGATGCAAGACAAAAAGAGCTTCACCTTCCGCAAATGTCTGAGAATGACCTTTCCAGACACTATACAGAACTGGCAAAGAAATCCCATGGAGTCAATGATGGTTTCTATCCACTTGGATCTTGTACGATGAAGTACAATCCGAAAATTAATGAAGACATGGCAGCATTGCCTGGATTTACCCAGATCCATCCGCTGCAGCCAGAACATTCTGTACAGGGATGCCTGGAAGTTCTGAAAAAATCCGAAGAATATCTGTGCGAGATCACAGGAATGGACGGTATGACATTCCAGCCTGCAGCAGGAGCTCACGGAGAGTTTACAGGTCTGATGCTCATTAAGGCATATCACGAGAGCAGAGGAGATGAGAAGAGAACAAAAATCATTGTACCGGATTCGGCGCATGGAACTAACCCGGCCAGTGCGACAATGGCAGGCTATAAGGTAGTCAGCATTGCATCGGCACCGGACGGAGGAGTAGACCTTGAAGCGTTAAAGGCAGCATGTGGAGAAGATACTGCAGGACTGATGCTGACCAATCCGAACACGGTCGGACTGTTTGACAAAAATATTTTAAAAATTACAGAAATCGTACATGAATGCGGCGGTCTTTGCTATTACGATGGAGCAAACCTGAATGCAGTTATGGGAACTGTAAGACCTGGAGATATGGGATTCGACGTGATTCACCTGAACCTTCATAAGACATTTTCAACACCTCATGGAGGCGGAGGTCCGGGAAGCGGACCGGTTGGCTGCAAGAGTATGTTGCTGCAGTTCCTGCCATCCTACAGAGTGGTAGAAAAAGAAGGGGCTCTGGCAATGGAGAAAGCCGAGCACAGCATTGGTGAGATGAAAGAATTCTATGGAAACTTCCTTGTAGTTGTCAAAGCACTGACTTACCTGATGACACTTGGAAAAGAAGGAATTCCGGAGGCAAGCCAGAACGCAGTTCTGAACGCGAACTATATGATGAACAAGTTAAAAGACCTCTATACAATGGCATATGATGAGGTATGCATGCATGAGTTTGTTATGAGTCTGGAAGATCTGAAGAAGAAAGCAGGCGTATCTGCAATGGATATCGCAAAAGGACTTCTGGATAACGGAATCCATCCGCCTACAATGTATTTCCCGTTAATTGTACATGAAGCGCTGATGGTAGAGCCGACAGAGACAGAGTCAAAAGAAGTACTGGATCATGCAATTGAGGTATTTCGTAAGCTTTACAATGACGCACTTGAGAATCCGGAAAGCCTGCTTCAGGCACCGGTGACAACACCGGTCACAAGAATGGATGAGGTAGAGGCAGCAAGACATCCGGTATTGAAATATGAGTTTGAATCATAATTCGCAGATGTAACAACAAGAATATAAAAAAATTGAAAAGAATAGGATAAGGGGATCGCATATGGTAGAGAAGATTACTTACATTGAGAGCGGTCAGTTTCATCCATATAAAAACCTTGCAGTGGAGGAGTATTTACTCCTCCACTGTGAGCCTCAGGAGTGTATTTTATATTTGTGGCAGAATCAGAATACCGTTGTAATCGGAAGAAATCAGAATGCCTGGAAAGAATGTAAAGTTGAAAGTCTTGAGGAAAATGGAGGACATCTGGCACGTCGTCTTTCCGGTGGCGGAGCGGTATATCATGATCTGGGAAATCTGAATTTCACATTTCTCGTATCAAAAGAAAATTACAGCATTGACAGACAGTTGGAAGTTATTGTCAAAGCAGTGCAAAAGTTAGGTGCAAAAGCGGAGAAGTCTGGAAGAAATGACATTTTGATTGATGGAAAGAAATTTTCCGGAAATGCATTTTATGAGCAGGAGCAGCATTGCTATCATCACGGAACATTGATGATGAATGTGAACAAAGAGATGCTTTCCAAGTATCTGACTGTATCAAAGGAAAAATTACAGTCCAAAGGTGTGGACTCTGTAAAATCAAGAGTGACTAATCTGGTGGATTACATACCGGATCTGACATTGGAAGCATTGAAAAAAGCACTTCGTGAAGCATTTGAAGAAGTCTATGGCCTGACATCGAATGAGTGTAAGATGGAAGACCTGGATCAGAAAGAAATCGAAATGAGGACGAAACATTTTTCCTCCTGGGACTGGCGCTTTGGACGGAAAATTGATTTCCAGTATGAGATATCAAAGAGATTTTCGTGGGGGCAGATGAATATTCAGTTCCAGGTGGATAAAGGAAAGATTTCTGATGTCAATGTGTACTCAGATTCGCTGAAACCTATGACGATCGAGAAGCTTCCGAAGTATTTAAAAGGTATCCGTTATCATAAGAAGAATATTTGCTCGGAGCTTAGACTTTACTGGGCTGAGGACAAGCAGGAAGAAGAGATGATAGCAGATATTATCGAGTGGATAAAAGAGGAAGAACTCTAGCAGAAAAAATGTCTTTCCGAATTCAATTCAAGTGTTACATCCAGTTGAACAAGGTGGAAAGATAAGAAAGAAGTTGTGGAAAAAGACACTGCCATCTGGCAGTATTGTGGATAATTACAGGAGGACATCAGTATGAGCGAGAAATATGATGTAATCGTGATCGGTGCCGGACCGGGAGGATATGTGGCTGCTATTAAGGCAGCAAAGCTTGGATTTAAAACGGCTGTTATTGAGGCAAGAGAAGCAGGCGGAACATGTCTGAACCGTGGATGTATTCCGGCAAAAGCAATGATTCATGCAGCAGAAGTATATAGAAGCGCAAAAGAGTGTGAGCGCTTTGGTATCCATGCAGAAAATGTAACATTTGATTTTGAAAAAATATTTGAATACAAAGAAGAGACAACAAAGCAGCTTGTTTCCGGTGTGGAAGGGCTGTTTAAGGGCAACGAAGTTGACCAGATCTCCGGAAAAGGAACCCTTCTTCCGGATAAGAAAGTAAAAGTTGTGTCTGAAGGCGGGGAACAGGTGCTGGAAGCAGAGCATATCATTCTGGCAGCAGGATCTAAGCCGTTGATCCTGCCGATTCCGGGAATGGATCTTCCGGGAGTCCTGACCAGTGATGAACTGTTCCGTATGAAGAGTGTGCCGGAGAGCCTTACAATTATCGGTGGCGGAGTTATCAGTGTGGAATTCGCAACGGTTTACGCAGAACTTGGCTGTAAGGTGACGATTCTTGAGGCACTCCCGAGAATTCTTCCGAATATGGATAAGGAGATCTCTCAGAATTTGAAATTAATTTTGAAAAAACGTGGCATTGATATTCACACAGCAGCTGCTGTACAGGGTGTAGAAGCAGATGGAGACCAGTACATTTGTAAGTATGTGGAGAAAGAAAAAGAGCAGAATGCAGCCTCCCAGTATGTATTATGTGCGGTTGGAAGATGCCCGAACACAGACGGACTCTTTACAGAAGATGCGACACCGGAGATGAACCGCGGACGTGTCGTTGTAAATGAGAAGTTCGAGACAAGTATTCCGGGCGTGTATGCAATCGGAGATCTGATCTTTGGAGCACAGCTTGCCCATGCAGCAAGTGCCCAGGGAATCCAGGTGGCAGAGCAGCTTGCCGGAAAAGAAGTGTCTGTCGATGTAAATGTAGTTCCGGGCTGTGTATACACAGATCCTGAAATTGCATCTGTCGGTATTACGGAAGATGAGGCAAAAGAAAAAGGCATTGCTGTTAAAGTTGGTAAGTTCATTATGAGTGCCAATGGAAAATCTCTCATTACAAAAGAAGAGAGAGGATTTATTAAAATTGTTGCAGAGGAAGAAAGCAGCGTGATCGTCGGAGCACAGATGATGTGTGCAAGAGCGACAGATATGATTGGTGAATTCGTAACAGCAGTTGCCAATAATATGACAATGTCACAGCTTCTGAAAGGTATGCGTGCACATCCGACTTACAATGAAGGAATCGGAGAAGCGCTTGAAGAGCTGGAAGGCGGAGCAATTCATGTAATGCCGAAGAAAAAAATAATTTTCTATAACTTTGAAGAAGAGGAACATATATGGGAAGTATTTTTGATATTTTAGGACCGGTCATGGTCGGTCCATCCAGTTCCCATACAGCGGGAGCTGCCAGGATCGGTTATACGGCCCGGCAGCTTTTTGGCGAATCTGTGAAAAAAGCAGAAGTATATCTTCACGGGTCATTTGCCGCTACGGGGAAAGGGCATGGTACAGACCGTGCGATTATTGCAGGGCTTCTTGGAATGAAACCAGATGATTTGAGAATTCCAGTGGCATTTGAGGAAGCCAAAAAAGCTGGAATGGAATTTACGATTGCAAATAAGGAATTAAAAAATGCACATCCGAATACCGCCAGAGTGATTATGGAAAATGCTGATGAAAGAAGGATGGTCATTCAGGCGTATTCTATCGGCGGAGGCCGGATCCGTGTCAGCAATCTTGACGGAATTGAAGTTGATTTCAGTGGAGAAAGTAATACATTGATCGTCCGCAACCAGGACAGACCGGGATGTATTACGGAGGTCAGTGCAGCACTTAGCAAAGAAAAAATCAATGTAGCAACCATGCAGGTGTTCCGCCACAAGAGAGGCGGAAGCGCAGTCATGGTTGTAGAGACAGACCAGCCAATTCCACAGAATGTAGTGTCAGAGCTGAAAAAGAAAGAAGATATTCTGGAAGTGATCTCACTGAATCTGGAAGAAAGGGGGGCTTAACATGGCATATCAGGCAGTGGAAGAAATACAGAACCGATGTGAAAAAGAAGGCATTCCTTTCTGGAAAGCAGTGCAGTTAGAGGACTGTGAGGAAAATGGAATTACAGAAGAAGAATCCTGGCAGCAGATGACACTGATGTGGACCCGGATGAAAGAAGGCGTAGATGCATATAATCCTTCTGAGATATCCAGAAGTGGTCTGGTAGGAAAAGAAGGCGGTCTCATGGATGAGTATCGTCAGAATGAAAAGCCACTTTGTGGTGATTTTGTGTCAAAGGTGATTGCAAATGCGTTAAAAATGGGATGTAATAATGCCTGTATGAAACGTATCGTTGCAGCACCAACGGCAGGTGCATGCGGTGTTATGCCTGCAGTTCTTGTCACTTATTTCAGGGAGTATGGCGTAGAGGAAGACCGTATGATCGAAGCTATGTATGTGGCAGCAGGAATCGGACAAGTCATTGCAAACCGAGCATCTCTGGCTGGGGCATCTGGTGGATGTCAGGCAGAAATTGGTTCAGGATCTGGAATGACAGCGGCAGCAATCTGTGCAGTCAAAGGAGGAAGTGCTGTTCAGATGGGGCATGCTTGTGCGATGGCACTCAAGAATCTGATGGGGCTTGTGTGTGATCCGGTAGCAGGGCTTGTAGAAGTTCCGTGTGTAAAAAGAAATGTAGGCGGTGCAGTCAATGCATTGGCGGCAGCAGATATGGCACTGGCAGGAATTATCAGTCAAATTCCGGTGGATCAGGTCATTGATGCTATGGGTGAAGTCGGAATGAAGATGGATGTAAGTCTTAGAGAAACCAGTCTTGGGGGCGTAGCGGTCAGTCCACGAGGGGTGGAGATTGCGGAAAAGCTTGGAATGTAAAGCAGAAATTTCTTGATACGAATAATATAGATAACTGTTTCACATCTGGAAAACAGTTATCTATATTTTTGGTTTGCGCGCCATGGGTGCGCTCTAATGGGTGAAAGTCCCGAACACGCC
>ERZ838399.2747-NODE-2747-length-12469-cov-4.664492_pt1 | contig 12469 bp, 8 predicted proteins | sample MGYA00519683_ERZ838399 | MGnify/ENA primary metagenome ERZ838399 (study PRJEB31850, sample SAMEA3708833) | human gut metagenome | biome: human gut; feature: human-associated habitat; material: faeces | place: China | collected 2014 ...
GAATCAAACGCAAATTCCAGCACCTTCATGCCCGGAAAACCGCTTTCCTGCACCAGACGGCGCACCGAATCCGTCACATACCCAAGATCCTCGGCAATGACCTGCTTCCAGCCAAGAGCCTGCTCCACTTTCCGGAACAAATCAATGCCCGGTCCCTTTTCCCAGTGTCCGTTCACGGCAGAATTTTCACCGTAAGGAATGGAATAATACTCGTCAAAGCCGCGGAAATGATCGATGCGCACGACATCGTAAAGCCGGAAACAATGGGCCAGTCTTGAGATCCACCACTGATATCCGGTCTCGCGGTGATAGTCCCAGCGGTACAGCGGATTTCCCCAGAGCTGTCCGTCTGCGGAGAAACCATCCGGCGGACAGCCGGCTACCGCAAGGGGCACATTGTCTCTATCTAACTGAAACAGCTCCGGATGCGCCCAGGCATCCGCGCTGTCCATGGATACATAGATCGGAATATCTCCGATCAGCTGGATACCCCGCTCATTGGCATAGGTTTTCAGCTGGTTCCACTGGCGGTAAAACTGATACTGCAGATACTGCTGGAATTCAATATCAAAATAGAGTTCTTCACGATAATAATCCATGGCATTGTTCCAGCGGAGTCTGATATCCTCAGCCCATTTGGTCCATTCTACACCTTCGAAACGGTCTTTTACTGCCATAAACAGAGCATAATCTGACAGCCACCAGCTGTTCTCTGCTACGAATTTCTGATAGTCAGGATTCTTGCTGATATCACTGTTCTCGTATGCTTTTCTCAGAAGAGGATAACGGCCTTTGTAGATTTTTTCATAATCTACCTCATCAGGCTTCTTTCCCCAGTTAACTTTCTCGCAGTCTTTCTTATCAAGAACTCCTTCTTCCACAAGTGTATCCAGATCAATAAAATATGGATTACCTGCAAATGTAGAGAAAGACTGATATGGAGAATCTCCATAGCTGGTCGGTCCCAGTGGCAGAATCTGCCAGTAAGTCTGTCCGGCTTCCTTTAACCAGTCTACAAATTCATATGCACTTTTGGAAAAACATCCGATGCCATAGTCTGATGGAAGGCTGCTGATCGGCATTAATATTCCTGCTGCTCTTTTTCCCATGATTCTTGTCTCCTTCGTGATTTTTCACTGTTACCGCTTATACTTTCTCCGATTAATCCAAAATCTGGTATCAATCTCACTATAAGCGGCAGTTTTATATACCTTATGCGCAATTGTTTTTTTTATTATATCTATTTTTTGTGCAAATTGCAATATAACTTTTATATTATATGGTTTTTCGTGAAAATCACTAATTAACGCCTGATCCTTTTCAACATCTTTCATATCAAATGTCAGTCATTTTCCTTCCAAAACAACTTTTTTCATCCGGATATCCAATATCTGCTTTACTGCCTGCTCATAACCGAATCATTTCTTTACAGCTCATCTATCCATATCAGAAACTTATAATTATAATGCAATATTGCTATTTTACGTTTCGTTTCCGATATGGTAGGATGTGTTCGGTTAAAAAAATAACAAAGTAACATTTCTATGACAGCTTTCGTTATACACATAAAAAATTCTAAAGAAAGAGGTAAGAAAATGGAAGACAACAAATTATGTCTCGAAAAGCAGCCTTTAAATCAGGAAATGCTTGACAAAATCGATGCTTACTGGCGTGCAGCTAACTATCTGTCTGCCGGACAGCTCTATCTTCTTGACAATCCGCTTCTGAGAGAGCCATTAACAATGGACCAGATCAAGAAGAAAATCGTTGGTCACTGGGGAACTGTACCAGGACAGAACTTCGTTTATGTACACTGCAACCGTGTCATCAAACGTTATGACCTTGATATGATCCTGCTTTCCGGTCCGGGACATGGCGGAAACTTCATGATCGCCAACACTTATCTGGAAGGTTCTTACAGCGAAGTTTATCCTAACATCAGCCAGGATGAGGAAGGTATGAAGAAAATGTTCAAACAGTTCTCCTTCCCATGCGGAGTTCCGAGCCACTGTGCACCGGAAACACCTGGTTCTATCAACGAAGGTGGTGAGCTTGGTTATTCCATCGCTCATGCATTCGGAGCTGTATTCGATAATCCAGACCTGATCGCTACTACTGTTGTAGGTGACGGTGAAGCTGAGACCGGCCCTCTGGCAACATCCTGGCAGTCCAACAAATTCCTGAACCCGATCACAGACGGTGCTGTCCTTCCTGTTCTTCACTTAAACGGATATAAGATCAGCAACCCGACTATCTTCTCCCGTCTTTCTCATGAAGAACTTGAATGCTTCTTCAAAGGCTGTGGCTGGAAACCATACTTCGTTGAAGGCGACGACCCAATGACCATGCACAAGAAGATGGCTGAGACAATGGATACTGTAATCGAAGAGATCAAAGCAATCCAGAAGAACGCCCGTGAGAACAATGATCCGGAGCGTCCGGTATGGCCAATGATCATCCTTCGTACTCCTAAGGGATGGACAGGTCCTAAGGTTGTTGACGGACTTCAGATTGAAGGTTCTTTCCGTGCTCATCAGGTTCCGATCACCATGGAAAAACCAGAACACCTGGAACTTCTCAAAGAATGGCTGGAAAGCTATCGTCCACAGGAACTGTTCGATGAAAACGGATGCCTGATTCCTGAACTGGCAGAACTGACTCCTAAGGGAAATGCACGTCTTGGTGCTAACCCACATGCTAACGGCGGACTTCTTCTGAAAGACCTTCGTCTCCCGGATTTCCGTGACTACGGTATTGAAGTAGAGCCTGGCAAGACAAAAGCTCAGGATATGATCGAACTTGGCGGATACATCCGTGACATCTTCAAACTGAATGAAGAGAACAAAAACTTCCGTATCTTTGGACCAGACGAAAGTATGTCCAACCGTCTGTACAAAGTATTTGAATATCAGAAACGTGACTGGAACGCAGAAATGCTTGATACTGATGACTGCCTTGCAAGAGACGGACGTATCATGGACAGTATGCTCAGCGAGCATATGTGTGAAGGATGGCTGGAAGGTTACCTGTTAACAGGTCGTCATGGCTTCTTCGCAAGCTATGAAGCATTCATCCGTATCGTTGACTCCATGGCAGCTCAGCATGCTAAATGGCTGAAAGTCTGCAACCAGCTTTCCTGGAGACAGCCGATCGCATCCCTGAACTTCATCCTGACATCCAACGTATGGCAGCAGGACCACAACGGATTTACACATCAGGATCCTGGATTCCTCGATCACATCGCCAATAAGAAAGCAGACGTGGTTCGTATGTACTTACCACCAGACGCTAACTGCTTACTCTCCTGCTTCGATCACTGCATCAAGAGTAAGAACTATGTAAACGCAATCGTAGCTTCCAAACATCCAAGCTGCCAGTGGCTGACCATGGAGCAGGCTGTTAAGCACTGCACACAGGGTATCGGTATCTGGGAGTGGGCAAGCAATGACTGTGGTGAAGAACCAGACGTTGTTATGGCTTGCTGTGGTGATACACCTACACTTGAGATCATGGCTGCTGTTACCATCCTTCGTGATGAAATGCCAGAACTTAAGATCCGTGTTGTTAACGTTGTCGACCTGTTCAAACTGGAATCCGACCATAAACATCCACATGGCTTAAGTGATGCAGAGTACGATGCGATCTTCACAAAAGACAAACCGGTTATCTTTGCATTCCACGGATATCCAACACTGATCCACGAACTTACATATGGTCGTCACAATCACAATGTATCTGTTCATGGATATCAGGAAGAGGGTACTATCACTACTCCATTCGATATGCGTGTACAGAACCAGATTGACCGTTTCAACCTTGTAAAAGATGCCATCATGCATCTGCCACAGCTTGGAAACAAAGGTTCTTACTTAATCCAGAAGATGAACGACAAGCTTGTTGAGCACAAACAGTACATCGCTGAATACGGCCAGGATCTTGAAGAGATCAGAAACTGGGAGTGGCATAAATAATCTCTGACCACAGTTTCATTTGCAGATTCGGAGAATGATTTTTAATCATCCGGACAGTGATAAATTCCTTATAATAAAATCAGCCATCAGGGATTCGCATAATATGGATTTCCTGATGGCAATTGTTCAAACGTTCAGACAGGGCAGGTATCTGTGTTTTTCACATGATATCTGCCCTGTCTTTATTTCTTTTATGTCTTTATTTCTCTACGCCTCTGTGCATTCCCTTTCTGCCAGAAACTTCTGAAATGCCTTTGACGCAATACTCTGCGGATATTCCGTGTCATGGATCAGAATAATGCTTCTCTCCGGAAAGGTCTCATTTACATCAATTGCAAAAACTTTCCCTGATGCCAGATCATCTTTTGCAAACTCCTCCGGCAGAAATCCGATTCCCATATTGTAACGTACTGCCGGAAGGATCATGTCCGTAGTCGCCAGCTCTACATCCGGCGAAAACTGTAAGCCATTTTTCGCAAAATACGCATTCAGGAATCTTCTGGTGATTGCCTCAGAAGTCAGGCTGATCCATGGATAGGCAGACAGTTCTTCCAGCGAAGTCTTCCGTCCCTTCAGTTCTGAAAAGCGGCTTCCACTGATCAGAATTTCTTTATACTTTCGCACAACTTTCATCTTCAGTGGCTCTGTCACCTGTAAGGCCGCCGACACAACCGCAAGGTCTACTTTCCCCTCTTTCAATGCATCGACAGAATCCGTCGTACTGTTATTCAGTATCTTAAAGTGGACATTCGGATATTGAATATTAAAGTCTCTGACAGCTTCAAACAGATAACAGTGAAGCGCCGTCTCTGTTGCACTGATATAGATGGTTCCATTTTCCAGACTGATCAGATTATTCAGATTATCTTCCGCTTTAAAAAACTGTGCGCATCCCGCAGCCACATATTCATAAAAAATCCGCCCCTCCGGTGTCAGCTTCATTCCGCTTTTACTTCGGGTAAACAATCTGCATCCCAGGATATTTTCAAGATTATGTATTGTCCTTGTCACCGCAGGCTGACTGGTCTTTAAAACTGATGCCGCTTTCGTCAGATTTTCATACTTGGATACATAATAAAAAACTTTATAATACTCAAAATTCGCGTTCATTTTCTTCTCCGTCTGTCATCATCAAGTCCTTTTTTACGCGCATATTCTAACATAAATTTTTCTTCCATACAATCTTTACAATCGTTTTCGCAGGCTTTATAATTACTTTTGGTCATTTGATCATTTTTCTGTTCAGCCATTTTCTGACAGAAGCCAAACAATATTTATATGTAACCCACAATACAAAAAGTGCTGGCTTTACAGCATTTTTTTATTGCACAATTCTTTTTCGGGAGGATATTTTCTTTCTATGTTTTCTATATTGCGTTTTTTTGTACAATACAATATAATAAATTCAGAATTTATTTATGCAAAAAGACGAAAGTGAGGAAATATGAAACACACAAAAGACTGGTACAAAGATCTGGTCATTTACCAGATTTACCCTCGAAGTTTTAAAGATGGAAACAATGACGGAATCGGAGATCTGAAGGGAATGATTGAGAAATTAGATTATCTGAAAGAGCTTGGCATCAATGCCGTATGGATGTCCCCTGTCTACGCTTCTCCGAATGTGGATAACGGCTACGATATCTCCGATTATTTCGCGATCATGGAAGAATTCGGAACCATGGAAGACTGGGAAGCTTTCCGCGACAGCGCACATGAACGCGGCATCGCCATTATCATGGATCTGGTTCTGAACCATTCTTCTGACAAACATATCTGGTTCCAGGAATCAAGAAAATCCCGCAATAATCCTTACAGCGATTATTATATCTGGCGTGACCCTGCCCCGGACGGAGGTGCACCGAACTGCTGGATGTCTGTATTCGGCGGAAGTGCCTGGGAATATGTCCCGGAAAGAGGACAGTATTATCTTCACTTCTTTGCCAGAGAACAGCCGGATCTGAACTGGGATAATCCGGAAACCAAAGAGAAAATCTTTGATATCATCCGTTTCTGGAATGAGAAAGGTGTCGACGGCTACCGCATTGACGCCATCAGCTATCTGGACAAAGGTCTGGACGGACGTGCAGATATGAATGAACCGATCGGTACTGTCGCATGTGTAAATCTCGAGGGAACGCACCGCTACATCCGCGAAATGGTTGCTGCAACCATGACTCCGGACAATCTGATGAGTGTCGGAGAAGTCAACATCAATAATGAACAGGATGCCATCAACTATTCCAGTGCTGCAAGCAAAGAATTTAACATGTCAATCCCGTTTGTTCCTCCAATCGTAGAAATCCAGACCTGGTCACCTGAGAAAATGAAACGTGACCTGAAAAAAGACTATGAAACTCTGAAAAAAGACGGCTGGTGGGCAAGATTTTTAAGCAACCATGACAAACCACGTCAGGTTTCCCTCTATGGAAATGATAAAGAGTTCTGGGCAGAATCTGCGAAAATGCTGGCATGCTACCTGCATACACTTCCGGGAACCCCATTTGTTTTCCAGGGTGAAGAATTCGGAATGACTAATGTCGCATTCCCGTCCATCGATGATTATGACGATATTGATACACGCAATTATTATAAAACCATGATTGAAAATGGCTCTTCCCCGGAAGAAGCACTTGCAGAATCCCAGAGCATCAGCCGCGATAACGCAAGAACCCCAATGCAGTGGAATGACAGTTCAAACGGGGGATTTTCCGAGCATACTCCATGGCTTGGTGTCAATCCAAACTATAAGATCATCAATGCAGAAAGCCAGATGAATGATGACTCTTCCGTCTTCAGATTCTATCAGAATCTCATTGCACTGCGCAAAGAACATCCGGTAATGGCTCATGGCGATTTTAAACTCTGCTGCCCGGAAGAAGGACCAGTAATTGCCTATACCAGAAGTTATCAGACCAAAACATGGCTGGCAGTACATAACTTCTCTGCATCCATGCAGAAGTTCGATTATGCCGCTGAAAATATTGAATTACCGTATGATACTCCTGTTATCATCTCCAATTACGGTGAAAACGAAGTGGAATACGGTAATGGAACACTGGTGCTCAAGCCTTACGAAACTGTTGTTTTTCAGCTTCATTAAATGAATCGTTATCATTTCCATAACGTAGAAAAAAGAGTCAGAAATGACTCTTTTTTCCGTTTGCAACAGACTTACTTGATTCGGTTAAAATCAGCAAAAAATAATGCCTTAACTTCCTGAAATTTCTCACTCAAATTCGTTTTTTATGGTCCTTCATTCCGTCTCATTCACTTTTTCCTGTAAAAATGACATGATCTCTTCATAGCTTTTTCCACTTTTTTCTACCGCTTCCAAAAGCTTTTTTTTACATATTTCATCCTTTTTTGCATACAGATCCTTCAGTTTTTTTACATCAAAATCATACCTCGCTTTTGATCTTGCTACGGCTTCTTCCTGCTTTTTTATCTCTTCTTCAATGGAATCTTAACTTCCTGATAATTTAACTCTCGATTGCCCCAAACCCTCATGAATAGTAGATTTGCGAGTATTTTATATGTTAATTCTCGAGAGATAATTAATTCTCTTATCATTAACGATACAATACGCAAAATCCGCATAAATAAGCCATTCTTTGGAAACGAGAGTTAATTTTACAGGAAGTTAAGAATGGAATGTTCTTTCCTCGGTCTTGCCATCTGTATCCTCCTCCAGTTCTTCTTTCTTTATATTTCTTTCCAGCTCATGGCTTAATTCTTCTGTCTGTTTCCTTATGTAATTACCATCCATCTGGAATGCTTTCAGGATCGTTTTTTGTACTGCCGTCAGCCCATGGTCTAACCGGTATCTTCCATCTGACTGCCTTACCATCTCTATCTTTTCCAGTTCCCGTATCGCCGCCGGAACCGTCATATAATTCGGTCTCTTTTCCAGATTTTCTTCTTCGTCTTTCAGCATTATATAGATCCGGCTGCGTATGATCAGGGCAACAAACTCCACAAATATCTTTGCAAATGCCGCTTCATCTGACTGTACCCGGAGGCTCTTATTTCCAAGATACGATTTATCTTCACGGAACAGTTTTTCCGAACTATCCCTGCTTTTATACAGCTCAATCGCTTCCTTTGCTGTCATCTTATGCGATGTAACGATGACAAAATATCCACACAGGGACAATTCCTCTTCTATCACTTTTTCCTTTTCCCTGGCATATAAAAATGTCCCATCTTCCTCATATATTTCCAGGCGAAAATACTGCCGGTATCCTTCACCAATACTGACTTTTTTCCCTTTTATACGGTCAAGATACTGGCCCATCCGTTCAATCTTTCCTTCTGTCTGTTCCCTTTCTGCGGTAGCTTTCTGATCCGAATAAAAAATGTGGAAATACCTCTCTTTTTTATCTGTGGCATACATCTGCTTTTTTACTGTCATCCCGTAAGCCTTATATTTCCTGATCCCGTACTCCCGGTGCATTTCAAATGTCCCTTTATTTTCCAGTACCAGTCCTTTTACAAAGGATGCCATTCCCCTTACCATGATCACAAAATCATATCCACATTCATCCATGTACTGGATATTTTCTTTACTGAAATATCCCCTGTCAAGGATAAATCCGGCACGCTTATATCCATACCCTTTCGCCTTTTCCAGCATGTACTGGAGCTGCGAAACATCCACAATACTTCCCGGATACTGTTCATAAAATAACGGCTCCCGGTTATATGTATCATATGCAACCGAATAGTTAAATACCGGCAGTTCACGGTTGTCTTTTGGATGGCCAAACTCCACCATCTCCAGTTCCCCTGCCTGGCAGTTTTTATTCGTAGAATCATAAGAAATGTAGATCTTTTCCCTGTGGTCTCTCTTCTCATTCCACTCGTTCAGAAAGCCGATCCTCTGCTCATCTGTCATCCCGGAAAAGAAATCTGAGATCCCTGAATCACTGTATATATGCATCCCTTCTGTAAATAATGGATGGTTATATGTATAATCCGGATAATACTGCGCAGCATTATTCTCACTGATAATTGAATATGCAGCCAGATCTAAAAACAGACCGGTATCTCTTTTTCCCAGATACTTTTCAATCATCCATGGAAGCCGGTATTCTTTTATGATCTTTCTCAGTACAAAGTAGTTTCCTACCCGAAGACAGCTGCTCCTTATGCTGTCTTTTTTCATCACTGAAAGCTCTACATCCGCAAAATATTTCAGGAAATTTTCATTGGGGATCATCAGTTCCGAAGATGTTTCTGACCTCTTTCCGATCACTTTCTGCTCCGGAACATTATACTTTTTATCAGCATGATAAGTTCGCTTCAGGACATATTTTTCCTTTTTTAATCTGGTTTATACGTCCTGGTACAACAGGTATTTTTATCTCACAGTTAAGATACATTCTTATCACCTCTGTGGAAAGATTGAGTTTATTTTCTCACTCAATATTATACTGCTGTTCGAACGCTCCAGCGACCTAAAAAGCCCGTATTTTCAATGGTTTTCGCACTTTTTATTTTTTTGAGTGAGAAAATTTCAGGAAGTTGAGGCTGCAACAACAAAATGCAGGTTTTTCCTTATTTTTTCAGTATTTTCAGGGCATTCTCAATCAATACAATTTACTTGAGTTGCACTTTATTATGGAAATTCACATATGGAAAATGCAAGTTTCAAACACCGCATATTTACTTGCTTTTTGCAAAATGTTAGCCAGAATTAGAAGTTTTAGTGGAACTCAAATGCAGAGTTCATATTTATGAAAAAGTTGTAAAGTGGTGTATTTTTACGCATTCCACAGTATTTATCCCATTACTCTGACAGGCATACCCGCCAATTCCACTTTGCATTTCTTTTTATAAAACGAAATACCATATTTCAAAATATATTCTATTCCTTCTTCCAAAAACAGTTCTTCATATCTTTTATCTTCTATCTGCTTCAGTGCTTCTGCACAACCAGCTTCCAGATTTCCATTTTCAGCATATTTTATTTCTATAACAATTCCCTTTTCCTCATCTTCTGTCTCTATCAGAATATCACTGTATCCGTCTCCTGACTCCTTATTTGATGAGGTACTCCATGATTCCTGAAAACCAAGAATTCCAAATAAGATACCATGATAAAAATTTTCTTTCATCTCTTTTTTTACAAATGTATCTCGGATACTGATTGTTTTCTTCAGATAAGTATTTAATCTTTCTTCTACTTCTTTTGGATTTCCATCTTTTAATGCATTACAAAATTTTTCTAATGCCTCTCCATTCTCAGCAACATTTTTCTTAAAATATGCCATAATCTGTGTCGTAAATATCTTGCGTATTTCCATATTAGGAATAGCAAGCTGGAAAGTATTTACATCTGTCTTTCTCAATTGAGTGAGATATCCCGTAGTAAATAGGACACTCCATAAATTTTCAATTGAAATATACATATCCTGATATGTCAATTCCTGATGAATTTCTTTTGTAATAGTGTCTCCTGCCACCAACTTCTCAATTTCGCGTCTGACTGTTCCTTTATCTGCCTGCTGAATAAATCGTTTTACCGCCTCATTACTGCTGGTGTTAGACCAGTAATTCTGCGGCTGTGCCTGACCATCCACCCGCAATTCATCGCAATAATTAATCACATCCCACGGGCAGTAAACATCAACATTTCCAAAACGATAACCATCATACCACGTTTTTATCTCATCATAATGGTCAGAAAGTTCATAATATTCAAGCATATCTTTTACTTCACTATCCGTAAAACCAAAATATTCATCAAACTGTACATCTGCAATTGATAAAACTTTCAGATTATTCAACCCCGTAAAAATACTCTCTTTAGAAATTCTCATGCATCCGGTTAATACTGCAAATTTTAAGCTATCATTGGTCTTTAATGCATGTTCAAACATGTTTCTGACAAGCAGGGTCATTGAATCATAGTATCCTAGTTCAAATGCTTTTGCCAATGGAACGTCATATTCGTCAATTAATAGGATAACTTTTTGTCTATGGTGTTTTTCCAAAAGTTCTGTAAGAATTCTTAAACTGCTGCACAAAACAGATTCTTTCATATCTGGCTGTAGCAACGCCCTTAATGCATTTTTATCATATTCAGTAAGACGGCTACTTTCTAATAAATATTGAAATCTACGAGCTTCACCATTTATGATCTGAACTGCCATTTCACATGCCTTTTCATAGGTTTCTGCGCTAACACTTTTCAATGACACAAAAATCACCGGAAATTTTCCCATATATCTTTCACAAAGAGAAACTTCTCTGGAAATCTTCGTACTTTCAAAACATTTCTTATCACTGCTTATGTCAAAAAATGCTTTCAGCATGCTCATATTCAATGTCTTTCCAAATCTTCTCGGTCGTGTAAAAAGATTCACCTCTGCCCAATTATTTAAAAGATCTTTGATAAGCATTGTTTTATCTACATAGTAAAAATTTTCTGATCGTAACTTTGAAAAATTTTCTATTCCTATCGGTAGTTTCTTTTTGAATTCCAATTGTTCACTCCCTTTTCCGTTATAAGACAAATTTCAAACAATTTCTTATTCTTTCACAATTCCATAAAAGCATAACATATTTCTGCAAAATCAGGCTATCAGAATCACTTTACACCCCACTATGTTTCTATTAATACAAGATTGCATTGCTGATATGTGTGTTGATTCAGACCTTTACATTCCATAATGTTTCTATTAATACTGATATGAAGGTTCCTTCCAGGAAAGGGAAGGATCTTTACATTCCATAATGTTTCTATTAATACCGGAGGCACACAAGATGAATAAAGCGAGAATAATCTTTACATTCCATAATGTTTCTATTAATACTATGTCGCGTTTTTCGACGGGAGGTAAGAATGAACCTTTACATTCCATAATGTTTCTATTAATACTAATTCATAACAGAATCTACAATCTAAGCAATTCTCCTTTACATTCCATAATGTTTCTATTAATACGAATTCAACACTCTCAAGAGTGCTGTTCCCAAAAGCCATCTTTACATTCCATAATGTTTCTATTAATACAGAAACAAGGCAGAGGCGGTCAAGCTGAAGCAGACTTTACATTCCATAATGTTTCTATTAATACGAACTCGGCAGCAGAGGCGATGGCCGCACTGGGATATGCTTTACATTCCATAATGTTTCTATTAATACCTATTGCCAGAGCCATCTGCTATAGTTAACTAGACTTTACATTCCATAATGTTTCTATTAATACGCAGTTGCAGGCCGGAGACAGAGTGTTGATTGCGCTTTACATTCCATAATGTTTCTATTAATACAATAACCAACGCACCAACGAAAGGAGGGAGTCAAGACTTTACATTCCATAATGTTTCTATTAATACGCAGTTGCAGGCCGGAGACAGAGTGTTGATTGCGCTTTACATTCCATAATGTTTCTATTAATACAATAACCAACGCACCAACGAAAGGAGGGAGTCAAGACTTTACATTCCATAATGTTTCTATTAATACGCAGTTGCAGGCCGGAGACAGA
>ERZ838399.2749-NODE-2749-length-12464-cov-12.532033_pt1 | contig 12464 bp, 8 predicted proteins | sample MGYA00519683_ERZ838399 | MGnify/ENA primary metagenome ERZ838399 (study PRJEB31850, sample SAMEA3708833) | human gut metagenome | biome: human gut; feature: human-associated habitat; material: faeces | place: China | collected 2014 ...
TAAAGTTCTCTGTGATATTTTCTTATTGCTAAGTGCAATCACATGGTGCTTTTCGTCCTTGCTGTCAACAAGGGCTTATGCACAACGTTTCGCACGGTTCTTGTAGAAATGTGACTCGTCCACAAAGAGCCTGTCAACGCCCAGTTGCTCAAAGGTAATTACATCATCCTTGCGCTCATCGGAACGCAGTTTTTCCAGCTTGGTTTCCAGCGTTTTCCGGGTCTTTTCCATCTGCTTGATGGAGAAATTCTCGCCTGCGTGGACTTTCAGCTCATTGATGGCGGCAAGCGTTTCATAAATCTGCTCCTGAATGATACGCTCCTGCCGCTCAAAGGACAGCGGAATGCGCTCAAACTGGCTATGCCCGATGATGACGGCATCGTAGTCCCCGGTGGCGATGCGGGCACAGAATTTTTTGCGGTTGGCAGTCTCAAAGTCCTTGCGCCGTGCTACCAGCAGCTTGGCATTAGGGTAGAGGTTCAGAAACTCGCTTGCCCACTGCTCCGTCAGGTGATTGGGCACCACAAAGAGGGATTTCTGGCACAGCCCCAGCCGTTTTGCTTCCATGGCAGATGCCGCCATTTCGTAGGTCTTGCCTGCGCCAACTTCGTGTGCAAGCAGCGTATTACCGCCATAAAGCACATGGGCGATGGCGTTGCGCTGGTGTTCCCGAAGGGTGATCTCCGGGTTCATGCCGACAAAATGGATGTGGGAGCCATCGTATTCACGGGGGCGGGTAGAGTTGAACAGCTCGTTGTACTGCTTCACCAGCGCAATGCGCCGCTGGGGATCTTGCCAGACCCAGTTGGCGAAAGCATCCTTGATGACCTGCTGTTTCTGCTGCGCCAGCATGGTCTCCCGCTTGTTCAGCACACGCTTGGGCTTGCCCTCGGCATCCTCAATGGTGTCGTAGATGCGGACATCTTTCAGGTTCAGGGTCTCCTCCAGAATCTTATAGGCATTGGCACGGGATGTGCCGTAGGTCTCGGACGAAATAATGTCACTCCGCCCGGTGGCGGTCTTGCCCTCCACACGCCACTCGGCGGTATACGGAGAATATCTCACCTTGACCGCATGGCGCAGATAGTAGGGGATCTGGAAAGTCTCGGTCATAAACTTCTGGATAATGTCCGGGTTCAGCCATGTTGCACCCAGCCGCACATCAATTTCAGAGGCTTCCAGTTCTCTGGGCTGTGCCTTCTCCAATGCGGTGACATTGACCGCAAACTCCGGGTTGGTCTCGGCGGCGAACTGCGCCATCCGCAGCTTTGCCCGGACATCGCCGGACAGGTACTCGTCTGCCATCTGCCAGCCGGCTTCCGGGTCAGTGGGGTCGGCGGCAGGGTCTTTGAAGATTACGCCGGAGAGTTCGGTGGTAATGCGCCCATACTCGCCGGGTGTACCCAACAGTTCTGCCATATAGGGCAGGTCCACCTTGCCATGCTCCCCGATGGACACCGCCAATGCTTCGCTGGGGGTATCCACGCTGGTGACGGTGCGCTCCGGGCGAATCGTCCGTTTCGTGAACATCGCCGCCTTGCTCTTGAGCTGCCCCTGCTCGTCCAGATTTTCCAACGAACAGAGCAGATAGTAGGAAGAATCCTGCTCAAACAGCCGCCCGTTTTTGCGGTCGTTCAACAGACCGTACTTTGCGGTAAAGGCATCGTAGGCGGCGTTCAGCTTTGCCTGTGTCTCCTTAATGTCCTCGTCCGGGAAGTCGTTCAACTGCTGGTCGATCAGGTCATTGACGATTTGCCGCAGCTCTACCATGCCGGTGACACGCCCCTTGGCGGTGTCGGACAGTTCCACCTGTGTCATCACGGAATTTTCCCGGTAGAAAACTTCGCCGTCCACTACGGTATAGGAGAAGTTTTTTACATCCGGGTCAGCCGGGAGAATGTGCTTTTCATTTTCGGCATCCGCAATATCTGGCGTTTCCACCTCGACTTCGGTGTACTGACCCTCAATATGCTGTACCGCCTCGGCAAGCTGGTCTGCAAGGTTTGCACCCTCGATGGGAGCAACGGTCAATTCCTCTCGTCCATACTGGGTGCTTTCGGTGGAGAGTACGCCCAGAACCATCTCCGGATGGTCTGCGAAATACTGGTTGATGGCAAAGCCATCCTCGGTCTTGCCAAGCTGCACCCAGTCCGGCTCGTGGTCGATGGGGCGGTCACGCTTCTGCAGGAAGATAATGTCGCTGACAACATCCGTACCAGCGTTGGCACGGAAAGCGTTGTTGGGCAGACGAATGGCCCCCAGCAAATCGGCACGCTCTGCCATGTGTTTGCGAGCGGTGCTGTCCTTGCTGTCCATGGTGTAGCGAGATGTGACAAAGGCAACGATGCCGCCCGGACGCACTTGGTCGATGGCTTTTGCAAAGAAATAATTGTGGATGCTAAAACCAAGTTTGTTGTACGCCTTGTCGTTGACTCTGTATTGACCAAAGGGCACGTTGCCGACAGCGAGGTCATAAAAATCACGGCGGTCGGTGGTCTCAAAGCCAGCCACAGTAATGTCAGCCTGCGGATACAGTTTTTTCGCAATGCGCCCGGTGATGCTGTCCAGCTCTACGCCGTACAGACGACTGTCTGCCATGGTGTCCGGCAGCATTCCGAAGAAGTTGCCCACACCCATGGACGGCTCCAGAATGTTGCCAGACTGAAACCCCATTTTCTCGATTGCATCATAAATAGAGCGAATTACCACCGGGGCGGTGTAGTGGGCATTCAGCACGGAGCTGCGGGCGGCGGCGTATTCGTCCTCGGAGAGTAACCCTTTCAGTTCTGCGTACTCCTTTGCCCAACCGTCCTTGTTGGGGTCAAAGGCATCTGCCAGACCACCCCAGCCTACATACTGGGAAAGCACCCGCTGTTCCTCAGCGGTGGCACCCCGGTGCTCCTGTTCCAACTGAAACAGGGTGCGGATGGCTTCAATGTTCCGCGCGTACTTCTGCTTAGGACCTCCGATACCCAAATCATCATCCGTGATGTGGAAGTTCCCGGCAGGCTCCGGCGCAGGTTCAGCATTCAGAGCTTTATCCAAGGCAGCGGCATCTGGGAAGGTCTGCACCTTTCCGTCCATCACGGCAGAAATGGGCAGCGCATCCAGTTCTTCGCCCGTCAGCTCCGGCGTGACCTGCCGCAGACCGTCCTCGAATTGTTGCTTATTGATTACTTCGTTATCCCACGACTGTCCCTGTGCGCTGGTGTCAATGCGAACATCCGTTTCGCCCACATAGCCAATTTTCCCTTCGATGGTTCGGGTAGGAAGGTCAACGATAGCATTGTCACCGACCTTGTAATCGGGTAGGGGGTGTTCCATCACTTCCTGTTCCTGCTCGTACAATTCCCGGACAACAGATAGCGGTTCTTCCCGAAAAATTGGCATCCGCAGGTCGGCCAGTGCCATATCCTGCAAGGAAACCTTGCCCTTATCAAAATCCACTCCGTCAATCCGAAATTTCCGGCCATCCATATTGATGATGGAGCCGATGGGCAGATAGTCCTCTTTGTGCAGATGTTTAGTCTGGTGATGAGTCCCATCTTCGTTCAATCCGGCAAGGTAAACATCATTGCCCACAGACCACAATTCTTTTGACTTTCTTGCCCATAAGCTAGGTGGAAAGCCTGTGACCTGAACTTCGCCCAGTGCTGTTTCTCTCGTAAACAAAGCACTGTTGAGAACTTTTGCGACCTTGGCAGCATCTTCTCCATAGAACATAAAATAGCCGCCAGCTTCAAATCCAACCAGAGTATCCGGGTGCTGCGCCTTTAATGCAGTGTATTCGGCTGCACTGGCGGCGTTCAGTTCAAGGGGAAAGTCGATGGCTCTTCTTTCTTTGTCCGACAGGTAGCGGTCAGACTGAATCATCAGGTCAATATATTTTTCGACCCGATCCCAGCGGAGAAGCACTTTCTGATGGTCGGGATAATGCTCAAACGTCAGACCCTTGCTGTCATGGTCAAGCCAACCACTGCTTCCGTCCAGATAAGTGTGTGAAGAACCGCCGGGGCCATACGGTGCATATTCGTTGGCAAGAGCTTTTGCCCGGAGTTTTCGGTCAGGCTGCAACTGATAAATTTTCCATATCCGAAGTTTGCTGCCTTCAACATTGGAACCTCTCCGCAGCGCATTTTCAATCTCCGCCTGCGACAAAACAAAAGCGGAGGGCGTTTTTTCGCTCTCCGCTCGGTCGATGGTTTCAATTTGTTCAGCTTCGGTAGGGATGTTGGCATCCAGAAAACTTAACTGTAGATCAGCTCCGTCATCACCAGCTCCTCTGCCTGCGCTTTCAGGCTGTTCATGTGCTGCACCCACGCCATCTGATTCTGCTCCTTGTCCGGGGCCGGGTTCTGTTTCAGAAGCTGCGCCATGGTCTGCTGCATCCGGCTCTCTGCCGTCTGCTCCACCTCCATCAGGTGCGGGTACAGGCTCCCGTTCATCAGCATCGTGTGGTACAGCACCGGGCGCTGCTCCTTCAGGTAGGTCCGGCGCAGCCTGCCGTACTTGCCCAGCGGCTTCCGGGGCTGGTTCAGGGTCAGGTTCGGGAGAAGGTAATCCCCGGTCTGCGTGTAGTTCAGATTGCTGCTCATATTCATGCTGACTCCTTTCATTGTTTCGGCGGCGGATGGTGGTTTTTACGGTGCGCTCAATTTGGCGTAAGACTTCCCGGCTCATGTCGCTGACGGCTGCGCCGAGGGCGTAAACACTGTCTGGGGTGGAAAACTCGTGGATGGCTCGGAAGTCGTCCTTGTCGAACCACCCGGCAGGCTCAAGACCACAGCGTTCCAGCAGCGTGTAGGTGACACTGATGGCGGCAGCGGACTTGAACTGCATCTCCACACCGGCTTCATCATAATCCATCAGAAGCGAACCGTCAACGATGGCGAGAATGTCACCACTGTTGTTGTCCCAATAAGAATCCACCAGCTTGCCCGTCAAATCGGAAATTTGCTGGCTGAATCTTTCGTGTTGGACACCGTATTCTCTGGCAAGCATTTCTGAAACAGGATGAATCAGATCGGGGCCGAGCTGCCATACCTCTGGGTCACGCGAATTGCGGCGCACTCCGGTGTCCGACACATCGAAAACGTAGTGCAGGCGAGGGAATCCGCTGGATTCGTCCAGCAGGGCAATGCCCTTGGAACCCTTGCGCACATAGCGGTTCATGCGGCTGACCCAAATGTCATATTCAGCGCAGGCGGTGGCATCCGGGCGCTGGGCGTAGATCATCAGCTGGTCTGCAAAGGGGTACTTGTACAGCCGGGATGCGGTGGTCAGGTAGTCCGTCCAGCTTTCCCAGTACCGGGTCAAGCCGTTTGCCGTGCGCTGGGCAAGGGCAAGATATTCTTCGGTTTTGCTTGGCATTTTGGCCTCCTTCCGTTTTTGAGCATAAAAATAGCGGGCAACCGTTTTATGATTGCCCGCAGGGATGTAATATTATTTTTCAAAAATCAGAGCGATTCGCCCAGTCTGATAACCGCGGCCAGATTGGGAGCGGTCGTCATGCTGCCCTTGGTTTCCATGTTCGGAACTGTGATGATGCCCATATCCTCCCACTTCAGATAGGAGGTCATAGCCTTATACTGTGCGATGGCTGCATCGAACACATGGTCGGCACCGGCATCCAGCAGCAGGGCGGTCCTGTGGAAGTGGAAGCCTACACTGCCGCCGGCATACAGACGGTCAATGACGGTTTTCATCTGTGCGGTAATGTCGAACCAGTAGATGGGCGATGCGAACACCACCATGTCGGCATCCACCAGAGCCTCAAAGACCTTGCCCATATCATCTTTCTGAACGCATTCGCCCTTGTGTGCCCAGCAGTATTTGCAGCCCAGACAGCCACGGATGTTCATGGGTGCTACATCCAGAATGCTGACCTCATTCTGGTTCTTGCAGGCGGCTTCTGCAAAAGCCTGTGCCATGATCTCCGTATTGCCGCCCTTGCGGGGGCTGCCGTTCAAAACTACGATTTTCATTTCAAATACTCTCCATTCGATATGTCTTGCGACGTAGCAAACGCCGATTTATTGCTCCGATTATACCACACTGCAAAGCGTAGAGAAAGAGGATATGTACGCCGCCCGCAGGCGGCAAAAATCAGTCCAGAGGAAACTCCACTTCGGCAAACTGCTCGTCGGTCATGAGTTTCAATTTTTCAATCACACTTTCAGACAATTCCCGCAGGGCCGTTTCGTCCGGCATCAGGTAGCACTGCATGAGCCGCAGCTCCTGCATCAGCCCCAATCGACTTCCCGTATTGTAGAGCATCATCAACATCAGTTCATCATGGTCAAAGTTCATGGGCATCCCTCGCTTTCTTACATCCAAAAGGGCTGCATTCCGGGGCATCGCATTTCTCTTTGAGATTCTTCAGAACAGAAGGTCGTTCCTGATCTTTAAGGAAATTCGGAAGTTCTTTGAAGCCGATGCTGTCAACATAATGTACCGACACCTCGCCAGCCCGCTTGAGCGCAATCACATCGCTGACGGAAAGGCTGTGACCTTCAAAATCCTGTGGACGAGAGATGTTAAACCGCTGAAACAGTTCTTCCAGAACTTCGTCGTTCGGCATATCCTGCCACATGGCAGGCAGGTCAGCATAGTAAGTGACATCGTAGTGCTCCGGGTCGGGCATTTTGCCCTGACGATGAAGCTCCCGCATGGATGCAAATTTCTCATTGAGAAACTTTTCGCTGGATTGCAGCTGCATTACCATATAAACATCACACCCAGCATTCAGGAATTTCTGCGGGATGTCCGTTATGGGTTCACCATCGAGATTCTGATTCCATTTTTGCGGCATTTCACACCTCACAGTTCCGGCTCGGAGTGTGCAGGCGGCTTCGGCGCAGATTTCTCGCTTGCCAGTTCGGCCAGCTTTTCCAGCGTGGAGGGGCGGTTGGACAGCCCCAGTTCCTCAGCATCGGCAACCTTGTCCATGATGAGGTCATAGTCCTTCAGCACACGTCGCCCCTTTTCCATGTGGTGTGCGGTCAAGATTTCCTCGCGTATCTCCTGAATCGTCAGTTCTGGGGCATCGACCTGTCCACCATCCATCACGGAAAAATCGCTGTGATAAATGGTATAATCCCAGCCATCTTCACAGGACTGGATGGCAATATAACCCTTGCCGCCAAGTTCCCATGCACCTTGCTCGTCCTGCGTCTGGATCTCAGGGTAGACGGTCGAACCGCTGCGCTCCATCATCTCGCCAAACTGACAGATGTGATAGACGTTTCCATACTCTCCCAGATCAAAATGATACTCGTCCAGATGTTCCACACGCGCCGTGTAGCTACTACCATCCGAACGGTCAACCTGCACCACGCCATGATTCGGCACACGGTAGAGATCATCGTAATGGCTGTTGATGAGCCGGACATCATCTCTGGGAATTGTGGGGTCATCCCAGATGCGCCGCCTGCGGACACCAGACTGCGGAATGGTATCGAGGTGCTGCAAGCTGACCTCCTGAATCGCCTTGCGGTCATCGCTGGAAAGCTTGAACAGATACCAGTTCCGGGCGGCGGGAATCGCGTTGCGGCCATCGGGCGGCAGATTCTGCTTAGAAATCTGCCCGCTTTCCAGCGGTGCGCCAGTCGCGCAGTCGTAGGTGGCAAAACCGACACCGGCACCGTTTTCCCGCAGATGCAGGAATCTGTCCCCATTGATGAGATAGAGGGCTTCGTTTTTCTGATCCATTAGCGGCCACCCTCAAATTCCAAATTGAACTTACTGCGGCCATCGTTTTCGGTGGACAGCAGGACAGTAGCGTTGTAGGTCTTGCCCTTGGCACTCCTGCAGTCCTTCAGACGCACCCGGCCATCCCGCAGCAGCTTGTCCACCATGCGACCATCCAGATGTTTCCCCAGACGCTTGAAATAGGCGTTATCCTTCCACAAAGCGAAGCGGCACTCCCGGTTCTCACAGAACCAGCCCTTCTCACGCTCGACAACATTTGCACCACAGTTCGGGCAGACACCAACGATTTTGTTCTTCATAAGCACATTTGCTCCCTTCATAGCTTCGGTGGTATTCACCAGCGAGGAGATCATATCTTTGATTTCGACCATAAATTCTTCCGGCTCCATCTCGCCACGCTCAATGCGCAGCAGCTTTGTTTCCCAGTCGGCGGTCAGTTCCGGGGACTGGATTTCTTCGGGCATCACGGTGATAAGGGCTTTGCCCTTGTCGGTGGGGAGCAGAATCTTGGTCTTTTTCTCGCCCTTGCGCTCCAGAAAACCTTTCTGTACCAGCTTTTCGATGGTGGCGGCTCTGGTCGCCGGAGTTCCGATGCCCTGACGCTCCACACCCTCCGGCATACTGTCTGCACTGGCGGTTTCCATCGAGTGCAGCAGCAGATCTTCGGTAAAATGCTTTGGAGCTGAGGTCTGACCCTCTTTCAGTTCGGCCCCGGTAATGCCGCATTCGCTCTGCTCCGGCACATCCGGCAGGACAGCAGGCTCCTTTTTCTTGCCCAGCAGATCACCCAGCATTTTACGCTCGATGCCTTTCCAGCCATCCGACAGCACCACTTTGCCCTTGGCGGTAAATTCCTCGCCAGCGCAGATGGTTGTCATGGTGGTTTCGGCATATCGGTGAGCTTCGCCCACAGTACAGAGCAGCCGTGCAACGACCAGCCGCAGGATGCTCCGTTCCCCAGCGGGCAGTGCAGACAAATCGGCTTTTGCCACGCTTGCCGTAGGCAGCAGTGCATGGTGGTCTGTGACCTTACTGCTGTCGATGACCTGCTGCGCATGAACAGGAACATCTTCGTGAAAATCAAATGCTCCTGCGGCAGTCGCCACCAGCTCCGGCAGGGATGCCGCCATATCATCGGTCAGGAAACGACTGTCCGTGCGGGGATAGGTGATGAGTTTCTTCTCGTACAGACTTTGCGCATAGTCCAAGGTCTGCTGTGCGCTGTACCCCAGCAGGCGGTTCGCATCACGCTGGAGGGTCGTCAGATCGTAGAGCAGCGGTGGCTTCTCGTTTTTCTCTTTGCGCTCGACTTTCTGCACGGTGGTGTGAGCCTCCTTTCTGCAATTTTTAAGCAGCGTTTCGGCATCTGACTTCTGCGAAAATCGCTTGCTGGATGCCGTACCGCCATCCGTAAATGACAAAGCCACCGTGTAAAACTTTTCCGGCACAAAGGCGGCAATCGCCGCTTCGCGCACCACCGTCATCGCCAGTACCGGGGTCATAACGCGCCCGACCGCCAAAGGCTGACCGTACAGGCACGAAAAAAGCCGGGAACAGTTAATGCCGACCATCCAGTCGGCACGTTCCCGGCAGAGTGCAGCCTGATACAAGGCATCGTATTCAGTTGACGGTTTCAGATTTGCAAAGCCCTCCCGGATTGCGGAATCCTCCATGCTGGAAAGCCAGAGCCGCGAAAAGGGCTTTTTGCATCCGGTCTGCTGATAGACAAGCCGGAAGATCAGCTCTCCTTCGCGTCCTGCGTCCGTTGCGCAGACGATGCTATCAACATCTGGGCGGTTCATCAGGTCTTTCAGAACGCCAAACTGCTTCTTAGTGGAGGCGGACACGAGATACTGCCACTTCTGCGGCAGGATGGGCAAATCGGCAATGCTCCACTTGACATACTGCTCGCCGTAGGCATTCGGCGGTGCAAGCTCCACCAGATGGCCAACGCACCAGCTTACCAGATAGCCGTTGCCCTCCAGATGACCGTCTTTGCGGCTGGTCGCACCAAGGACTTTTGCGTAAGCCATCGCAACTGAGGGCTTTTCGCTGACAACTAAGCGATAAGACAATAAGCATCAACTCCTGTTCTCTCTGTATTTATATATGTACGGCGGCAAAACGCCGCCTTGAAATTAGTCGTTTTCAGGTTCCTGCTCGTCCGTGGATTCCTCCGCATCCGGCTCATCCTCCACAGGAATCTCAAAATCGCCCTTGTCCTCGGTGTAATCCGCATCAGGGTCGAGGGCTTCTTTTTCTGCCTGTTTTTTCTGCTTCTGCTTCATAAAAGCGTAGAAACCGCCGCCCGCAGCCAAAGCCACCAGCGCGATCACGCCCAGAAAAGTGGCCGCATACTTGGTGATTTTGTTTTCTTTCGGCTGTTCGGTGCCGGATGCGGCCGCTTCTTCTTCGGCTTTCTTGGCATCTTCCTCAGCCTGTTTACGTTCCAGCTCTGCCTGTGCAGCCGCCTCTTTTTCGGCGGTATAGGCATCGGCATCCTCATCTTCCATCAGAGCCAGAAGGTCACTCTCGTCCACCAGATTCATAAAGTGGACGGTCTGCTGCCCCTTGGCGTTGCGGTCGATGACCAGATAGAACGTGTTGCCGGACTTACTGACCAGCGTAATGAACTGCTGACCGCTGCCATCGGAATAGTTGGTGTGGTAATCGTCCACCAGCGTCAGATTGCCCTCCGGGGTCAGTGCGCCGGAACTTTCGTCCGTGACGGTAACAATATCTTCTTCGCTGCTGTCCATCAGAACGGGCTGTTCCACTTCCTCGATAGGCTCGCCGCCATAGGCAAATGCGGGTGCCGCCATACCAATACACAGCACTGCCGACAGCAGCAGTGCGCTGACCTTATTCATCATCTTCATCCGAATCTTCCTCCTTGCTGAACGTGGCACCAACTGCAGACAGCGCAGCCGGATTCGGGGTGCTGGTGGCAGACTGCCGCAGCAGGGCGGCGAGCTGTTCCGGCGTGACCTTTGCGGTTCGCACCATCTCGTTGACCTCGGCGGCCTCAGCCTCCTGAATCCGCCGTTCCAGACTTTCGATGCGGTTGTTGATTTTGATGCGCCGTTCCTTCTCTTTTTCCAGAGAAGCGCGCAGTTTGTCGAGTTTTTCACTCATAGTGTTCTCCTATTATTTGGATAGCCGCCCGAATCCTGACAGATATTTCTGCCAGTAGGACGAGTGAATGTTTGCGTACTTGATGGGGTCTCCGGCACTGACCATCATGCCGTTTCCGAGGTAAATGCCCACATGGCTCTTCCCGACGGTATCATACGTTCCTTCAAAGAAAACAAGGTCTCCAGGCTTTGCTTCGGCTTCGGAAATGTGCTGGCTTTTCTGCCATAATCCGTTGGCGGTGGTTCTGCCCACATCGTAGCCGTTCTGGTTGTAGACCCAGCAGACGTAACCCGAACAATCAAAGCCTGTTTCCGGGGTAGAGCCGCCCCACACATAGGGCGTACCTACATACTTTTGGGCTTCCTTGTAGATGGCGGCAAATTCGCTGTCGGTCAGGGCTTCTGCCGGAACCTGATAATCAATACCGGGTGCGCCGGAGCCATCGGAGCCACCGGGCGGCAAACCTCCATTAAAAAGGTAGGGTCTGCCGCCCAAGGTGTCTTGGAAAATCTCGTACCGTTTCCACTGGTCGTTGTCCAGTTCCTCCCGGATGACCACCTCCAAGCCACGGTTCACCAGCTTGGTGTGGAAGATACGGTACTCATAGGGCACCTGCGTAGGAATTGGGATTCCTGCCGGGCTGATGACCCACACGGTCTTATACCGTATCTGCACCTCCACCCATGTGGTCAGCTTGTACTGCTTCTTGAGGGTCTCCTTCAGCTTGCCCTGCACCTCCGACCGGGTGTAATCGTCGTAGAGGGTGGTCAAATACGACGTAAGCTGCCACGGGTCATGCTCGATGGGGTCAAGGTGATACTGGTATTCGTTGTAGCCGGGGTGGTCGGTGGGAGTGCGCTTGATCTTTTTATCCATCTCCTTTTCCAGCTTCTTGTAGTCCTGTTCTGCACCCCGGATGTCCCGGTCCTCGGCAGAGTACATGGTCTGCCCGGACACCTGCGTGCCGCCAGAAAAGAGGATGCCACAGGAGGAAAAGCCTGACATGACCATGAGGATGAGCAAAAGAAAAACGCCCACGATCACCAGAACGTGTGCGTTGCTCTTGGCGGTATTCGCCAGCCCTTTCACGGCAGTGCTGACGGCAGTTTTGCCCTTTTCTACCGCCTGTTCCACGCCGGACCGGGCGGCAGATGCACCATTGGATGCCGCCTTGCCGCCTGCGGTCTGCGCCGCCGTGCCCGACCGGGCGGCGGCATAGTAGCTTTTGTGGATTTCTTGCCGCTGTTTCCAGCGTGAAAGCCAGTTGGAGCCGCCCTCACCGGTGCCGGATGCGCCTGCATCTTGTGCCGCAGTCGGCTCCGATGCGGAAGATTTAGCGGTTTTGGTGCCCTTGTTGCCCTGCATTTTGGCTTTCTTTTTCAGCTTCCGGGCATAGCGGCTTTTGGCAATATCGTGGGTGGTCTCGGCGGCTTTTTCGCCCTCGCTCAGAGCCTGCACACCGACGTTTTCATCCTCGTACTGGTCAACTTCCCGGTGCACCGCAGAGCGGGCGGCATGGGCGGCGTACATTTCACGCTTCTGCGCCTTGCTCAACCGGCTCAACTCGTCCGGGGTCAGTTCCGCCTTGCCAAACCGCAGATGCTGTGCCTTTTCCGCAG
>ERZ838399.2754-NODE-2754-length-12447-cov-3.463202_pt1 | contig 12447 bp, 14 predicted proteins | sample MGYA00519683_ERZ838399 | MGnify/ENA primary metagenome ERZ838399 (study PRJEB31850, sample SAMEA3708833) | human gut metagenome | biome: human gut; feature: human-associated habitat; material: faeces | place: China | collected 2014 ...
AATTCTTTTCCGTCATAAGGATGAACACCACCCTTAAAGGTTAAAATTCCCATTTTGTTCCCTCCTTTTTAATATTAAGCATTCGAAAATGCTTTATTTCTCTTTTCTGTTTCTGATATTCTTCAGATTATGTAACTTGTAACCTCTGTTCAGGTTTGGATATGCTTTTACAAAACGCTGCATATTGTGTCCGACCTTTGCTGCCATCGATTCTTTTTTCTTCTGAAGTTCTGCGCTGATCTCTGCCATTGCCGCCGCACGTTTCTGTTCCATCTCCTTGAGCACTTCCACATCGCTGAGGCGTTCTTTTACACTCTCAAGGGTCGGAGCTTTCTCAAATCCGACACTGGCAATCTTCTCATGCATTCTGACAAGCATTTCGTCCTTCGCCTGCTCCATCGCAGCCTCGATAACCGGCAGTTTCTCCTGAATACGGAAAGCTGCTGCCGCTGAGAAAGCAAAGTCCACAACATAGCCAATCCCGATCACACATACGCCGATCTCCCCAACGAAAACCGGGTACAATGCAACGATATACTCTACGATCGGGTGCAGCACTTTAAATAAAAGTACTGTAAAAAATCCCCATCCAAGGGAAGCTCCCAGACAGATACGCCCCTGGAAATTGAATTTATTCTCACTGTAATCCCACCAGGACGTATGAAAAATCGTCTCCATCAATACAGCAGTTACATATTCCAGCGCGGTTGCCACAACCACTCCTCCGATATATAACCACAGCAGATTACCGCTGACCGGTCGCAGGATCACATAAACAGAAACTGCTCCGCATCCGTATATGGTGCAGAACGGTCCGTTGATAAAGCCACGATTTACATATTTTCCGCTCTTTATGGATACATAACAGGTTTCCCATACCCAGCCGAAGAAACTGTATATGATGAACCAGTTAATGAGGTGATAGAAATCAATCCCCAAAATAGATAAATCCCACATGCTTTTTCTTCCTTTTTTTGTATATTTTTTTCAATTACAGTTATACTATAAACCATTTTCTGAAAAAAATCACTACCCAAATTTCATTTTCTTGTGTATAATTAAATACAATTTAGGAAAGGAAAATATATTAACATGATTGTTAAAAAAATGCCCATTTTACAAGGGTTTCCGGACTTTGAGAGTGTTAAATTTTTCACTGGTAAATTCTTCCAGAAATACAATTTTTCACCCGTTTTTTACGACATCGAAACCACCGGATTGTCCAGAAATTCAACGTTTTTATACTTAATCGGAGCTGCTGCAATTGAAGATGAAACTTGGTATCTTTATCAGTGGATGGCGGAAAATGCCGGGGAAGAAGAAACAATTCTGAGAATTTTTTCACAATTTCTTCAGGGTTTTGACTATACTGTTTCTTACAACGGAAATAACTTTGACCAGCCTTATCTGGAAAATAAATATGAAAAATATCAGATCCCCTCTCCCTTCGAAGGTAAAAAATCTCTGGATCTCTATGTCACTTTGAAACCTCTGAAGAAACTTCTGAAACTTCCGGCCATGAAACAGCCCTGCATGGAAGAATTTCTGGGAATCCGCGACAGAATTTATACAGATGGAAAAGAATGTATCCGCCTTTACAAAGAATTTCTGAAAAAAAGAGACAAAAATATCGCAGATATTGTACTGGGGCATAACCTGGAGGACGTGCTGGGGCTTGGAAAAATTTATCAGATGCTCGGCTACCTCTGCCTGACAGACTGCGAATTTGATGTTACATATGCAGAACTGGATGATGAAAACCTGCTCCTCGGACTGGAACTCCCCTGTGAGATTCCTGTGGAATTTTCCAACGGAAATGGGGATTTCTACCTTACCGGAAAAGAAAAAGAAGTGAAAATGATCGTCCGTACAGAAAACGGACGGCTGAGACAGTATTATCAGAATTTTAAAGACTATTATTACCTCCCGGAAGAAGACTCGGTGATTCCGAAAGTGCTGGGAAGCGGGATTGATAAGAAACACAGGAAGGCTGCGACGAAGGATACCTGTTATACCTGGTTTGACTGTACAGAACAGTTTCTGCAAAGTTCGCAGATGCAGAAGCAGTATCTGCAGAACAGTCTTCCTTTTTTGCTTAGCTGCCTGAAATAGGGAAACATATTTATGTAAACAATTATTACTGTTTGCACACTACTATCCCGCACGGAGCAGGCAGTAACACCATAGCAAATCATTTATTTTCATGCCCTGATAACGCTTATCATATATACCCTGTTCTGATACAATGATTTCATCAACAGATACCACACTTATATAAAGTAAAGGGGGAAAAGTATGAAAGTGTTAAAAAAATTATCTGTCTACATCCTTGCAGGATTATGTTGTCTCGGAATCGGTGCTGCTGTACAGGCTGCCGAGAAAGTCGGAAATGGAGTATATCAGCTCCAGACAAATGTGTTCGACGAGAAATTTGTCGCAGACAGTTATTCCAAAGCCGATATCACAAACGATGGCAAAGCTGATAAAATTGAGACAGAATGTACTCCGGACGAAATCGATCTGAAGGTAAATGGACAAATTGTCAGGTCCTGGCTTGCCGGACAAGTCAATGTCTCCGTTGTAGAACTTTCCAAAAAAGCGTTTCTGGAAATTACTACTTACGAAAATAACAATAAAGTCACCTGCGGTCTGTATCAGATCAAAAAGAACAAACTGACCCGTATATTTGATTACAAAAAACTGGTTAATTTAAAACAGTATGTAAGCAATGATTTTACGACTTATGCCTATTATGACACATTTGAGGCCATGAAGACAAAGGGTGACACTGTCTATCTGAAAGGACGCATGGGAACCAAAAGCCTTGGGCAGATTTACGCCAATGGCCTTCAGCTCGTCTTTGACGACAAAACCTTTGCGTTGAAAACCAGCGCAGCACCTGCTGAAGTAACAGCAATCTCTTACAGCAAAGGTTTTTCCAAAACTTTTATCTCAGCTCAGAAGATACAGGCTTATAAAGCAGCAGCATCTTCTAAGAAGGCATTTACAATTGCAAAGAAGACAAAATTCAATATCCAGAAACTCGCTGTTGTAAAAAAGAACATTTATGTACAGATTAAAACATCCACAGGCAAAACAGGATGGATTCAGCTGACTACTTCTGACAAAAAGCTGGTTACTTCCGGCGGTGTGTCTATAGGTGGCTGATATGTGACCCTACACCCAATCACCAGATATTATTAAAAATGGTTTCATCTTACCCAGTCTATAAGACAAGGATAAAATGAAACCATTTTATTTATTACAAAAAACTTCTTCATTCCTGTTTCACCAGATATTTTGCCGGAACTTCTTTCGTAAGCCACACATTATTTCTGGACAGAAAAAATTTATATCCATCCCTGTACATTTCCCCGGCTTTTACAATATAAAGAACCGGCCTGCCATGTCTTCTTCCAACCTTGAATGCTGTGTCTCTGTCCCATGAAAGATGTACATATAATCTGCTTTTGCGAATAAGCCCTTGTACATCAATAGAATTCACAAACTTTTCTCCCGTTCCATGCCAGAGTTCTTCCGGAGGCTCCACTTCATCCAGTTCCACATCTACCAGAATGGAATGCCCCTGATTTGCCCGTATCAGTTCTCCTGTTTCATCAAAAGAATATCTCTGTTTCTCATCTGTTCTTACAATTTCTTCCAGAATATCCCTGTTAAACTCCCTCGTCTCTGCAATACCGGCAATCAGTTCATCCACTTCTGCCCATCCATGTTCATCAAGACTGATTCCAATGACTTCCGGTTTATGACGAAGAATAAGACTCATATATTTACTCAGAGCTTCCAGGTTTTTGTCTTTAATTGAATGTTCATCCATCTGTATCTACCTCCTGCCATTCTGTCATTTACTCTTTAATGATACTCAATGCAATGCACTTGCTGTTGCTCCATCAGCGGTATCATGAAACAGAAAGTTTTTACGTCCCATCACGTATATTTTGTAAGTGCTTACTTTTGCAGTTTTCCAAATCTCAGTGGAACATATTTCCCATGGATATCAGGTCTACCATAAACTTGTAAAAGAGCACCGGGCAGAAAGTCTACCCAACCATACATAGTTGCTTTTAGTTTTCTGGTATGTACTTTTCTAATTCAGAATATATTCCATTATCCCATATCAGCCATCTTTTAAATGCAGTAAATGCAGAGCTGTCTTTAAGTTCTTTCTTTATCAAAATTTCTGCATCTTCTTTCTCTTCTTCGTTTTCTGCTTCCTGATATTCTCTGACATATTCTTTAAATTCCGAGAGTTCTCTTCGCAGCTCTTTACGTATTACACGCGCTTCAAATTTCTTTTGAGGTGTGGTTCCATAGTATGCATCTTCCAGCAAAGCAATTGTATTTTCTACAGCTTCATTATCCTCAACAAGTGGTATAAATTCCAGTATTTCATCAGTTCCAAAGTAACCCTTTTTACGAAAAGCAATTAATTTTTCTACATTTTCTTTCGTGCAATCTAATATTGGTTCATACTTATCTAATTTGATATTGTTGCAATGTGCACAGCTCCAGAATAAATTCTGCCAGTCATATTTTAAATTCTGGTTTCCACGATAAGGAATCAAATGTTCTATCTGATATGATGTTGCAGCTTTATTCTCACAGATGTAACATTTACCGTGAAAAGCTTCTATAAGTGCAGCATTTACATTTTCTGTATTATACGTTTTTCCTGACTCACGGGCATTATGCAGGTCTGTAATAGCTAACTGCGCTTTTATTGTATCTTTTCGTTCAATTTTAATCATTTTCTTTCCTTCTTTGCTCAATGTCTCTAAACTTTTCCTTCGCATCTCTTGAAAGTTCCGGAGACAGATTTTTTAACTTTGTTCTAAGCTTCGCCCGTTCTGCGCGTTCTTCCTCTGTAATATTTTGTTTAAAACAAAGCTTTTCATAACGTTCAAGCTGCTCTTTCAGTTCCTCTGAATAAGCATCTGCTTCAAAGTATCCTTCTGCAAGATCATCAGAAGAAAATGCTGATAAGTTATCCAGTTCGATATGCTTTTCCAAATCGTATGCTCTGGCATTTGAAATTGAGTTTAAAATATATGGAGAGTGAGTTGTGACTATAAATTGCAAATTAGGGAAAAATTCTGTCAGAAACGGAAAGATTTTTTTCTGCAATTCGATATGCAAATGTGTTTCTAATTCATCAATAAGAACTATTCCCTGACAATCATACTTACTGATTTCTTCTCCCATCAACCAGTTTTTATCCATTCTGAGAATTAAATCCGAAACAATATAAAGCACAGATGAATAACCATCTGACAGTTCATTAAAACCGAACGGCTCTCTTCCTGCCTGCCTGATTTTAAAATTATATTTTCTGAAATCATATTCTAAACGGATAGTTTTATCGTCCAATAGCATCTGTAATGCTGATTCAAAACGATCAAACCAGACCTGTATTTTATTTGCCGTATTATCTTCACCTTCGTTTCGGGCATACGCCTGCTGTGTTTTCAAATGCACCATATATTTCAGTAATATATTTCCAGCATCGCTATCTATTCCATATGAATTATTCAGTTTAATATTCTCAACGCCTTGCGGTACAGAAAAATGGGCTTTCCTCTCTGCCGGAAAATATGCCGTTACAAACTTCCCGGTCTTATACGCCTTTTCAACGCCATCATAGTCATTTAGTATAACCTGAACTCCATCACCACGTTCTTCAAGCCACCTCTTATATCGAGCATAGCTTTGTTCCGCTTCAAATCTCTGATTTTCATTTAAAGCAGAAGATATTCTCTTCTTTTCCTCATCTCTCCATTTCGGATATTTTTCAAGAAAATTTAAAAGTTCTTCTTTATTAATTACCTTTAAAAATTCTTCTATTTTTAACAGCAGCGATGTCTTTCCTGATCCATTCTTACCAGTCAATAACAAATTCTGACGTTTCGATGGATCTAATTTTATTTTTATATCTGACAGATGATATAACTTCTCGATATTTATTTCACTGATAAAATAATCTTTCATTTTATACATCCCCTCTTTCTACGCAAGATGCCAATTTTCTACATCTCTGTTCCCAGTTATACAACTTGTAAACTACATCACACAGGCTCCCAAAACGTATCCGGATGTCCCGGATCAAAGATCTCATTACAAGTCACAACTGTAACCATCTGTCTCGCTCAGGTTAATGATATTATGCGTCCATCCCGGAATCATATGAACCGCCTCAATCTTATCCCCGGAAATCTCAACCTCCACAGTCTTGCCCATATTAATATTTTTCTCCTGAATCAATCATGACCAGCCACCACAATAAAGAGCTCCCACTTGTAGTTATGCCAATGCTGACCTTTGGTGATCCCCGGTCTACTGATATTGATGGAAATCTGTCCGCAGTCCTCTGTATGCACCAGTTCTGTAAAAGAACCTCTGTTATCCACATTCATTTTTAACGCATATTTAAACTTTTCCACCGGCAGATAGGTAAGATACAGACTGTACAGCTTCTTTGTAAAAGAACCAGCCGGCATCTTCGGCATCTATTAGAAAGGCTGCATCTGCCATCTTCCCCGCTGCGGAAAAGCCACATATGGGATTTTGACTGGACCCGACGCCCCGGTTCATGCAGTACCTGCAGGGGCGTTTCGTCTGCCATTGCGAATTCCCTCTCCAGCAGTTTCCGGCGGAAGTATTCATACATCGGACGGAAAAATGCATCTGAATTGAGGATGACCCAGTTTGCCATGGTCGCCCTTGTGATGGACGCACCATACTGTTTCCAGTCTTTTTCCTGACGGCAGTATGGCAGGCTGTTGCAGAACTTCTGGTACATCACCCATGCAACTGTTCCTGCCGAAGCCATCCCATAGAGCATATGCGGTTTTCCGTCTTTTCCTTTTTTGATAACAGGAAGATCACGTTTGCTGCATTCCGGGCATTTATAGCTGATGCTGTAGTATTCAATGACTTTCAGCTTTGCCGGTATAAAGACCAGTTCACGACGCACGAACTCTTCACCGATCTTTTCCAATGGAGCATTACAGACCGGGCAGAACCTGTCCTCTTCCGGAATATCAAGATATTCCTTTTTTACAGGCAGGCCTTTAAAACGTTCTGCATTTGCTGCGCGGACTTTTCTCTTTTTCCCGGGAAGCTGTGCTGCCATCTCTTCGGCTTCAGCGGCCGCAGAATCCTGTTCCATTTCCGCTTCATTGAAAAGGTTCAGCTGTCCCGGAAGATCAGTGGAGCGTTTTTCGCTGGAAGTACCAAAAAGTTTTTTGCGGAGAAGTTCCACTTCTTCTTTCAGGTTGTCACGTTCCTGTATAAGGACTTCTTCCCGTTTATTTCCGGCATCGACAGTTGCCTGAAGAGTTTTTATTGAATTTTTCAGGTCCATGATCACGTCTTTCAGCTCTCGCAGCTGAATATCTTTGGAACTGTCTGCCACTGTTTTTTCCTCCTGTTTTTGATATCTTTATTATATCAGAAAACAGACTGGACTGCCAGTACAACAGGAAAACAGTGGACCTTGAAAGTGCCGAAAATACAGGAAAAACGGGGCATTTTATGTGCAGTTTTACTGCCTTGCACAGGATGTTTTGATCGCTTTGGGCTGCTCGATATCGATGCCTGACATCAGCCAGTCGAATTCCCTCCATGTGAGGTTCCGGACTTCTGACTTATCTCTCGGCCATCGGTAAGAACCCTGGGCTGTCAGCCGCTTATAGATCATAACGATCCCATCGGGTTCTTTTAAGATGGCCTTGATCCTGTCACATTTGCGTCCACAGAAAAGGTAGAGTGCATGGTCGATCTCCATGGAAAACTGATCATGGATGATCGCACATAAGCCATCAATAGATTTACGCATGTCTGTTCTTCCACAGACGATATAAATGGCATCGACATTTGAAATATCCGCTAACATAATGGCTCCTTCAGCGCATCCAGCAGGATCTTCAGGAGCGAAGGATGGACAGTATTATTCATCCGGATCATCAGTCCTCTGGCTTTGATCTCAATCGTATGTGGATTGTCAAGGTACATAGAACGGTTATCTTTATCTGAAACCAGTTCTTCCGGAGAAGTTTCCGGTTCTATAGCGATCTGGACCACATCCTGTTTATGGGATGTGAGATCAAGGGTACTGGCTTTGCCAGCCGGTTCTGGGATCTGACAGGCCTTTTTACGCAGACGTGTGACCGCATTATAAAAACAGCTGGGAGAGATCCCGTGTTCATTACACCATGCGGCATCAGTAAGTCCGCTCTGTCTGCACTGGATCACCAGTTCCATCCATTCATCCAGGGAACGCCCTGGGGCACGTTTACTGCTCATAATGAAACCTCCAAATATAGTAACTGTCCACTTTCTATCTACGAAGTGGAGTAAAAAACTATTTACTATCAATCATTATGAACTGCAAAATGGCAAATGTATAGTTACCCAAGAATTAAGCGCTTACTTTGATTATGATAAAAAAGGGAATATTGAGGGATTAAGACGCAATATCTTACTAAAATTCGGGTATAACAAAAAGACAAAATCCCGGTCGTTTGCAAACCAAATCGCCTGCAAATGCCGGATTTTCAATGTTTTTTATTCCTCATCAACCCCTAAAATTTGTTTAGGGGAGATTTTTTCGGAAGTTCACATAATTCTTTTTCTTTTTGTTTTAGCAGTTCAAGCTCTTGCTGATATCGTTTTAGTGTTGCTTTCATAAGATAATTTCTGTTTTCTTTGCTCCAGGTATCCATTGTTTTTTGTCCATAAAACAACGTAAAATCATGAATAGTAGCCGCTATTTGCTGTATAGCTTCTGACCAAGAATTACATCTCAATGGTGCACTTGGAAGATCTGTAATTTTAAAATATAAAGATATTATTTGTTTGTTCAACGTTTTTACATTATCAACTAATTTATTTTCCGAAATAATGCCATTAGAATATTCTCTATATTGAGCAATGAATTGATTTGCGCAACCTATTATTTCGTTTAAATATTGTTTTGCTTGTTTAATATATTCTTCTTGTGGTACAGTCTGCTGGTTTAACATCCTCAATACATTATAAGAAATATGCTTTTCCACAAATATCCCATCTATTATTTCAGAATTTTTTTTATTTCCATACCAATTATTTTTATCCATTGTGTCGTCAACCCAAATAGTAATCCAAGCAAAATTACACTTTACCATATCCTGTTCATCATATCCCATATGACAACGTATCATATTAACTGACAGACCATTTAATCGCTGTTCTTGTTCAGCATTTTTATAAACATTCGAATATTTTATATCATCAACAATGCTTTTCGTTATTCTTACAATATCAGATTCTACAAAATGATATTTCAAAATAACCTTAGCGATATATCGTTTTTGTAAAGATTGATGAAATGGCACAATCTCATATATAATATATTCTTCAGTATCTTTATATATGTGTTGCTTTTCATATGGCGTATACTTCCGAACAGGAAAATAAATAGTTCCTGTTATATTAGATCTAAACACAGGATGTTGAATCTTATCACCTTTTTGATTCCATATATCTGTCATTCGAATAATAAGTTCGTTTATTTCTTCAAGGGATTTTTTCCCTTTTTTTATTATAAAATCTGCAGTTAATGCATCACATAAAAAGTGTGTATACAAGCTTATTCTATTTTCTGGTGGATAAAAAGTCGAATTCTCACTTGCTCCACAAGAAGCCATAACTGCATATCCTGCTCCTGCAAACTCTTCAACCAATTCACTAATTCCTAATGTTTCAACTTTAGGAATCATAAAATCACCTGAGCGGCAACTATCCAAAATGATAATTTTATTTTTTGCTTTTATTTCATTTACCAACTCAATCACTTCTTGTACACGCACATTTGTTTCACTGAGTGCAAGTGTTCCATTACTGCCATGACCAGAAAAGTAAAAAATATAAGTATCATCAGCTTCTACCAACATTGATGCTATTTTCAATTCATTAGCAAATTTACTTATATTAACTGTACCAGAACTTCCCAAGGTTCTAATATCCCGTTGCGAAACACATAATCCTTTTATCAAAGCATCCTTCACTGCTTCTATATCGTTTTTACACGCTTCTAAATTTGGTATTCTTGGGTTATCATAATTACTTACCCCTACCAGTGTAGCTTTTACTGTTCCCATTTTATCCCCCCGCTTAACTTTTCTAATAACCATACAGTTACTTCTTCATTAGTCGAGTAGGTACACTCCTTACGGTCGTGCCCCCTCACAGAATTCCGGACGTGTGGCTTTCCCGCATCCGGCTCTTTGCGAAACGAATAGTTCACATTATCATTCGTATATACTGACATATATCCGGGTTCTTACCAGTGGATAGCTGTTATCCAGCATATTTAGAAATTCTACCCAGTTATAGCTTTTCTTCTGGCTTCTCCGGTTCAGGCAGTAGAACAGGCTTCTTATGATGTTATATCGGAATGCCGTTATACTTTCTGTATTGTCCGTGATTCCATAGTAATGGTAATAACAAGTTAGTATCTGGTTAAGTTTCGCAATCATCTCTTTTAATCTGCAGGTTCTCATCTTCACTAACAGAAGATTTACTTCTCTGCACTTCTTTGCAAACTTCTTCTTACTGGTTTTCCTCTTCACTCTGAATCTGCCGTTCCTACTTTTGGAACAGTAGTGTGTAAAACCCAGGAAAGTAAAAGTGCCTAGTTTCGTTCCGGCTTTTCTGCATCTTTCTTTTGCATAACGCCCGAACTCTATCAGACGGCTCTTTTCTTCCTCGAGGCTTAATCCAAAGTGTCCCATTCTATGTTTCAGATGTTCATAGAACCACTCTGCATCCGATTTATACTGGAATGTTACCACAAAATCGTCGGCATATACGACCAGACCTGCATATCCTTTTAACTTTGGTGTTATCACCTCTTTAAACCACCATACCAGTACGTAATGCATATAGATGCAGGAGATTACAGGAGAACAGACAGAACCCTGCCCACTTCCTTCTTCGGTTTCTTCAATTCATAGTTGTTCATAATCCCTGCCTTCAGCATCCGTCTGACAAGGCGGATAATATTGGGGTCTTTGATCCTTGATCCTATAAAACGTATGATCCATTCATGGTCAAGATGCTGGAAGAACCCTTTAATGTCTGCATCCAATACATAACTTGTTGGTTTTCTCTCCAACATCAGGTTTAATTTTCGGATTGCTTTATGACATCCTCTGTTGGGCCGGAATCCCATCATTTCGTCATAAAACATTGGTTCAAACACCGCTTCCAGTATTCTGCGAAGCGCTTCCTGCACCAGTTTATTTTCGTAGCAATAGATACTGAGCGGCCGCATCTTTCCATTATCCTTCGGTATTTCCACCTGCCTTGCCGGTTTCGGCTTATAGGACTTCTTCTTTAGACGTTCTATAAGAGCGTTTATGTTTTCTTCCAGATTTCTCCCGTATTCCTCTTTGGTAATCCCATCAATTCCTACAGTTTTCGTTCCATCCATCTGGGCATGACAGCTCTTAAGCATTTCCTTATTAATCAAATGTCCTAAAGACGTAAATACCATATCAGGATTTTCCTTTGATAATTGTGATATTCTCGCCAATTTCGTTTCCATTAGTACCTCTATCTCTGTGTATAGCTAATGTTTCCTCTTTGATATAGTTTCGCAGGCCAGAACTGTGAGGAACAGTTCTCTCTCGACTTCCCTCTGGTATTTATTTTGTTCATACCTTCATCGGTAATATTCGGGCCTCCGACTACCTGCATTTCTTTTACCATCCTTCTTTTGGTTGTCAGGCATACTTTCTGTTTACACACTACAGAAGAAAATGCATGTTCTCTCCAGTTTATATATATTCCTTGTTGTATTTTTTTTAACACATTTTTCTTATAAATGCAAAACCGATGGGTTAAACTATAATTAGCTTAACCCATCGGTTTTGCATTTATAAATACCTGGTAAAAATTTAAGAGAAAATATATGTCATACACAGCTTTTCCTTCGTGTACATAAGCAGCTCTATTTTATTTTATATACCAACTTTATCAATCTCTATCCAAATAATACTTATCAATTATGCTTTCTACTTCTGAATCACCATAACCATGTTTTTCTCTTAACTGATCTGCAAGATTCTTTCCTCTTTCAACCCACTCATCATGTTCAGATCCATATGTATTACATTTTTTTCTATAAATCCGTTCTGCATGGTCATAAACTTTCCAATACTCATTTGAACCATTTACTAATGCCATTTCATTGCCCTCCATTGTTTACAATATTTAGAACTGTTTATTATACATCAATCTCTTAAATTTCTATTTAGTATTTAATCTTATTTAATTTTTTATCTCGTTTTTCCACACTTTCGCATTATATACCACCATATTCCTACTATAATAATTAATGCCGAAATAGCTTCAGAATTTTCAGTGCAGTAGTCGTTAAACATTACA
>ERZ838399.2756-NODE-2756-length-12437-cov-5.269181_pt1 | contig 12437 bp, 10 predicted proteins | sample MGYA00519683_ERZ838399 | MGnify/ENA primary metagenome ERZ838399 (study PRJEB31850, sample SAMEA3708833) | human gut metagenome | biome: human gut; feature: human-associated habitat; material: faeces | place: China | collected 2014 ...
GCCCGTCCAGAATTGTCAATATTGTTTTTATTATTTATTTTATTTGCACAATTTATACAATTTATTCCCCATCTGAATCTTAAACCTCTCTTTTTTCACAAATCAGAAGAGGGAATCTAAAAAAGGACACCTCTGCCCGTTAATTGGGACATAGTATTTTCATCAGTTTACTACATCCTCTATTATACTCTCTATCTTCTTTAATCTTCCTTCATACGTATCCTGTACACTACCTGCCTCAGATTTTTTCTTTAATTCTTCTAAGAATCCTGGTTCATCAAAGCATCTGGAAATTGCCTGATACAATGTTTCTTTTCTATTTTCTACAATATAGCCCCATTTTCCGTTACCGAGATTTTCTCTGATTCCGCTACAATCTGTAGATATAACCGGCACACCAAGTATAACCGCCTCACTGATCGCAAGGTTATATCCTTCATTCAAGGAAGAACAGACAAATAAGTCTGCATTTTTTATATATGGATATGGGTTCTCTTGAAATCCGATCAAATGCTCCCATTTTTCCAAATGATGAGACTCGACCATTTCTTTTAGACGGTCATATTCTTTTCCATCTCCTACTATATTAAGAGTAAAGTCTCTTCCATCTTCTACCATATGCTCACAGATACTGGTCAGGCGAAGAAATCCTTTTTCCGGAATCACACGTCCCACTGCACAAATTGTAAATTTGTCATGTGTCACTTCATAGGCTTCTGCCATTCTGCGGATTGTCTTTGCCTCTAAAGGATTATAACAGACCGCTGCATTTTGAACTAATTCTATACCGAACATTTCTCCAAATGCGACGCGAATTGCCTCTGACACGAATACAATTTTATCGTACTGACTGTATGCATATTTTTCTTCTTCAAAGCTTTTGTAAAATACCGCCGTGCGGTGACGTTTTTTTAAGTTCGTATGCATCCACGCATATTTTCGACACATTGGATCATTGCAGCAAGATAGAATCTTCGTGGACGGTCCTTCCAGGAACGCGACCATAACATCGTAAGATTCTTTTACATATTGTTCATATAGCTTAGCTGCATGCTCTCGTATTTCTTTTGTTGCTTCTTTACTTTTACATGGGAAAATATGCGTCACTCTCACATATTGAGGAATCTGTTCAAAGTAAATCCCTTCTCCAAACACGACCAGCAGATGTATCTCATACTTTTTTGGATCCAGATACCGCAACAATGTAAGCAGCACCTTTTCCGCCCCGCCATTATTTAATGTATTAATTGCAAATAATATTTTTTTCACGCTTCTCAAACCTTCTATCTATAACTGTATCTACATTTCTACGTTTTATTCTTTTCCTGCCAGTAAATGAGCTACTACGCTTCCCAAAACAGCTCCCATCATACATCCGAGGCTATTATTTATAATATCATCCAACTCAAATAATCCTCTTTTTAAAACTAACTGCAATATCTCTATTCCGAACGAAACCACTATTCCACACAACAATCCCTGCCACCAGCGGATTTTCTTATCAAATGCAAATGGAAGTAATCCACCAAGTGGAAGTAACAACATAATATTTAAAATATCTTCTTTCAACATCTCTCTGCTGCCACGAAATACTGCCCGCCAGGACCAGAATAAATCAATGTTATAATGATAATCTGTCTGTGGATTTCTTGTAAATACTGTCGATGCATATACAATCGCAAGAAATGTAAGAGCTGCAAGACATGCATATGCCTGAAAGCCTTTCATCTTGTCTCTTTTTACCAACTGCCGCAGGCAAAATGCTACGACTATAAACACAATAACAAAAAACAGGAACTCTCTTGCCGTCCATTCTCTGTTATGTGTAACTAATATCTGATAAATATCCAAATGACCGTCTCCTTTTTCAATAGGGACTAGAATAGCACATATATTTTTTCTTGTCTAGGGCAAAACCTTTCTCATCACAGAATTTTAACATACACTTCTAACATACGAGTACAATTCAAGTCGAACTTCCGGCGGGATTACATAAATGTACAGGGCCCTGGCAAGATTACTCCCACCAGGGTCCTGTACATTTATGTTCTACTCGCAGATTCAAGGGATAAGACATTTACTTCAACACAATTGCATTCACTGCTTCCGTCAAATCTACGACCAGATCTCGTTTTACTAGTGATATGGATTTTCCGTCAATTGTCACAAGACAATTCGTTCCATCATATCGATATATTTTAACTTCTTTTTCCGGATATTTGTCATCATTATAATGTAACGTAAAGCTGATTTCTTCTTTCTCAGAAGGTTCTTCACTTGTAAAGTCACTTGCTTTCAGCGCTTTAAGTGCATCTGTAAAGTCTGTTCCTTCAATTTCTTCTCCGTCATAAGTACTGACAACGTCGCCCTTCTTCTCAGACAAATCAATGGTGTAATCTTTATCTTCCAGCGTCACTTTTACACTGTCCACATCGGAAAGATCCGCTGTTACAACTGATTTATGTCTCAGCGAATCATAAGAACCATCTGTCACATTCTTATATTCATCTTCTGTAATCTCGTAGATAATCTTGGAATCTCCGATTCTGACATAGGCTTTGTCGTCCTGTTTTGCACTGACATGAAGTATAAATGTTTTCTCACTGCTGCCTGCTTCTGAATCTTTACTGTCACCGGAATCCTCAGAAGAATCCTCGGACTTCGGTGTATATTTTACCTCCAGATTATACTGTGGTTCATCAAGTCCATATTTTACAAGTTCTTCATCTGTTGCATTATAAGTCACATACGTTCCAAGATTCAGTGCTTTTACATTGTTCAGATAGGTCTTCACAAGATTCGTATCCAGCGGCTGTTCTTCTTTATCTTTGTTCACAAAATAAATGTCGTCCTCATTGTCAGAAAGACCTTCATTTTCTTTGTATTTTGCATCCAAAGAAGTAGACCCGGAAACTTTAATTTCTGAAATCTTCTCCACCTGATTAAAGTTTGGAATCTCATCATTTTTCACAAGCGCATCAATTGTCACATCAAAACTGTCCATCGGATCATTTTTCACAAGGTACACATTTCCATCTCCGATTGAAACATAACGTTGAGAATCCATAGTACTGTAATCACCCAGTAAGATTTCATAAGTTTCGTCGTCCGTCTCCAATGTAATTGTACATTCCGGATTGTCCAGACCGTACTGTCCATAATCATCCACATCTTCAATCTCAAATGTCACACCAAATTCTTTGAATAGTTTTAATCTCTCGGCAATCTTATCCTGATCTACCGGGAAGTTTGCATCATCGTTGTAAGTCCATGTACCATCTTTTTTTTCAAAGGCAAGGCTTCCCAAACTGCTCTTCCAGGAGATTTTATTCACAGAATCACTGTCCACTTTCAAAACCGTTTTGTCACTGTTTTTAATATTTTCTTTCTTTTCTTCTGTCTTGCTCAGAGCAAATGTGGCAATACATATCACCACTAAAACTCCAAGCAGGATATATAATTTTTTAGTTCGCTTCATTTGCCCGTCTCCTCTTCACAACAATCGCAATACCAACAGCCAGATAAACAATCGGGAATACTCCAATCATGACAAGCTTCAGAATTGATGAAGTAGAATCACTGATCGTCAGGTAATTATATTGTAAGGATTTGCTTCTGATTGAAACTGCGTCACGCTGCCCTACCAGTGAGGATATAGAATTCATGACCAGATCCAGGTTTGCTCCGGAAGAATAACTGTTGTATGTATCATCGACCAGATAAGAAGATGCATACCAGATCATCTGTCCATCATTTTCATCCTGTGTAATATCTACTCCTAACGTAAATGGTCCATCTGTATCCCCGTCTTCTTTATCATAAGTTGTCAGATTGTATCCTGCCACCTTTGAATATGCCTCGTCTGACGTTGTGAGAAGCGACGTCACATTTACATCTTTATCCGTGTTTCCAACTTCCAGTCCTCTTGCGATCGGTACGATTGCATAATAACTCTCATCCAGAAGCGGATCTGTAATGTCGCTGCTCTCAATGGTCGGCATCAGGATATACGGTGCCTGGAAAGCATAGTGATCATGGTCTGTATCAACAACAACTCCGTTATCAGATTTCACACCATAATCCGATAAAAGGCTATAAAGGTTCGGAAGATCTCCACTCTCCACCGGTCCTGCCATAACAAGTAGCTTACCTCCGTTGTTAAAATAATCCTCCAGCATATTTTTTTCTTCCTCAGAAATATCACTGGACGGCGCATTTATTAACACAAAATCTGCATCATCCGGAACTTCATTGGTTGTTAAAAGCGAAAATTCTTCCGTCTCAATATTTTCTTTTGTAAGCTGATTACTAAATGTCGTGGAAAGTTCTGCTTCGCCGTGTCCATTCAATATATACATCTTTGGCTGTTCGCTGTTCACTACATAATCAATCGCAGAAGTGATTGCTCCTTCTCCGTCAAACGAAGTCGTTCCGCTGTAGCCTGAATATGCGCTTCCACTGGTTACGTAGATGTCACTATATGCTATATAACGATTGCGATCCCCACACTCTACGATCAGACTGTTGTTGGTAACCTCATCACTTGTATATTTCTTGGTAAATGTCGGATAAATATCCGGATTCTTCTTTTTTATTTTAATATGATCAGATAATGTATCATATTTGTCCAAAAGCTTTTCAATGACATCGTCTTCTTTACCATTCTGTACGACCCAGTAAATTGTCACATCCTCTTCCAATGCATTTACAACAACTTTTGTGTTGCTTGTGATAGAATAAAGTTTCGTGGAACTGATATCATACTGGGTTGCAGAAGACGGCAGTGCCTGGGCAAATATATTTACCACGACCAGAATTGCAAGCACAATTGTTGTCAACACAATAGAATAAGTACCACCTTTTAAAGCTGTTTTGTTCTTCATTAGTTGTACCTCCTTTTCTCAAGCGACTGAACACAGAGGAACAAGAAGAATACAATGACAGACAGATAAAATACAATAGCTGTCATATCAAACACTCCATTTACAAATGTATAAAACCGTTCAAACAAGGACAACGTCTTCATAATATTCGGAAGCAGTCCTTCGAACACACTTTTCTTTGCAAAATAAATCACAGCAACTGCAATCAATAAAACTGCACCAACACCTGCCGCAACCGCATCATTTTTCGTCAGGATCTTAATAATCAGGCCGACAATCAAAATCAATACAACAAGTGCGATAATGGAACCTATCACACTACTGGAAATGTAATCCGCCAAACTGACACTGTAATAATTGAACAATACAACTGCCACACAGATCCCTGCTGCCATTCCAAGATTCTCTGTCAACGAAGAAATAAACATTCCTATTGCAATAAGTGCTGCACCCATAATGAAAAATGCAATCAAGCTCCCATACGATGTCAAAAGATAGACATCTCCAAACTTTGCAAAGATTAGTGGATAAAAAGCAACAATTACTAGTGGAATTAAAAATACGACTAAAAGCGCAAGATATTTTCCAAGGATAATATCTGTCGTTGTAATCGGCAGCGAATAAAGAAGTTGGTCTGTTCTCTGTTTTCGCTCTTCTGCCAGAACTCTCATAGTCAGGATCGGCACTAATCCGACAAATATAAGGCTGATAAATCCAAGCACATATTCAAAGTTCGCAACTGCCTGCTGGATATTGTAGAGCATAGATCCGATTCCTACGAATACAAGAAGAAATGCTCCGAATACATAGGCCGTCAGAGAATGAAAATAACCGGACAGCTCATGTTTTAATACTGCTTTCATTCTGTTTTCTCCTCCTCTTCCTGTTTCTTTTTATTCCGGTATTCTTCCTCGTCAGTCTCGTCTTTCTCAAGACCACCAATTTCTTCCAGACCACTGATTTCCATATTCTGAAGATCTGCTTTCACCTGTTCACTATCTTTTTCAGGAACATCTGCCGGGTCAGCAGCTTCTGTCAGCTCCAGGAAGATATCTTCCAAATTTGCTTTCTTGGAGGTCAGCTCGTAAAGCGCTTTTTCTCTCTTTGCAAATTCCATAGAAAGCTTACGGCTGATTCCACGAATATCGTCGGAATCTGTCTTCATTGTCACACTTAAAAGGCCATCTTGCGTCTCACGGTAAGACACCTCTGTAATTTCACCAAGCAAAGACTTCACTTCCTCTACTTCTTCCCGCGTTGCCTCTGTTGTAAACAAGATTTCGTTAGAACCTGCCAGCGACTTCTCCAAATGTTCCGGTTCATCAAATGCAATTAATTTCCCGCCAGAAATAATCAACACTTTTTCACAGATTGCCTGCACCTCTGATAAAATATGGGAACTTAAAATAACTGTATGATTTTTTCCCAACTGCTTGATCAGATCACGGATCTCAATAATCTGAATCGGATCCAATCCTACGGTAGGCTCATCTAAAATAATAACTTTCGGATTTCCAAGAAGTGCCTGGGCAATCCCAACTCTCTGTCTGTACCCCTTCGACAACTTGGAAATCAGACGTTTTCTCACATTCTGGATTCTCGTTTGGGAAATGACACCCTCGATCTGACGATCCATTTCTTTTCCTTTTAATCCTTTCGCTTCTGCAACAAACTTAAGATATTCCTCTGGTGTCTCATTCGTATAAAGCGGTGGAATCTCCGGCAAATAGCCGATTGCACTCTTAGCTTCTTTCGGCTCTTCAAAAATATCATGACCATCGATCGTGACCTGACCGGATGTCGCTGACAGACAGCCGGTAATGATATTCATAGTTGTAGACTTTCCGGCACCATTAGGTCCCAAAAAACCATAGACATGACCCTCATCAATCTCAAAGGACAAATCGTCTACTGCGGTAAATTCACCGTAACATTTTGTTAAATGTTTTACTGAAATCATCACAAACCTCCTACATTTTCTTCCAAGTCTTATTAAAGAAAATGAATCTAAACTCAAATTAAACTTTTGCATGTCCAAAAGTGAAAAGTTTGTGAAAATAGATTTTTAAATGAATTTTTGTGCTAAACTCTCTCATAGAATGAGAGAGGAGACAACATCACTGAAAAATTTACATCAGTTGAATTGGAGGCTTTTCTATGCTACAAATTTTGATTATTGATGATGACAAAAACATACGACGCTATTTAAAAACAATTCTTCTGGCCGCCGGGTACACTCCAATCTGCACGGAAACAGCCGATGAGGCACTACATATTATGGAGACAAACAATATTGCACTCATCATTCTTGACATTATGCTCCCCGGAACAGACGGGTTTACATTCACAAAACTTCTGCGCGATTGTAAAAATGATATCCCTATCTTGATGCATACTGCAAAGCAGCTTCCGGATGACATAAAAACAGGATTTCTTGCCGGCACTGACGATTATATGACGAAACCGGCTGATGAGGATCTCCTTCTTCTTAGAATCAAAGCGCTTCTGCGACGGGCAAAAATCACTGCGGAACACCAGCTTCGCATTGGACATACTATACTAAATTATGATGCCCTGACCGTCACTACAGATAAGGATACCCAGCTGCTTCCTCAGAAAGAGTTTCTTCTATTATATAAGCTGCTTTCTTACCCAAACCAGATATTCACCCGCATGCAGCTTATGGACGATATCTGGGGACCAGATTCTGATTCCGGCGATGCGACTGTCAGCGTACACATCAACCGTCTCCGGAACCGGTTCCAGAATTGTCATGATTTTTCTATAACCACAATCCGGGGGCTTGGATATAAAGCACAGGTGCAAGAGGCACTCATGTAAATGAAATATATGGAGATTTAAATAATGATGAAATACTTTACATATACAAATGCAGGCAAATTAAAACTAAATTTTCGGGCAAAAATGAACCTTCTTACAACCGGTTTAATCTTTGTCCTACTGTTATTATCCACATTTCTCGGAAACGGAATTATGATCCTGCTCATCCATCATGGCTTCATCAATGCCGGACCACCGTCCTCACAGATTCCGCTTCTGATCCAGACCGGGATCATCAGTATTATCATTGGCACCTTGATCACACTTTTGATCAGCCACCTGCCGCTCAAACCTCTCCATACATTGGTCGAGGCTATTCATCAAGTATCCACAGGAAATTATGATGTTAAAATCCACTTGGAACACCCAGCAGAATTCCGAGAAGTATCTGATTGCTTTAATCACATGACCGAAGAATTGTCCTGTACAGAAATGTTACGCTCAGATTTTATCAACAACTTCTCTCACGAATTCAAGACCCCGATTGTCTCCGTTCTTGGATTCGCGAAATTATTAAAATCCGACCAACTCACAAAAGATCAACGCGAAGAATATCTGGACATTATTATAGAAGAGTCCAGGCGCTTATCAGAACTTTCCACGACCATACTTGACCTTTCCAGAATTGAAAGTCTCTCTTCCCTTTCCGGACAGACAACATTTTCCTTAAGCGAACAAATCCGGGAAGCAATTCTGTTATTGGAATATAAGTGGTCCCAAAAACATCTGAAGCTGGATCTTAATCTGGAAGAGTTGGACATCCTCGCTGATGAAGCACTGCTAAAACAGGTATGGATCAATCTTCTAGACAATGGAATTAAGTTTTCCCCAGAGTTTGGAAAATTATCTGTCTCTCTTCACACAAAAGATGGAACCTGCATCGTCAAAGTTCAGGATCACGGTCCCGGCATGGATCAGGCAACCTCTGATTTAATCTTTACCAAGTTCTATCAGGGCGATACTTCACACCAGTCGGAAGGCAATGGTCTGGGACTTGCACTTGTAAAGAAAATCATAGAGCTGCATCGCGGTACAGTCACCGTGGAAAGCAATACAGGAAAAGGCAGCACCTTCATTGTGGTGCTGCCTTTATAGCTTTTCTAAAATCTGAAATTTATTTCCTTGTTCGTGTTTTTCCATTAACCAACATCCCATAAGAGGTTCAACTTTTTTGAAACAAAAAAAATAAGAGAAACGTTGTAAATCCAACATTTCTCCCATCTTTTACTAATGCCGCAGACCGGAATCGAACCGTTTTTCTTAATCTCAAATACTGATAGAAAGGGGCTTTGAAGACTTCATCACGGTTGCGGTGTTCAAAAAGTGTTCAAACGTTTGTCGCATACAAACTAAAAAGTTGTTACTTTCTGCATAGTGTATTTTCTAAAATGATAATTACTACGACATCAACCAAAATAATCCCCAATGCAATATATACAAAAAATGCAGGCAAAATATTTTCAAGCAAGCCCATTGTCAATGCAAGAATTGCTATAATAGACATTCCAATTCCCATTGTTCTGCATAACTTCTTTTCATCATATTTTTCCTTTTCTTCTTTTGAAGCCGTATTATATCCGGAAATAAACCAACTCCCGTGTCCAGAAAGTAAAATAATAGAAAATACAGCAAATATCACAAAGACAATCCACACTATCCAATCAGAACCTGTTGCTAAATCTGCTAATTTCATCTATATGCTCCTTAAATTCAAGTTTTTCTAAACTCTTCAATTCCATCTTCTTTCCCTTCAAATAAGAAGTATCCCTCGCCCAATGTGCTCGGTCAATTCCGATTGAGATTTCACCTGTTTTAGGAAATTTAATAACTGTTATATTTTGTTATTAAATTCACTGTAAACCTTTGAAAACGCTGGATTTGTCGCAGGTGAGCTTTCCCTTATTGTTTCCCTTGTGTTATATCTTCCCATATAAGTTTACGAACTCTGATAAGGGAAAATACAAGGGTGCAGGACATCCAGTGGATGTCCGCTTTGCACCGACCGTAGTGGAACGAAGAACGACAGCGGAGACCAAAAAAATCTGATAACACATTATAACATAAAATAAAAGCGACATGGTGAACTGATTGAAATGCTTCTGATTTCATAATACTGATCATCGAAGGTATTTCCCCGTAACGCTCTCTTTATCACTGGCAATTTCCTCCGGGGTTCCTTTTGCAATGATTCTTCCACCGGCTTCTCCGCCTCCTGGTCCCATATCAATGATATAATCTGCATTACGGATTACATCCAGATCATGCTCAATGACAATGACTGTTGCACCCTTGGATACCAGACGGTCAAAAACCTGCAAAAGAGTCTGCACATCAAAAGGATGTAGACCAATCGTCGGCTCATCGAAGACGAACACCGACGCATCCTGTTTGCGTTCCATTTCCGATGCAAGTTTTAGTCTTTGTGCCTCTCCACCGGATAAGTTTGGAGTTGCTTCGCCTAATGTCAGATAACCCAGTCCCAGATCCTTTATAATCTGCAATCTTGAGCATATCTTTTTCATATCCTCACAGGCACGTAGAGCCTGTTGTACATCCATATCCATCAGTTCCGGCAGAGAATATAACTCTCCGGACTTTGTTTCCCTTTTAATATTCCCAACATCCCTGTTATATCTGCTTCCATGACAGTCCGGGCAAGGTATTTCCACATCCGGTAAAAACTGCACATCAAGGCTGATAGAACCTGTTCCATCGCAGGTCGGGCAACGCAGTTTTCCTGTATTATAAGAAAAATCCCCTGCTTTATATCCTGCTTCCTTTGCATCTGGAAGTTTTGCATATACCTTTCTCAGCTCATCATGCACATTTGCATAAGTTGCCACCGTAGAACGCACATTGATTCCAATCGGTGCCGCATCAATCAGTTTTACCTGTTCAATATCTTCCGCAGTAATATTTTTCACATGAGAGGGAAGTTTTGTTCCATTTATCATCGACTCTAATGCCGGAATCAGACTTTCCAGTATCAATGTCGTTTTTCCGGAACCGGAGACACCGGTCACCACTGTAAGTCTCCCTTTGGGAATATCTGCTTCCAACGGCTTTACCGTATGAATAGCATCTGTCGAAAGGTGAATGGTTCCCAAAGAAAACATTTCCTGTTCAGATGCTTTCTTCCGATAAATGGGATGCGTTTTCTTCAGAAATGTTCCAATTTTGGAATCCGGATTTTCTGCAATCTCAGGAATCGTCCCCTGTGCAATGATTCTTCCTCCGTCTGCCCCCGCTTTTGGTCCCATCTCCACAAGCCAGTCTGCCTCTGAAAGAATCTGCGTATCATGATCCACCAGAATAACAGAATTGCCATCCGCAATCAGATCATGCATGACATCGGTAAGGCCCACGATGTTGGATGGGTGAAGACCGATAGACGGTTCATCAAGCACGTACAATACTCCTGTAGTCCGGTTTCTGACTGCCCGTGCAAGCTGCATCCTCTGCCGTTCCCCTGTCGAAAGGGTAGCAGCCGCTCTGTCCAGGGACAAATATCCCAGTCCCAGATCCATCAGTCTTTTTGCAACCATCTGAAAAGATTCACAGATATTTTCTGCCATTGACCGCATTTCTTCCGGCAAGGCATCCGGCACATGATTTACCCAATCTACAAGCTCTGAAAGCGACAGCTTGCAGGCATCTGCCAGCGTGATACCACATAATTGTGGCTGCCTCGCTCTCTTAGAAAGTCTTGTCCCGCCGCAGTCCGGACAGACATCCTCTTTTAAAAAACGTTCCACACGTTTCATACCTTTCTCGTCTTTTACTTTGGACAAGGCATTCTCCACGGTATACACGGCATTGAAATATGTAAAATCAAGCTCACCTGACTGATTTGTATTTTTTGCTTTATAAAAAATATGCTTTTTTTCTGCCGGTCCATGATATACAATCTCTTTTTCCTCTTTTGTAAGCTCCTGGAATGGTACATCTGTACGCACTCCCATTTCTCTGCACACGTCCGTCATCAGTGACCACATCAATGTTTTCCACGGAAGAACCGCACCTTCATCAATTGTCAGGGATTCATCCGGAACCAGTGAAGATTCATCTACTTTCCTCACAAATCCCGTTCCGCCGCAAGTCTGACAGGCTCCCTGCGAATTAAAAGAAAGTTCTTCTGCTGATGGTGCAAAAAATTGTGCTCCACAGACAGGACAGCAAAGTTCTTTCCCTGCCGCCACATCAAGTGTGGGTTCCAGATAATGGCCATTGGGACAACAGTGATTTGCAAGTCTCGAAAACATCAGTCGTAATGTGTTCAACAGTTCCGATCCGGTTCCAAACGTACTTCGGATTCCCGGAACCCCCGGTCTTTGGTGTAATGCCAGTGCTGCCGGAATATGCAGCACCTCGTCCACCTGTGCTCTCGGTGCCTGCGTCATTCTTCGTCTGGTATAGGTCGATAACGCATCAAGATATCTCCGTGAACCTTCCGCATACAGCACTCCAAGTGCAAGAGATGACTTCCCGGAACCGGATACTCCGGCAATTCCCACAATCTTATTTAGTGGAATATCCACATCGATATGTTTCAGGTTATGAACATGTGCATTTCGAATTTTAATCACATTCGAATGATTCTGTTCCTTCATTTTCTTATCCTTTCCGTATAACAATTTTCTTATCCTATTATACAGCAAAAGCGTATTGCCGGTCGTATAAACCACAATACGCTTTTGCCTTTATGAAGCTACT
>ERZ838399.2762-NODE-2762-length-12421-cov-2.997574_pt1 | contig 12421 bp, 8 predicted proteins | sample MGYA00519683_ERZ838399 | MGnify/ENA primary metagenome ERZ838399 (study PRJEB31850, sample SAMEA3708833) | human gut metagenome | biome: human gut; feature: human-associated habitat; material: faeces | place: China | collected 2014 ...
TTGATCAAATCCTTAATGCTATCGCTATTTGTGATTGAAATAATATCTGGCAGATCGTTGGTTGCAAGCATGAGTCCGAGTTTTGTCGCCGCATCTGTCGGCGGCTGCTCCAGATTAAAGGTTAATCCAATATTGTCTCTGATATAATCAAGAGCTGGTGAGGACTCTGTATTCCAGTTTGCAGGGCCGTATCCAGATACATCTGAATACCAATAGACTTCACTGGTTCCCTCTTCAGCAAATGCTGGAACTACAGCCGATGCTGCCAAAGTCGCTGCTAAAACTACCGATGATACCAATTTCTTTTTCATATAAATCTCCTTTCCTAATTCAAGGTCGTCTCGTTTCTTATGGTTCAAATTATACATTATGCTCAAAAAATTAGTATGTACTTTTTCTTTTTTTATATGGTAATTTGATTACTCTTAGCTATTACATTCGAATATATTGTGATTTTTACTTTTTCTCCTGTTTTCGGTACTCAGTTGGCGATAAATTTGTCAAACGCTTGAAGATTTTTGTAAAATAATAATAATCAGAATAACCAGTCTCCTCCGCAATTTGCCCAACTGTTTTTTCCGAATATTTTAACAATTCTTTTGCCTTTTCTAGCTTCTTTTGCTGAATCAGCTCTGAATACGTTTTTCCTGTCTCTTTCTTTACTAGCTGACTCAAATATCCTTGGCTAATGCCAAGCTCAGTTCCAAGTGCCGCTGCTGTTTTATTTTCCATATAATGACAATCTATGTACTCCCAAATTTGTTTCATCATTTGTTTACTTTCATCAAATGTTAGAACTTCCTTCAATGTATCAAAAAATTGATTGCAATTTTTATATGTTCGAAGTAGATCCTCTGCACTTTCGCAGTTATGTCCAATTTGATTTGGTTCATTCTGTGAATCTGCATAGGCCTGTCTCATCATCAAAATTGTTTTCCACAATTCATCCAGTAAAATTTCTCCCGATTGCACAAGCTGCTCCAACTCTTCTATTGACTTTGTTACACAATTTCTCTGATACCGAATTTGTTGGATCAACTCTGTACTACCTCTCCAATTTCCTCCCCTATGATCCACAAGCATTTCTATTCCTGCAAACTGTGCACTGTCACAGGCATTTTTTGCCCGTGCATACAGCTTATACATTTGAACCTCTTTTGCAAAAATTATACTGCATCCATAAACCATTCTCTGTGGTTCTTCTTTCTTATTTACACGCATTTTCTCCAATATTTTTTTGGCATAATATCCCTCATTTTGATGAAGATCCATCCCAATGACTGCTAGAACTTCTTTTTCTCCAATCGGAACAATGCTTGTATTGAATACGGTATCTGCAATCGTTTGAATATCTGATACTTGCGAAACCTTTTCAAAACGATACAAGCATGCCATATAATAGCTTCTCTTTGGAAGCTCACTTTTTGCTGTGTCACGCAAAAACTCCCATGCACTGCACTCGCCTTTATATTTGGAAATCATATCAATTGTCTCAGAGACTGATCTTGTTTCTGCTTTCTTATTTTTTTCATCTAACAGTTTTCCTAGTCTTTGAATACAATCTGTCAGCTGTTCTTTATTGACTGGCTTGACCAAATAATCAAATGCACCCTCACGAATTGCAGTTCTCGCATACTCAAACTCAGCAAATCCACTTACGAGCACCACCTCACTATCTAGCTTTTCCTTTTTCATTTTTCCTAACAATTCTAGTCCATTTAGACCAGGCATTCGAATATCTGTTATCACCACATCTGGCTTTTTTTCTACAATTTGTCCCCACGCCTCTCGGCTAGATGTTGATTTTCCAACTACACAAAATCCATATTTTTCCCACAAAATAAGACGTTCCAGTCCAATCAAAACCCACGGCTCATCGTCAATCAAGTATACCTGATACATTTTCTTCCTCCATCTTCATATTCATTGGAACAAGAATTTCAATCTGTGTTCCTTCCCCAACCTTACTTGTCACATTAAACTCTAACTGGGTTCCGTAAAACAATCGTAACCTGCGATAAATATTCACCATTCCAATTCCATGCTTTTGCAATGGAAGTAGGCTTGTTCTGTCATATTCTTTCAGCTTAACTTGAAGCGCTTCTAATTCTTTTTCATCCATACCGCAACCGCTGTCCTGCACACGAATCGCCAGCCTGTCCTTTTCCTTTCCCACAAAAACCGATACGTTTCCACTCTCTTCCTTTGGCTCTAATCCGTGAAACACCGCATTCTCTACTAGCGGCTGCAAAATCATTTTTGGCATATATTGATCCATTACTTCCTCTTCTATCTCAATCGAAATCGTGTATTTATTCATAAATCGATACCCAATGATGGATGCATAGTCGTGAATATGATCTGCGATCTCTCGAATTGTCGCATATCCCTTTCCACGCACATTGTACGAGAAAAAGCGTGACAAGGCTTCTGCTATCTCTGCTATATCAGGCACTTCATACAATAGAGCCATCCCTCGAATACACTCAAATGTATTATGCATGAAGTGCGGATTGATCTGATTTCGATACGCAACAAGCTCTGACTGCTTTTTCTGATAGTTTGCCTCAAGTATCTGCTCTTTGCTTCGTATGTTCTCCTCTGTAAGACAATCAATGTCATCAAGCATCGCATTTAAATTTTCTGCCAAAACACCCATCTCGTTATGTGATTTCACTTCCATACGACTTTTTCGATTTTTGGCATAATAATTCATGAACAGTGTCTGCTCCCGTATTGGTCGAAGAATACTTGCATAAATCACAACAAAAAATGCCAATAACAAGCCACCAATAATGATGTATGTAATTCCATTGATCCTCTGTAAATAATTTAAATTCTGATATAGTGTATTGTTCGGAACACTTAATACCAGCTGCCAATTTGTTTTTGAAACATTGCCCTGATAAATACTCCAGCCAAGATTTAGATTTTCGCTTTGCCCTTCAGTACCCAGTTTGTTTTCTTCCAATTCAACTCCCTGTTGAACCATAATTTGACCGTCTTCTCCCTTTAATACAAAGCTTGAATCGCTCGTGGGAAGACGTCCCTCAAGTATTTCATCCAGATACGACATATTGATCAAAATGAGACATTCTCCACATCTGCCTTTGATTTGCGTCTTATCAATGTTATACAATGGAACCCGAATACCAAAATAGCGCTTGGTTCCAATCTGAATCAAACTAGAAAAGACAATCGAGTCCTTTACTGTTTCTGACAGTTTATCTTTGTAAAAGGTTCCTAGATTTGCCACCATTTTTCCATTTTCATCATACAAAGCAATTGCCTCAATACTGCTTTTAATTGCCTTAATATTGCTAACCTCCAGTCGTATCACATCCTCGAGAAGGCGACTTCTCTCGCTAAGCGACTTCGTATTCAAATATGTGTTTATATCCCGATTCGACATGATATTATATGCAATTTGAATCAGTTCCTTCACATTTCTCTCCATCTCGCCCTGAGCCTGTTCAAACAATGATTCATTATATTCCTGATATTCTCTTCTTACACCCTTTTTGGCAATTCCATTGGTTACTGCCAAAGAGCCTGTAAATATCAAAATCGTAATTGCAAATATCCAGTAATACATGGTCAAGAAGCGCACTTTTCCTAGCAAATCCAGCACTCTTCTGATCTTTCTCTTCACCCATTCCATCTGATACACTCCCTTTTCTATTTATTTCTTTAATCTTTCTCAAAAATTGCTATATTCAGTCTATTTTTTCACCCGATACTCTCCCGGTGTGCAGTGCATGTACCTTCTAAATGTCCTGTTAAAGTAGCTAATGTTGTTGTAGCCGCATTCTGTCGCAATCTCACTGATTGGCAAAATGCCTTCCTTTAACATGTCACAAGCCACACCGATACGGTAATAATTTAAATACTCAATTGCAGTCATGCCAATCTGCGATTTAAAGAAACGACAAAACTGTCCCTCACTCAGATGAAAATATGCTGCAAGACCACACAAGGTTAAATTCTTTTCATAATTTTCCTGTATATACTGCAAAATCTGCTTTATCAGACGCACTCGTTCATCATCCTTTTTCTTTAAAGTAAATGACGTTGCTTCTGCATCGAGGCACAGATAATGCCATATACGAAGCAGACTTGATTTAATCAGAAGCTCATTTTTTGCCATTTCCTTACTGCAAAGAGTGCGTATTTCTTCTAGTGGTTCTTCAATATACGGCCACATAGCATCATCCTTTTTGAAATGGTCTCTGAAAATAAGCTCACCATTTACCTGACGGCTGATATATTTTTGCTGAATATCATCATTGCCATAGCTGCTTATAAGCTCTCTTCCAAAATCAAGCGCATAAAAAGCCAGTGGATTTTTTTCATCTCCCCTAAAGGAGTGTACAATCCCTGCATTTATAAACAAAATATCCCCAGGCTCAATATGCATTGTTCTTGTATTAAGACAAGCCGTTCCAGTACCTCTTGTAATCACCAGAAATTCATACTCCTCATGCCAATGCGGCGGTACTGGCTCTGGCCAGAGAGGTTCTTTTGTCATTTCATGAAGACGCAGATGAAAACGAATATCTCCGTGAAACTGCATTTCATGAATACGAGCAAATTCTAGTTTGTTCATTGAAAATCTCCTTCTTGTTGCAGTTCACAAGACGCTCATTCGCAAAATCGCACGCAACGTGTGAACTGTAAAATCAATTCTGTGTCAGAATCTGTGAAAAATGGTCAAGTATTTTCTTTCTTTTGTTAGTATAATACAATCAGAAGAAATTTGCGATACTTATCGCACTATTTATAAGGAGGTTTTTTATGCAATTTGAAACAGCAAATGGCGTTCTAATAGCCAGAAACGGCGGCGAAATGCTTCGTATTGAACCGTGGGGCAAAAATTCTCTTCGTGTTCGTGCAACCATGCTTCCAGAATTATCAAATCAAGACTGGGCACTTACAGAAACACCAGAAAGCTCACATGCTGAGGTTGAGTGTCACGAAGTTGACCACTGGGTTGGTGACGGCACTATTGATAAGCGTGAGTCTGCCTCTATCACAAATGGACGCATATGCGCAGTTGTTAACTTTGCAGGCGTTATCACATTTTACCGTGACGGCAAACAGTTTTTACGCGAATATTATCGCAGCTACGATGGCACATTAAGCCGCGAAAGCCGCTGCTTGAAAACTGTAAACCGCGAGTGGAAGGGCATCATTGGCGGAAGCGAATTCAGTCTGAATCTGAAATTTGACAGCAATGACGGCGAGAAGATCTTTGGTATGGGTCAGTATCAGCAAGCTTACATGGATTTAAAGGGCTGTACACTTGAGCTTGCTCAGAGAAATTCCCAGATAAGTGTTCCTTTCGCAGTATCAAATCTCGGCTATGGTATGCTGTGGAACAATCCGGCTGTCGGACAGGTTACATTCGGAAAGAACTATACTGAATGGACTGCACGTTCCACTAAGCAGATGGATTATTGGCTGACCGTTGCTGACGGACCAAAGCAGATTTTGGAAAATTATACAGCCGTGACAGGACGCGCACCGATGTTTCCTGAGGATCGTATGGGACTTTGGCAGTGCAAGCTTCGTTACCGCACACAGGATGAAGTTCTTAGCGTTGCACGTCAGTACCAGAAGGAAGGCATCCATATTGACCAGATCGTAATCGACTTCTTCCACTGGACTGTTCAGGGTGACTGGAAATTTGATACCACCTACTGGCCTGATCCTAAGGCAATGGTAGATGAACTCCACTCCATGGGCATTAAGGTAATAGTTTCTGTATGGCCATCAGTTGACAGAAAGAGCGAAAACTTCCAGCCAATGATGGATCGCGGTCTTTTGATCCGCACTGAGCGCGGTGCAGCACAAACTTACGACTATCAGGGTGACTGTGTTGAGATTGATGTATTTAATCCTGAAACAAGAAAATATGTATGGGAAATCTGTAAGAAAAATTATTATGATTTTGGCATTGACGCATTCTGGCTTGACAACTCCGAGCCTGATTACGGTGTATACGATTTCGACCATTACCGCTACATTGCAGGTCCTGCTCTCTCCTGCTCTAATATTTATCCGCAGCTATACAGCCGCGTTTTCTATGACAACATGAAGGATCTTGGTGACGGCACCGTTGTTAATTTACTTCGCTGTGCATGGGCCGGCAGCCAGAAGTACGGCAATGTTGTATGGTCTGGCGATGTTCCAAGTACCTTTGAGGCATTCTATGACCAGCTTCAGGCAGGCTTAAATATGGGTCTTGCCGGAATCCCGTGGTGGACAACTGATGTAGGCGGCTTCATGACTGATGATGTAAATGATCCAGATTTCCAGCAGCTTTTAATTCGCTGGTATGAATTTGCTGTTTACTCTGCAGTTCTTCGTATGCACGGTGACCGCGGTCCTTACAACATTCCACCGCTTGATACACGCGACTGGGGCGGTGGCTACCTTCATACGGGACAACCAAATGAGCTGTGGAGCTACGGTGAGGAGAATTACCGTATCATGAAGAAATATTATGATATCCGTATCGAGATGCACGATTACATCAAGCAGCTCTACGAAGAAGCTTCTAAAAATGGCTCGCCATTAATTCGTGCAATGTTCTATGAGTTCCCAGAGGATTCAAAATGCTGGGAGCTGCAGGATCAGTACATGTTTGGAAGCGACTACCTGGTTGCTCCAATCTTCCACTTAAATCAGTTTGAGCGTGAAGTTTATCTGCCAGCCGGCAAGTGGGAAGATACAAGAGACCATAAGATTTACAATGGTGGCCAGATAATCACCGCAGACGCACCGCTTGATTCGATGCCAGTATTTAAACGCATTTAATTTTTCATACAAAAAGTGGAGAAGCTCATTCGCTCCTCCACTTTTTATTGTTTCCTTATTCAACGATGACATCAAATCTCGGTGTTTTATCCTGTTCAAAATAGACACGTCTCATTCCACTTGACACAATCTTTTCCTCAAAGCTTGTAACCGCGTGATAGGCGATCCACAAATTTTGATCCCGATCCCAGAAAAATGAATTGTGCCCCGGACCATACTCGCCTGGAATGGTTGCAAAGCTAGCTATCGGTGTCTTCGCTTTTTCCCACACAGACAAATCACAAAGATCATCTCCATCATTTGCCGTCAACATGCCGATTGCATACAGATATCCTCTCGCATCGCCTCCCGAATAGGCCAAATAAATTTTGTTATTGTAATAAAATGCATACGGTCCTTCGTTATTAATTGTATGCTCCGTATTTTCAAAGCCATACAGTGGTCTGGACAAGCACTCAGGTTCGCTAATCAACCGTTCTGGATGCACTGGATCAAATTCGGCAATCATTAACATCGAGCCTGTATCAAGCGGTGTTCCAATGTTCTTTCGATGAGACCACACGTAAAAATAGCGTTCTCCCGACTTTACAGGTGTCATATCAATATTAATGCCTTTTTCTGACAAAAAGCCTCCATTTGCCCTTCTTACACGGATTGGCTTTTCCCAATCTTTCGGATTTAAGATGTCGCCATTTTCTTTTAACTTCATAATATGGCACTGCGGATTCCATTCAGAATCACTGACTGTAAACAGCAAATACAAACTTCCATTCAGCACATGAAATTCCGGTGCCCAAAACAGCTGAACAAACCCATTTTCCGTATCCTTATCCAAAATCTTATACGTCTTTACATCTTTTGCAAACAAATCCTTTAGCTCATGCGCTTTTCTCACATAGAAACCAATGTCATTCTCATTGTCGTTCGTTGCAATAAAATAATAGTCATCCTTCCATAACAAAACCACCGGATCAGCAAGTCCCCGCGCAAGTGGGAATTTTAATTTTGGCTCTGTCATCTGCCTTTTTGCATGAAGTGCATTCCAATGATGCTTAATACATTGTGCCATTTCATCCGGTATTGCAATCTGATCGGTCATTCGAATTGCCTCAAGCGTCAAGCCTGTTTTTTCACACAGCTGTGCCCCTGAGCAAATCCCCCATTCGTCAAAAGTCAGAAAATCAGCTGTGCTCCAACTCCAAAAAGATCCCTTGTTTTCGCTGTTCACACTTCCATCAGATTTCCAGTCTTCTCCCGTAATTAAATAGGTAACTGCCCCATCCTTTTTTACTGCTGCTACTTTTAAATTGCCAACAAAGCTTGGTACAATCACATTATCCTCATTCACCCATGCTTTTGGAAATACCAAACCATAATTGTTGTGCAGTGGACACTCCTCTTCATTTTCCTTTACCGACAGATGTACGCTATATGCTAACCCATTCGGATACTGTCCTTTTACCGTCTTTCTGTTATACACCCTAAGAACTTCTTTTTTTCTCTCCTCCATTGTTTTTCTCCCTTTCAATTTCCGATAAAACCAAGAGCAATCTTTATCTGTACGATCTTCTTTGATTGCTGCCAGTCTCTGCACTCAGCTTATCACACACAAATTAAAAACGCAAGTAAAAAGCAAGTTGAAATCCTTGATGTTTTTATGTATAATCAGTCTTAGAGATGGCCTTTGGCATGACCACATACAACGCGTCATGTACGGTGCCACCTATATAAGGAGGATTTTATTATGGCAGCATGGAAAAATCTGGATACACTTGCTTCTTACAGCGAGCTTTCCAAACTGAAAAATCACGTAGACATCGCTGAGGTAATGTCCGGTTCTAAGGGAGCAGAGCGTGTCGCAAAATACAGCGTACCGATGGCAGCAGGATTAAACTACAATTACGCTGCAAAAGAGGTTGATGAAACTGTTCTTGCCGCTCTTGAAAAGCTGGCTAACGAAGCTGAGCTTTCTGAAAAATTTGAGGAGCTTTACAACGGTGCCGTTATCAACACTGGAGAAAACCGTATGGTTCTTCATCACCTTGCTCGTGTACAGCTTGGAAAAGCTGTTGTTGCAGACGGCGTTGACAAGCGCGAGTTTTATGTAGCACAGCAGAAGAAGGCAGCTGATTTTGCAAACAAGGTTCACGCAGGTGAAATCACCAATGAAAATGGCGAGAAGTTCACCACCGTTGTTCAGATCGGTATCGGCGGAAGTGATCTTGGTCCTCGTGCTCTTTATATCGCACTTGAGAACTGGGCAAAGGCAAACAACACCTTCAAGATGGAAGCAAAGTTCATCAGCAATGTTGATCCAGATGACGCAGCAGCAGTTTTAGCAAGCGTTGATCTTGCACATTCCTTATTTATCGTTGTATCCAAGTCTGGAACAACACTTGAGACTTTAACTAATGAGGCATTCGTAAAGGACGCACTTGTAAAGGCTGGATTAAATCCATCCAAGCATATGTTAGCTGTTACAAGTGAGACATCTCCTCTTGCAAAGAGTGATTCTTATCTGACTGCTATCTTCATGGATGACTACATCGGCGGACGTTACTCTTCCGTTTCTGGTGTTGGCGGTGCAATCCTGTCTCTTGCATTTGGACCAGAAGTTTTCGCACAGCTGCTTGACGGTGCTGCCGAGGAAGACAAGCTCGCAGCAAACAAGAACATCTTCCAGAACCCAGATATGCTCGATGCACTGATTGGTATTTACGAGCGAAACGTTCAGGGTTATCCGGCTACTGCTGTTTTACCGTACTCTCAGGCATTAAGCCGCTTCCCTGCTCATTTACAGCAGTGTGACATGGAGTCAAATGGTAAGACCGTAAACCGCTTCGGTGAGCCAGTTGACTACCCAACTGGTCCTGTTATCTTTGGTGAGCCAGGAACAAATGGACAGCATTCCTTCTATCAGTTGCTTCATCAGGGCTCTGACATCGTTCCGCTGCAGTTCATTGGCTTTAGAAACAGCCAGTTAGGTGTTGATGTTGATATTGAAAACAGCACCAGCCAGCAGAAGCTGTGCGCAAACGTTGCTGCTCAGATCGTTGCATTCGCCTGCGGAAAGAAAGATGACAACTTAAACAAGAACTTCAAGGGACATCGTCCATCAAGTATCATCACTGGTGATGAGCTGACTCCAGCTTCCTTAGGTGCACTTCTTGCTCACTTCGAGAACAAGATCATGTTCCAGGGATTCGTATGGAACTTAAACAGCTTCGATCAGGAAGGTGTACAGCTTGGAAAGGTTCTTGCAAAGCGCGTTCTTGCACATGAAACAGACGGTGCTTTAAAGGCTTACAGTGATCTGTTAAATATCTAATCTAGGGATATTTTTACTCAAACATAAGAGCCTGCCATAAGTATGCGTAAAATTGATGCATACCCATGACAGGCTCTTTTTCTGTAATATTATTTCTTTTCTCTGAAAATCGCACGGAAAATCAATCGCACTAGCGGACCGCAATAAAACATCTGATACAAAATGGCCATCGGAAAATTCATACCCCAGGTCTGTACCCATGTTGGGAAATCCTTTGTATCCTTAAAAAGAATAGTTGCGATCAGGCTCATGATCGGGCACATGATGCAGCAAATACAAATAGAAATTGCATAGGTAATAAACTGCGGACGATCATCAGGTCTCATGACAGTAAATGCAAGCATTCTCGCAAGCTTTCCAACTACAAAAAATTCTAAAATGAATGCAATTGGAACCATAATAGGCATCTCGTGAAGTGCTGCTATAAAGGTTTCACCTCTCACACCTCCCATATTGAGCGCGACATTATAAACGATCATTCCGTAAACCATAATGGTCGCCATTATTGCTGTGAAAATAACATCTTGAAACTTATTTTTTGGCATAATAAAATCCCTCCGTATGATAAAATGATACAAACGACTTGCGTGGCGGCAATTGCGTCATGTGTTGTTCGTTATCATCCAAATCATTCGAAAGGGATTGTGCGTTTCCAATATGCAGTCTTTTATACTGCAACCACTTTTCATTGCTGCGTTATTTTACCACAGTTTTTTCATTCATGTAAGCGTTTTTTTCTATTTTTCTTCGCTTTTGGATATTTTCCATGTTTTGCACACTTTTTATTGGAATCATTTCAGTTCTTTTATAAAACTGCGCGGTGTCATTCCATATTTATTTTTAAATGCCCGATGAAAATAAGACAAATTGTGAAAGCCTACCGACAAGGAGACTTCCAAAATAGATGTATTGCCCTGCTCAAATAGCTCCACTGCCTTTTCAAGACGGACATTGTTTACATATTCTACGCAGGTCATATTCATATGCTTTTTAAAAAAACGCATAAAATGAGAAGCAGAAAAACCAGAAACAGCGGAAATTTCATCAATTGAGATTGAACTCATGTAGTGTGTTTCGATATATTTTAGGACACTTTTGAGTCGTTCAATGTGAGGGTCGTTTTTGGGAGCAGGAATATCGGTGGAATTTGTGAATATGGTGTAGAAGAAGGTAAAAAGAGCCCCCTTAATTGCAAGGCGGTAGCCTTTTGGAAAACTGCTGCTGATACTGTCAATTCGATTTAGGCATGAAGAGAGAGCAGGGTAATGTTCATCATCACAGCAGACAAGATGCTCAAAGCCAATGGTACCAGCCAAAAAAGGCTCAAAAAATTCACTGCTTAGAGCATCCATGCTTCCAGTACAAAGAAGATCAAGTGAAAAAATAATATTTTCATATTCCATAGAATGTTCAGCCGGGCCGATTGCATGAAGCTGACCAGGACTGACAATAATAATATCACCTGCCTCTACATAAAGGGAGGTAAAATCTAATGTGACGCGCCCACGCCCCTTTTTAATATAGATGATTTCCACCTCATCGTGCCAGTGAAGCGGCACCTTCTCAAAATCAAGCGGAATAGAACAAATATACGCATTGTAAGGAAAATCAGGTGTGCTGTGTGATTTTGTCTCATGATAATTTTCGTATTCAGGTATCTGCATCGTGGCTCTCTCCTCATGTTTTTGCGGGTCCCAAACTCAACCCCCTCATCGCGCAAGCACGATCGGTGGGTGGAGCTTGGGACCCTAGTATCATCATGATAGGATAGTACCATAAAAAGGCGGCATAATGCAAGAAAAATGATAAAAAAAGCAGTAAACTGCATACATCAACTCATGAAAGGAGTTTTAATAATAATGATGGTAAATGAAATTTGTGAAAAGAAATATAATAAGCCGTTATCTGGCTGCACCAATGAGGAAATTTATTACGCACTGCTTGATATGACAAAGGATCTGGCAGCAAAGAAGGAAAGTGAAGCTGGAAAGAAGAAGGTATACTACATTTCAGCAGAGTTTTTGATTGGAAAGTTGTTATCAAACAACCTTATCAATCTTGGTCTTTACAAGACTGTAAAGGAAGAGCTTGAAGCAGCAGGAAAGGATATTGGTGAGATCGAAGAGATCGAGCCGGAACCATCTCTTGGAAACGGTGGACTTGGCCGTCTGGCAGCATGTTTTTTGGATTCCATGGCAACACTAAATCTGCACGGTGATGGTGTAGGCTTGAATTATCATATGGGTCTGTTCAAGCAGGTGTTTGATCACAATT
>ERZ838399.2764-NODE-2764-length-12418-cov-2.705250_pt1 | contig 12418 bp, 13 predicted proteins | sample MGYA00519683_ERZ838399 | MGnify/ENA primary metagenome ERZ838399 (study PRJEB31850, sample SAMEA3708833) | human gut metagenome | biome: human gut; feature: human-associated habitat; material: faeces | place: China | collected 2014 ...
TTTTCGACAAGTCAGACTCCGTGAAAATACCGACTGTGGGTTGAAACAAACAGGAAAGGCATGTTAATTATGGGAAATTGCATTTCATGCAAAGAATCTCTTACAAATACAGAGATAATTGCATTTGACAATATGCCGGCAGCGGCACAGCACATGCCGGATAAGGAACAGGTAAAAAACGACAGAGGAATCCATCTGCCGCTGTGCCAGTGTAAAAAATGTGGTCTGATTCAATTTGACTGCGAGCCAGTCGAATATTACCGCGATGTTATTCGTGCAGGCGGCTATTCCACCACGATGGTAGAGCTGCGCCGCCGTCAATATAAGGAATTTATTAAACGTTATCAGCTTGAGGGAAAGAAAATCATCGAGGCAGGATGCGGAAGAGGTGAGTTTCTTCGCGTATTAAAGGAATTTCCAGTTAAAGGATATGGTATTGAGCACGATCCTTCTTTGGCGGAGATTGCAAAGGAGAGTGGTCTTTTAGTTTCATGTGATTTTACAGAAACTATAGATCAAAAGCTTCCAAATGGACCGTTTGATGCGTTTTTATCCTTTAATTTTTTAGAGCATCAGCCATCACCTGATGTGATGCTGACTTGTCTTTACAACAATTTGACAGATGATGGTGTGGGACTTATCACAGTTCCAAGCTTTGAGTATATTACAGATCACAATACCTATTATGAGCTTATTCACGATCATTTGGCATATTATACATTTGATTCTCTGACATATCTTTTGAATCAGAATGGTTTCATTGTCGAAAGCAAAGAAATGATCAATCGCGATACGCTTTCTGTGATGGTAAAAAAGACAAAGACACCAATTTCTCAGGTATCCTCATGGAAGGATTTTACAAAAGAAATCACTGCGCTTGGCGATAGTTTAGCAAGTATCAGGGAACAGATGAAGGCACTTTCTGAAAGTCTTACAGGAAAGAATCTTGCCATTTGGGGGGCAAGTCATCAGGGATTTACACTAGCAGCAACAACATGTCTTGGTGAAAAAGCAGAGTATATTATTGACTCAGCGCCATTTAAGCATGGAAAATATGCACCAGCTTCACATCTTGTAATTGTGTCGCCAGATGAGGCGCTTAAGAATGTACCAGATGCGATTTTAATCGCAGCACCGGGTTACACAGATGAGATTGCAAATGTGATTCGTGTTCGCTTCCCTAAGACGGTGCGTATATTCGCAATCCGCAGCAATAAAATAGAAGAAATTTTGTAATTTTGAGAAGCTTTTTAAGAGAAAGGCATGGTTATTGATTTATGAAGGCATTTGTATTAAAAGAGCCGGGTGTTGTAGGCTATGAACAGGTTCCTGAGCCTGTATTGACTCCGTATGGAGCCATCTTAAAGCCAGTCGCTGTCGCACCGTGCTCATCTGATGTCCATACTGTTTTTGGAGGTGGTTCAAGAAAGGCACCAAATCTAGTGCTTGGTCATGAGTGTGTGGCGCGAGTGCTTGAAGTTGGTGAGTATGTGACTGATTTTGTGCCGGGAGAGCTAGTAGCAGTACCAGCAATCACACCAGACTGGCGGGCAAAAAGCATTCAGGAGCACAATTTTAAGCATGCATCAGCACCATTTTCAGGTCATCAGCTTGGACGCACACAGCCAGGTGTATTTTCAGAGCGTTTTCTTATTCCAGATGCTGATACGACACTGGCGAAAATTCCAGAGGGTGTTAGCTTAGAGCAGGCACTTATGTGTGTAGATGTTGTGACAACTGGATTTACAGGAGCACAAAATGCCGATATTAAATTTGGTGATACTGTTGTAGTTATGGGAATTGGTCCTATTGGACTTATGGCAGTAGCAGGTGCAGCTCATTTAGGTGCGGCAAGGATCCTTGCTGTAGGAAGCCGTCCGCTTTGTGTAAAGACTGCTTATGAGTTTGGTGCAACAGAAGTCTTAAGCTATAAAGATGGCGATATAGTCAAGCAGGTAATGGAGCGCACAGATGGAATAGGAGCAGATAGTGTCATAATCTGCGGAGGAAACGATGAAGTATTTGCGCAGGCAATTGATATGGTGCGCTATGGTATCGGAACCGTTTCCAATGTCAATTATTTTGGCGGAACAGGAAATCTTCCATTTCCAAAATTTTCCGGAGGACGCGGTATGGCAGGAAAAACAATCCGTACTGAGTTAGCAGAAGGAGGACGTGCACGTATCGAGCGCATGTTATCCATGGTAAAGTATGGAAGAATCCATCCAGAAAAGCTCGTAACCCATCATCTTAATGGACTCGATCAGGTAGAAGAGGCGCTGTATTTAATGAAAGACAAGCCTGCCGACCTAATTAAAGTGATGGTTACTATGGAGTAATTATTGTTCACGGGGCATTGAAATTTAGGAAAGCCCAGAGGCGAATGTGCTTTACGAGACGGGACGTTGTAGCGGGCCCGTTGTCAAAATACATTTACGTTGAAAATATGTAGTGGGGACCCGCGGAGTTGGGCCCGTCGACAAAGTCACTTCGCCGGGTGGGCGGTTCATGAAAATATATTCCCGTGAACAGGAAAACAAAAAGAAAGTTAGAAGGCACATTCATGAAAACAATCAGTATTGTAGTGCCCTGTTATAATGAAGAGGAAAATGTTCAGGCGATGGCTGATGCGCTTCGCGAGACATTTAAAAAGGATCTTCCAGCCTATCGCTATGAGATCCTTTTTATAGATAACGATTCAAAAGACAGGACAAGAGAAATTATCCGAAAGCTTTGTGCAGAGGATAAGGGGATTAAGGGAATTTTTAATGCAAAAAATTTCGGACAGTTCAATTCACCGTACTACGCTATGCTCCAGACAACAGGAGATGCCACAGTACTGATGGCTGCCGATTTTCAGGATCCGGTCGAGATGATCCCAAAGAATGAAAAAGAATGGGAAAACGGATATAAAATTGTAATTGGAATTAAAAAGTCCAGCCAGGAAAATAAATTGATGTACTGGCTTCGCGGCTGTTACTATAAATTAATCAAGAAGCTTTCTGATGTTGAGCAGATTGAGCAGTTTACAGGTTTTGGTCTTTATGATAAGAAGTTTATCAATGTCATGAGAGAGCTTAACGACCCAACACCATTTTTAAGAGGAATCGTAGCAGAGCTTGGCTTTAAACGAAGGGAAATCCCTTACGAGCAGCCAAAGAGACGTGCAGGAAAAACAAGCAACAATTTCTACCGTTTATATGATGCTGCAATGCTTAGCATTACTTCTTATACAAAAGTAGGACTTAGACTGGCGACATTTATAGGTATGACAGTTGGCTGTATCAGTCTGGTAGTTGCAATTATTTATCTGATTTTAAAGCTTTTATTTTGGGACAATTTCCCAGCAGGTATGGCACCGCTTTTAATTGTCACTTGTCTGCTTGGTTCTATACAGCTGTTCTTTATCGGATTAATTGGTGAATATATTATGAGCATCAATGATCGTGTAAAGAAGCGTCCGCTTGTTGTGGAAGATGAACGTCTGAATTTTTTAGACGAGAAAGAAAATGAAAATGAGGCAGATGACAAGGAAGCAGAAGATGGCTGCAAAAATCAGAAAGCCGAATGAGAGGAATAAAAATTGGAATTTGACAAGACAACACAAGATGCGCTTAAACTGATTCATGAGGGAAATCATATAATTTTCCGTGAGGTAGGGCGCGTCTGTGAGAAATATCATTTGAATTATTTTTTAGACAGCGGAAATCTTATAGGTGCTGTGCGTGAGAAATCTGATATTCCGTGGGATGATGACGCGGATATCGCTATGACAAGAAAAGATTTTGAGGTGTTTCGCAAGGTAGCGCGTACCGAACTAAAGGATGGCTTTGTATATGTGGAGCCAGATGAATTAAATGGTGCATTTTACGATTTTGTGCCGCGTGTTGTGATGCTTGATTCAACTATGCGCGAAAATAATGCAGAGCAAAAATATTATGGAAATGGCATTCATAATCATATGCGAACAGATATTTTTATAGTGGATGATGTTTCAGACAACATGTTAAAACACAAATTTTGTCATGCTTTATTGATTCTTGTGTATGGCATGTGCATGGGACGCCGTTATAAGCTTGACCTTTCGGAGTATAAGGGTGCATCTAAGGCAGTAGTTGCTATTCTTTCTGTAATCGGACGCATCTTCCCTGTAAAGACACTTGTTCATTGGTATGATGCAATCAGCAAGATGGAGCGCGGTCAAAATAAAAAGCATAAGCGCTGCTATTACAGTAACTGCTTGTTTCCAGATCTGGGAAAGATTTATCAGGCGAAGTGGTTTGATCATGCAGTTGATTTAGAGGTTGATGGAGAGAAGTTTCCTGGTCCATGCGGATATCATGAGGCGCTTACAATGCTTTATGGCGATTACATGACACCGCCGCCTCCGGGAGACAGAGAGCTTGTTCATTGTGATCCTAAATTTGTCACATTATCATACAGCGAAAAGGGAGAGAAAAATTCATGACAGAAAAGCAGCCAAAAGCAAAATCAGGCTTACGCCGATTTGCGGGGGATATGGTTTACAGTCTTGCCGGGCTGATGATTTTGAATATGACGCTTTCTTTTGGAGTATATCCGTTTTTAAGAAGCCGTATGGGTGCTGAAGGAAGCGGAAAAATGTTGTTCTTTACAGCAATCATGGGTCTGATGGCATCGGCAGTTGGTTCTGGAATCAATTATGGCCGTATGAAAGCTTCTACACGTCATGAGACAAAAAATGGCGATTACAATCGCTTTCTTGTATTCACAGCACTTTTATGTGCGATTGTCACTGTAGTGGCAATTTGTGTGAAAAAAGATACAGCAGGTGCTCTTCCTATTTCCATTGGTGTACTTATTTTTGTGACAACAGTTCGCTATTATGCAGATGTAGAATATAGACTGAGCTTAAATTACAGAGGCTTTTTCTTCTATTATCTTTTTATTGCAGTAGGTTATGCGATTGGCATGGCTCTGTATGGAATTAGTAATTCCTGGGTAAGCATCTTTATTTTAGGAGAGGTGTTTGGACTGCTGTTTGTTACAATCACAGGAAGCATATTTAAAAAGCCATTTTTTAAAAAGAGTCAATTTTTCAGGGAAGATGCAAAAACATGTGTGTCACTGTCATCGGCATATCTGCTGTCAGATTTTGTAACATACACAGACCGTGTTGTGCTTCCTATGACAGCCGGAGATGCAGCTTCCTATTATTTCTTTATTGCAAGTACTGTCGGAAAGATGAGTTCTCTGATCTCAACACCGTTAAATGGTGTTATCACAGGTCATCTTGCACGCTATCAGGGAAAAATCACAAAGAAGATGTTAACTGGTGTATTTGCTGCATTGTCAGCGCTTGCAGTTATATTGATTGCCGGAACAACACTTGGTTCTCATATTTACGTATATCTCTTTTACAGAGAGGATTACAATGTAGTAAAAAATCTGTTTTTGCTGGCAAATGCCGGACAGGTATTTTTCTTTATGAGTAATACAATGATGACGGTTGTGCTTAGATTTGCACCAGAGCGTTATCAGCTGATCATGGGTGTGATTTATGCAGTATTGTTCTTTGCAGCAGTAGTTCCTGCTATGTACCTTTACAAAATCTGGGGTGCTGTATGGGGACTTCTTGCAGTCAATGTCGTTAAGTTCTTATTAATTACAATGCTTGGATTTTTGGCATTGTCAAAAAATGAGCGAAAAGAAAGGGTGTGAAAAAATGAGTCAGAAACATCAAAAGAGTCAGGCACGTAGTATTTCAGTAAATGCAATTGCTGAAAAGCCGCTTCTTATCTGGGATTATGTAGCATTTGCTGCAATCGCAGTCTTTTGCTTTTTAGTTTTTCAGCAGTCCGATCTTTTGCATACGGCAGGCTGCAGCTACGGTTATTTAAATGGTCATTTCCGTGATTTTTATGATTATTGCGGAACATTTGATATTCATCCGGCATACATGCCAAGCTTTTATATTATCTTTGCCATCTGGAATATTCCGATGCGCCTGTTTGGCATCGTGACATTTCCAACGGAAAATCTGCCTGTTCTTGCTATTTTATGGGCAAAGCTTTTACCATGTCTGATCTATGTGGCAAGCGGTGTGTTGATTTATCATATTGCCATCCTTGCCGGAATGGGCAGCAAGAAATCAAAGCTTTGTGCATATGCATGCCTTACTATGCCAGTTGCTTTTTATGCGCAGTTTATCTTTGGCCAGTATGACATCATCATGACATTCTGTGTACTTCTTGGCGTTTACTATTATTTAAAGAAGAAGGACATTTGGTTTATTTTCTGGTTTGCCATTGCGATGACATTTAAATATTCAGCGCTGTTAATCTTTGCACCGCTTCTTTTATATCGTGAGAAAAATGTATGGAAGATTATTGCATCCTGCGTGCTGCTTATGGTGCCATTTGTATTGGAGTTTTTTGTTTACAGAAACAGCCCGGTATTTCAGGCATATGTGTTTGGATTTGGCGGAAATGCAGTCAGCAGTCCGACAGGCTACATCATGAATGCAGGATACTATACAGGATTTGAATTATCAACATTCCATTATGAGGTCAGCTTTGCTGTTTTGGCATTTGGTACATTGTGCGCATGGTGTTATTTCAATAAGCCGACAGATGACAGAAATTTCGTTAATACGGTATTTTATATCTGCTGTCTTGCCTTCTTTGTACTGTTTGGTTTGTCAAAGTGGCATCCGCAGTGGCTGCTGTTTGCCGTACCATTTTGGGTTATCAGTTCATTCCTTCATAAAGATACGAAAATTTTTATGATTTTGGACTTGATTTTTATGTTAGTTTATACCATATTTAATGTACAGATGATTCCTAACAATGTAGATCAGGCGATGTTTAATAACGGCATCTTACGATCTCTTGTAAATGGAAACATCGGTACTGAGCTCATGATGGAGGATTTGATTGCAAAGCTTGATAAAAGTCTTTGCCTGTCAATTCTTACAATGATGATGCTTGTATATGCTGTATTTAAGCATCCAAAGTATTGTGCACAAAATCCTGCACAGGAAGTCAATTGCATGGGTTGGATGCGCACTCGCTTTATTGGTGGTGTTGCAATTTTTGTCGTTCCGGCATTTGTGTGTCTGATGGCATATTTCAAAGCACCATATGCAGGATATAAAGTTGAAAATGTGTACAGCCAGGTACAGCTTTGTGAGCTTGGTGATGAGGTGAGCCAGACGTTCTGTGCAACAGGCAATTCAATTGATAAGATTCGCTTTGTCGCTGGTGTCAATGATCGTGTCAACAAAGGATACGTGAAGCTGACAGTAAAGGACAGTGATGATAAAATTCTTTATGAGCAAGATTGGGAAACATCAGGCTGGCTTGAGGATCGCATCATTACGGCGAACTTAAATGGGGTGCCGACTACACCGGGTGAGTATTATACGGCTGTATTTGAGGTAACACAGGCAAATGGCGATTATGCCGTATCCATCTATCGCTCAGAGGACAATGTAACAGGTGACAAAAAGGAGATCGCAGAGGCTGATGGAAAGAAGCAAAGCTATCAGCTTGAGATGATCGTCTATCAATAAGCAGAAAGGCGTAGGTGTTTTATGACACAAATTGAATTCGTCACAGAGTTAGAGCAGGCGCTTCGTGGAAATGTGGAAGAGCGCATCATTCAGGAAAATGTAAGATACTATAATGACTATATCAGTGAGCAAAGAGCTGCTGGAAAGTCTGAGGAAGAGATTTTTGCCTCACTTGGAAGTCCGCGTCTTATTGCAAAGACGATTATTGATACCTCCGGTGAAGCAAGCACGCAGGGAAACAGCCGTGCCGGAAGCTACAACTACAGCACAGGTTCAGACGACAGTTCAACTGGCGGTGATGGCTGGAGTTTTAGCTGGATGAAGGAGACTGCATCCAAGAACTGGGTGACAAAGACTATTGCGATTTTAGCAATTGTAGCAGTTGTTTTTCTTGTATTAAGCATTATCTTTAAGCTCGTAGCAATCCTATTCAAACCGGCAGTTGTCGTACTGGCAGTGGCAGCCGTGTATTATTTGGTGAAAAATTCATCAAATAAATAAAAAACGTGACAGAAAAAATGTGACGTAAAAGCATGATAGAGAACATGCAAAAAACATGAGGAAAATGTCATGCATAAACAAACCTTCTGGTGCCATACTAGATGTGAAGGCGAAAGCCTTTTTCAATATAGTTACACATCAGGAGGTTTTTTATTATGAGAAATTATAGTGATTCAGAAAACAGTTACAACAAGAAGGAACAGGATTTATATCGAAATCAGGCGGTAAACTGCCATAGTACAAAGGAAGAAAATTCTGCAACTAACTGTCACAGAGATAAAGACACATCAGAGAAAAATTCAAAAGACGAGTGGAAGAATGCCAGTAATTCCAGAAATGCCGCAAAATCCTATCAGGCACGAAATGCAGCCGATAACTGCAAGAGACAGTAATATGTAAGAGTATTGCGAAGAGTAGTTTTAGAAAACGGGCGCGAGAATCCTTGCGGATTCCTGCGCCCGTTTCCTTTAAAACGCACTCTTGCACGAGGGAAGAACCGCTGAGGATTTTTACCAAAGAGCAGGATAGCTGCACTGATGATCTGCTCGGTGCCATTGCGCGTGATGATGAAATCTTTGTTGCCGCGCAGGTAATTTAGCGGAGATCTTCCGTAGCCGATCTTCTTTGTGTATGTGGCTACAAAATCGAGGTCGATGTCATCAATTGTGGCGTTAGGAACTGGTGTATCTTCAAAGAAACGGGCACCTTTGGAATACAAAAGCTGGAGACGCTGATCGAAATTGAGCTTCTTCGATTTGTCGCCAAAACGCAGGTACACCTCATCCGCCTGGTTTGCATGGACCTGCGGACTAGGAAATACATGCATGATAAGTATATGGTTGGGATGACCTTTAGAATCTGTGCAGTCCACGACCTTAGAATCTACACTGACAGAGGGAACACAGTAGTCCAGGGGAGCGCAGAGCAATTCATTGATTCTCTTGTCCTGACCGTCAATGCCTGTTCTTCATTGCATAAATATACGATATTTCGAATTACTTTCTCGGAATTAAATTCTTCACTTGATTTGCGCATACTGCTGATATAAAATATAGATGAAAGAATTGTCTATACAAAGAATGAAAACAAGTCATGGAGGAAATTTAAGTGATAGAAAGAATATTAAAGATAGTATACGTTTTCGCTATGTTCATTAATGTGGGATTGTATGGTGTTAGCTTTATTTTGAAATTAAATGTGATCCCAATTCAAGTGGATTTGAGTGGATTAAGTGCAGTTGAAAAAAGAGAAATGCTGTCGAATCTTGCAATCAATTATCCATTAGGGGAAAGTATGTATTATGTTGCAATTGGATTAAGTATTGTGCTAGCAATTGTATTGCTTACATATTTGAATGTCAAACTGGTTTCGTGGAGAAGACGGAAATAAGCTTGATTTATTTTGGGAATTTTTGGATTCTGTAAGTATCTGTTTGAAACTTACAGAATCTTTTCCTTTTATATATTGGTGTAAAAGAGGTCAGAGCACCTTACTATTTTTGATCAGAAGTTATTTCGCATTGTAGAAATATTATGAGAAACTCTACAGAGTACTGCTTGATAAAAGGGAGGCTTTATGGTAACATGGAAGCACATAATAGAGGGAGCATATACTCTTATTGATGATGAGTTTGATATCGGAAAGTTGATGCATGATTTTAACTGTACACAGGCCAGCGATATGGTTTTTCCACTAATGGCAGAGAAAACGAAGTATCTGAAAGAGAATCCGAAAGGAGTGAGTGAAGTGTGTAAGCAGATGGAAGATTTAAGAAATGAAAGCTTTCTTGAGGGCAAGATTCTTACACTTATTGATTTAGTTATAGATGGCTCTCTTAGTATTGAGAAAGCAGCAGCAAAAGCAAATATGACGGTTGATGAATTTAAAGAGGTTATGGATAAAGCTCCATTGCAGGTTGTGTAAAGTAAAAGGGGCTGAGCTTTGTTCCAGTACAGGATGCAAGTTGTATAAGTGTAGCCGAAGGAACAGAATTGGCAAGTGAGGTGGCAGTCAGTTATCTGCAATTAAATTGAGTATCATTTTGGCGATTATCTTAGTCGTATATGTGGTCGGTAAAGTAATGAAACAAAGAAAATTGAAACAAGCATAATTTGTAAGGGATTCTGTGAGTGGCTGAAAATGCACACAGAGTCTCTTATTTTTCTTTAAAATAAATTTTATTAACCAGTGGTTCCAATATTGACTGCGGAGGAATGATATAATACTATAAAGGTACAATATTATGTACAAGAAAGCGAGGGCAATAAAATCAGTTGGTAAAAGCTGCGAAAAATGTAGAATATCTTGCAATGATTGATCGAAGTATCGCACAGTTTGAGGCGGGAAAAGCACAAGAACATGAGTTGATTGAGGTAGAGTGATGAAGAAACGTTGATACAGTAAATTTTCATTGACATCCTATCTGGTTTTGTGTATAGTAAAATTAACACAAACTACATATATAATTTTAAATGGTGAGACTAAAATTCAAATCGTGATAGGAGGTATATCGTTATAGGCGCAAAATATGTGCTAGTTTTCGTATGCAGTCTACTACAAATATTCCTGACAAAATATGATATTTCAGTTGTTCCAAAGGACCATTCAGAAAGCTATCGAAGTCCGTATGTGGTTCAAGATGCAGCAAAAATGGGAATTGAGCTAGTGCCAAACGGCAACGAATTTATGAGCTATTATATTGTCAATCACACAGATCAGTACTTGGAATGTTCTTATTGGCGAAAACTTGAAATTTGCAATGACGGTGAATGGTATGAATTCGGTGGAAATCCGTGGATTTTATCGTCTGAAATGATTGGACCGGATGGTACTCAACAAATGGAAGATGCTTGGCTACAGCAATATTATCCGGAGTTAGATGAAGGAGAGTACCGCATTTTGCTTCATATGTGCTTTCACGAAGCTCCAGATGAATGGATGACTAATGAACCAGATGAAAATGATTTTTATATCGCGTATGAATTTTTTGTTGAGTCAGAAAATTCTGATTAAATGTAGAAGAAATGCCGCCTGCACGGACAAAAAAGATCTGTGCAAGCGGCATTTTTGAAATTTTACGTTGTATAATACTGCGCCTGTGCATTCCACAGTTCATAATATTTTCCGTTGCTGTCGGCAAGGAGTTCTTCATGACTTCCGAGTTGAATGATTTCTCCTTCATGAAATACAGCAATTTTGTCGCAGAAGCGGCATGATGCAAGACGGTGACTGATATAGATAGCGGTTTTGGTTCCTGCGATTTCATTAAATTTACTATAGACTTCGTATTCTGAAATTGGATCGAGTGCAGCAGTCGGTTCGTCAAGGATGATGAACGGTGCATTTTTGTAGAGAGCACGGGCAAGAGCAAGCTTTTGCGCTTCTGAATTTTATTATAGGAAAAGAACAAAAAATGAAAAAGATTGGGGGGGGCCTCGACGATTGTCTCAGTAAAGTCAATTCGTTGAGGCACCATTTCGATAGCAATATTGTCTTGTTTGCCAATAAAAATGACACACTGAAAATTATTTGGACAGTATAAGGATGCTTCTATAAATGTGGCAGATGTTCCCGATATTGGCGAAGCTTTTCTTCTCCTACTTCAGAAAGGATTTGGTCAACTACCGATAATAGCTTTTCTTTATCCTGTGGAAGATGACCATACAGCTGAAAGGCGTTCGAGGCACCCATTGCTGCAAAGGCAACGGGGATTGTCAACTCTTGAATCAGTGTTTTGATTTCTTCATATTTTTCAGTTTCACTTTCTGCGGTCCAGCGGTTTTTCTGGATCTCCTGATACAATTCAGAGTCAGGATAAATGGTCAGCATATTTGGACCGACAAGAAATGGGTGCAGCTGATTGATGATCTGGGCAGTCGCCTTAGCACCTGCAACTCCGTTTCCCTTTCCAGAAATTCCAGTCAGATAAAAGAAGCCATATTCAATGCCTGCGCATTCCAACCGTTGACATTGCGTAAGAATATCTTTCGATTGATAGCCTTTGTTCATGAAAGCAAGGGCGGCATCATCGCCTGTCTCAACACCAATTGTCAGGTGATTATAGCCAGCCTGACGAAGCTTTTGTAATTCTTCATCGGTTTTATTTACAGAATCCGTGATGCGTGCAAAACAACCAATTGATGTGACAGACGGAATATATGTGTGAATTAATTGTGCGATTGTCAGCAAACGGTCTGTTTTTAAAACGAAGGGATTTGCTCCTGTTAAAAATACGCGTTCAATTGGTTGTGGGCATTGAAGACCACGAAGGCGAGCCGTCATTTGAGAAGCAGGATTGTAGCGCAGCGTTTGTACTTCAAGCAGATCACTTTCAATGTCATTAAGAGGTGACATCCGGAATTGGAA
>ERZ838399.2773-NODE-2773-length-12386-cov-3.528181_pt1 | contig 12386 bp, 8 predicted proteins | sample MGYA00519683_ERZ838399 | MGnify/ENA primary metagenome ERZ838399 (study PRJEB31850, sample SAMEA3708833) | human gut metagenome | biome: human gut; feature: human-associated habitat; material: faeces | place: China | collected 2014 ...
CAAGGTTTGCACTCTGGCTGACCGCTTTCGCGATCTCTACTGACTGCATCTGTCCAATTGACAATGTTCCCAGTTTTGCCTTAGGATCAAAATTCATCTTTACATCTTTTAACCATTTTTCAGCTTCGCTGTTCATGGTCTTATGGTCTACCATTTTAAGAGGACCAATATTCTTCATGGGGTATCTTCCCAGATACATATTCTCTGCAATGGAACGATCCGGTATCGGCTGCAGTTCCTGATGAACCATTGCCAGACCCTTGTGAAGGGCGTCATCCGGGTTCGTTATCATTGTTTTTTCACCATCTATGATGATCTGTCCCTCATCCATCTTATAAATGCCGAAAAGACATTTCATAAGGGTAGATTTTCCTGCGCCATTTTCCCCCATCAGCGCATGGACAGTTCCGGGACGTACTTTCAAGTTAATTCCATCCAGTGCCTTTACGCCAGGGAAGCTTTTACTGACCCCTATCATTTCCAGTCTGTACTGTTCTGCCATCCCGTTACTCCTTTCAATTCCTTTGACGCTTTTTCTATGCCCTCCGGGAGCATATTTTCCTTAAAAATCGGGTGTGACGGAATGACCCGCACACCCGATAAATAGTCAGTTAACTGTAACTTATTTTAACTTGTCAAGGATTTCCTGTGCGTTTGCGTTAGTAACCTTGATGTAGTCTACAGGGATCTTAGCGTCAACTTCTTCGCCGCCGATAAACTTAACGGCTGCATCAGCTGCTGCCTTAGCCTGTGAGAAGTGATCATTAAATACAGTACCGGTCTGCTTGCCATCGATAACGTTCTGAACTGCCTCGGTTAATGCGTCTACACCTACCAGATAGATGTCTTCGTTTACCTTACGTCCAGCTGCTTCGATTGCCTGTAAAGCGCCCAGTGCCATTGCATCGTTGTTGCAGAAGATAACTTCGATCTTGTCGCCATACTGGTTTAAAGCATCCTGTGCGATCTGCTGTGCCTTAGCCTGATCCCAGTCACCACGCTGCTTTAACAGCTCTTCTACTTCTACGCCTGCATCTGTTAATGCCTTAACAGAGAATTCAGTTCTGTACTGAGCATCTACGTTCTCAGGGTCGCCCTGGATCATGATGTAGGAAACTTTTCCGTCACCATTGATATCGCCCTTGGTCTCTGTCTCTAAGATCTCTTCGCCCTGATATGTACCGGACTGTCTTGCATCACAGCCTACATAAGTAGCATTGATCTTTTCGTCAACCCATCTCTGCTCTTCTGCCTCATCTGGCTCACGGTTGATGAAAACAACAGGGATACCTGCATCTTTACACATATCTGTAATCTCTGGTGCGGAAGAAGCCTGTACCAGGTTCAGGATCAGAACATCATACTTCTGGGTGATGAAGTTATTGATCTGGTTGGTCTGCTCTGCCTGATCGCCCTTACCATCCTGGATAACTACGTTCTCAGCCTTGAATCCAAGATCCTCGGTCAGGTAACGCTGTAATTCCTGTCTGTACAGAGTCATAAAGTTATCATCAAATTTATAAATGCTGATGCCGACTTTCTTATCTGCTACATCTGCTGTTCCAGCTGCCTGTGCTGCAGTCTCTGCTGCTTCCTTAGCTGCCTCTGTAGCTGCTTCGCTTGCTGCTGTAGTTTCCTTAGCTGCTTCAGTAGGAGCTGCTGTTGTAGCGGTACTTCCGCCGCCGCAGGCTGCCAGTGAAAGTGCCATTGCGGATGCCATAGCTGCTGCTGTAACCTTCTTAACTAATCTCATAATTGTAATCCTCCCTATACATATGATTTTGTTTTTTATCGCCTTTTGGTGTATTTTCCTTAACGACAAGCACATTATAAGCCCCGGTTGTGCATTTTTCCATATGATTTTTTAAGGAGTATTATGAAATTTCTTTGATTTTACATTATTGCCGAATTTTTTTATTGTTTTTATGTCATTTATTGTCAGTTTCTGTTGCATCTTCCTGGGTTATCCCCTTCTGGCTGCACCAGAAATATTTTCCATTTTCCAATTTTATGCTCTCATCAACAGGAAGCCCCCTGCTTAAAGAAGCTGCGATCTGGAAAATGGCATTTGCATAGCCTTCTTTATCTGCTGCTACCGTTCCAAAAAGTTTTCCTGCCTTTAAGGCCTCCATTCCAGGCGGCGTAGCATCGATCCCCACTATTTTGATCATACCCGGAAGGATTCCCGCCCTGTCAATAGCATCGATAGCGCCCAGAGCCATATCATCATTATTAGCCACCACCAGTTCGATCTGATCCGGATAATCCGCAAGCCACTGTTCCATCATGGCAGAAGCCTGGCTCCGTTCCCAGCTGGCGATCCCGCCTGTTATTTTTTCCAGCGGTACATTGCCATCCTTTAATGTCTGGATCGACCACTCTGTGCGGATCAGCGAATCCTGATGGCTGCGCTCGCCCTCCAACATCACATATCCCACAGTTCCATCCTCGTTTAAATCAAGACTGCCTGGATTTTCCTGATACGCATCCACCAGAATTTTCCCCTGCAGAACCGCCGATTCCCGCGCGTCCTCCCCTACATAATAGAGGTGCTCCCATCGTTTCATATCCTCCTCGACCGGTTCGCGGTTGAAAAATACGACCGGCGTCCCGGCATCCATCGCCTTGTTGATGACATACGATGCTGCCGAGCGATCCACCATATTAACACAGATCGCATCGTATTCCAGCGAAAGGAAACGATCTACCTGGCTGTTCTGCGTATTTTGGTTTCCCTTCGGATCCATGATTTCCAGATTAACCTTGATGCCCGTCTGCTGCTCATATTCCTTCGCCTTTTCCTCCAGGCTGGAACGGATATTGTTGATAAAGGCATCCTCGCCCCGGTACAGCGTCACGCCGATACGGATGCTCTTTTTTTCTGCCGGTTTTGCCGCGCTGCATCCATTTAAAAGAAGTGTGCCCACTGCCAGAAGTGCCAGCGCCATCTGAATGCTTTTTCCGTTTTTTTTCATCTTTCTATACTCCCTCCCGGATTTTTAATCAATCGGGTACAGCATCTTCTCATATTTCTTTGACCGTAGCTCATCCTTCTCTATATAGTAGGATTCCAGTGAAAACTGGCTTCTCTCCTGCTCTTTTTCAATCGCCTGCACTGCTTTTTTGACCGCAAAATAGCCCGCGTCAAACTGGTTTGTCACCACCAGCCCCCGGATTGTCCCCTTGTCAAGCTGATCCAGCAGGGACGGCATCATCCCGACGCCGTACAGCCCGGAAATGTATTTTCCGTACACGCTGCTTCCGCCGACAATCTCCGCCGCCTCCGCGGTGCTGGCGAAATCCAGTGCCGCCACCACCGCCGTGCCGCTGCCCGGATAAACTGTTTTTTCAATGACGGAACGGTAAGTATCATCGGTGCCGCGCGGCACAATGGTATAGGAAAAGCCCTGTTTTTCCAGTACCTCCGTCAGCCCCTGTTTCATCTCCCCCGCCTTGCCGATATATGGGTTATCTGCAAAGATCCAGACAGGAAGATCGGGGCTCTGTTCCGCCGTAATCGCCTCGCCAAGCTTTCTCCCGGCTGCCGTCCAGTCCATATGAACCGCCCCCTTGACCTCCTCATCCGGTGATAATTCACCCAGCAGGATAATCGGCGTTCCATATGTATTTTCTTCCAGATATTGGCGGCATTCCAGCTCATCAACCGGCTCCAGTATCACTGCCCCGGCACCGTCTGCCGCTTCCCGGCGCACCAGCTCCATCTGCTGTGCCAGATTATCCTTTTCATACAGGGTAATAAAGCTGACATCTACATTATACTCAACCGCCGCCTGATCCACGCCCTTGCGGAAGTTGACGTAATCATCATCCGAAGTATCGCTGATAATCAGGGACACCGGGTAGACCTCCACCTCTTTTTCCTTGATGATCCAATCCGTGGAGGAAAGGAGATACAGCAAAATAAGTCCCACACACAGGATTCCCCAGAGCACCAGCTCCTTTTTTTTTCTCACTCCATATCGCATTGATCTGTCGCCCCCACTTTTACACTTTCTTCTCTTCCAGCACTTTCTCGTAAGGCACTGCCGGAAGATGAATCTTCACCGCGGTTCCCTCATCCGGCTCCGACTCGATCGAAAGACCATATTCCGCGCCGAAATACAGCTTGATCCGCTCGTTGACATTGCGTACCCCGATGCCGGATCCGCGCTTGGATGCCACGTGCGCCGTATCGGTAAAGAGGTTCCCGACCTGTTCCTCCGTCATGCCAAGCCCATTGTCCCGCACCTCCAGATACAGCTCTTTTTCCTCCTGCCAGGCGCGCACGAAGATCTCGCCGTCGCCGTCCATATATTCCATGCCATGGTAGATCGCATTCTCCACCAGCGGCTGCAGCATCAGTTTTAAACTTGCAAGTTCCAAAACCTCATCATCTGACTCGATCGTATAGGTAAACTTATTTTTAAACCGCATCTGTTGGATCATCAGGTAATTCCGGACGTGTTCCAGCTCATCCTTCACAGTAATTAAGCTCTTGCCGCGGCTTAAACTGATACGGAAGAACCGCGCCAGCGCCGTCACCACCTTGACCGCCTCCGTTTTCTGCTCATTTTCAATCATCCAGACAATGATATCGAGCGTATTATAGAGGAAATGCGGATTGATCTGCGACTGCAGCGTATCAAACTCCTGCTTGCGTTTCGCCTCATGCTCACGCACAATATCCTGCATCAGGAGGCGGATCTGACCCGCCATATCACTGATCGATTTTCCCAGATGGCGGATCTCATACGAACCGCCGATGTACACCGGTGCGCTTAAATTGCCCGCCTCCAGGACGCCGACCGATTTTTCCAGCTCGCGGATCGGATTCGTGATCCTCGATGAAATATAAGAGTTAATCAGAGCCAGAATGCACAAAATGAGGGCAATGACAAATACGATAAAAAGCCGGGTTTTGATCGTGTTGAGCGACACGGCATTTTCCGGCGTCACCCCGACCACCTTCCAGCCTGTGTAGCCGATCGTCTTGACCGTCGCCATCCGCTTTTTTCCGGCAAATATCTCCTCATGATTTCCGTCCGAATAGCCGGCTGCCTGTCCATTGTTCTCCTGCACCCAGCCGGAATCCAGAAGCTGCATCTGCGGGTGGTAAAGAATCTCGCCATTTCCGCTGATCATATAGAAATAACCGCCGCGCCCCGTCGTGATGCCGCCAAAGAGCTGTTCCAGGCTCGAATAGCGGATATCGACCAGAAGGACGCCCTGAGAGGTCGAGGTTCCGTGTGTCAGTTCGACCGCCCGGGACAGCGAAATGACCCATCGGTATTGATTTTCCGCATTGTCAAACACATACTGTACGTGCGGCAGGGAAAAATGCTGGTTTTCCGTCCGGTTTAAGGCGCTCCGGAACCATTCTTCCTGCGTCACATCCACCTCATTTTTCAGACGCACCGCCGGGACTGCCTCCAGAAGCGCCCCATCCTCCGAAAACAGGGCAATATTCTCCACATTATCCTTATTATTATCGTAGAGAAGCGTAAATTCACTTCCAAGCGACTGGCTCGACAGATCGGCATTCTTGATCGTGCCATAATAAAGCGAGTCGGACAGCTTCATGATCGTGCGGAGGTACGACTCCACAGAGCGCCCCACCTGCGCGATCAGGTTCTGGCTCTCCTCCTGTACTACTTCCGTGACCTGCCGTGACATTCTCTGGTACAGCGACAGGGAGATCAGCACGCTCGCCGCCAGCGCCGTGATCGTAAAATAGATAAAGATCATAGACCGGATGCTGGCGTCGTCAAAAAGCTTTTTCTTCCAGATCGTCCTTTTTTTACCCATTATGCCTCCCCGCTCCGGTGTGCCGTGCGGTACCGCGTCGGGGAAACACCGAATTTTTTCTTAAATACGTAACTGAAATAGTTCTGCTCCGGGTAGCCGACCTTTTCCGCGATGATATACGTCTTGTCGTCAGTTGCCATCAGAAGCTCGACCGCGCGCCCCAGCCGGACATCGGTCAGATAGGCGATGTACGCCTGTCCCGTCTCCTTCTTAAACATCGTTGAAAAATACGCCGGGCTCATATGCAGATGGCGGCAGATCTTCTCCACCGACAGATCCGGATCTTGAAAATTGTCCTGAATGTACTGCTTCGCCTCGCGGATCACGTTTTTTGTCGTATTGCTCCGCTCTTCTTCCATTCCGGCATTCATCTTGAGCGCCACCTCGGTCAGGTACGGGCGGACATTCTCCATCTTCTGGACGCGCCCCAGAATCTCGAAATAATCATTTTCCACGCCAAACATCTCGCTGATCCGCAGATCATACTGCTGGGAGAGCTGTGTCAGCACATTGATGATCGCAAGCACATACGCCTGATACTGGCGGTAATGCACCCGCGCATCCTCCATCCGGCTCACAATCCCGTCTATCACGGAACGGATCTTTTCCTTCGGTCCAAACTTGACTGCCGCTATAAGCTCCGACTCCATCCGGCTGTCGAACCGGAGTTTTTCATGCCCGGACGGCTCCATATCGCCGATGCAGATCACACCGCCGGAACCTGTGATCGCACGGTAACCGAGCGCATTGAGTGCCGTGTGGCACGGGCGGCTTAAATCCGTCAGCGAACTGCAGCTCTCACCCACGCCGATCGTAACCGATACCTCCAGAATTTTCTTCGTCTCCTTGCAGATATCGCCCAGCAGGGCAATCAGTCCGGTCTGCGTATTGTCTTTGTCGATCGCCACCAGAAGGATCGTCTCAAAGGAAGAGTGGAACACAATAAAACGGTACTGCCCTTCCAGTTTTTCCTCAATCAGATTGCGGACGGAAATCGGAATCAGCTCCCGCTGCTGATGCAGCGAAACTGCCTTGTCCACCTTCTCATCCGGTTCCAGATGGATCGCCGCAATCACCCATTTGACCGCACCCGCAACGTCGATCGCATATTCGTTCAGTTTTTCCTCAATCTGCGCTTCCTCCATGCCGCCGTGAATCAGGTCATTCAAAAAATGTTCCCGGATCGCCGGAAGACTCTTGATATAACTTTCCCGAAGCAGGGTAACATTCCGCTTCTGCTCGATCTCCTCATCGAGATTTTTCTTGATTTTCTTTAAAATCGCCGTCAGCTCTTCGACATTGACCGGCTTTAAAATATATTCGATCACATTGAGCTTGATCGCCTTTTTGGCGTACTCAAATTCATCAAAACCAGAAAAAATCACGATCTTGATGGACGGATATCTCTGCCGTATATTCTCCGCCATCTCCAGCCCGTCCATATATGGCATCCGGATGTCTGTCAGCACAACATCCGGCTCATTCTGCTCGATCTTTTCCAGCGCTTCCTTCCCGTTCTCCGCATCCCCGATCACCTCGAATCCGGCATCCTGCCAGTCGATTTTGCGTATGATGCTTGTCCGTACTTCCTCCTCGTCATCTACCAGCATGATTTTATATGGGTTCATATGGATTCGTCCTTTCAGTTCCTGATGCAATGTTGTTGTGAGCCAGTTTGTCTTAGGACTCTGGAGCTCTGCTACGGTATCCCCATTCCAGCTTTCCCTGACACCTCATGAGGAAGTGGCTGGGCAGGCTGGAATGAGGGGAATTTCTTTCTTTACATTATACCACATCTTTCTTTATTTGTGAGTTTGTGATTTTTCACTGGCAGGTTCCAATTTCTGTAAAGGCGTGCTTCGTCCCCGGGTGCGGGAACCCGGTTCCACACAGCGTCTGCATCCAGTCCGCCGTCCGCGGCAGGCGAGACAGTCTTCATCTATTTCATAAACGGCATTTCCATCAATGATCAGCCGGGTGTTCATAGCTCTGAATCCTTTTCTTTCTTATTTTTTATAATATACTATATGTGGTTTTTCCTGTCCCGGAGCTTTTTTTCTTTAAACATTCCCGTTCTTTTTCGATTCCAAAAGTGCCTACCCGTGAACCAAAACGTCTTTTTTTCCTCTCATCTGCATATATTGAGACAAAGATTTGGGAGGTTTTTTTCGTGAACCAAGATGTTTCTCTCAAAATGACCGAGTTAGACCGCTTGACCTCACTCCCACATATGCAGCTTGTCAAGGCGGCGCTTCCCTATATTCACATCCCGGAACAGCGTTTTTTCTCCCTGTTTGTGAAATTCCGCGAACTAGAAAAGACGATGCAGCTATTTGCTGATCCGGCCGACGGTGAGATCGGAATCTGCTCGGTGGGCGAACGCGACAAGGATTCGCCGGTTGATATGCTGAAAGCGATCAAGCCGTATGGCACAGAGGAAGAGCAAAGTTCGATCGATCTGGTCTTAAATTTTATCGAAGGTTCCCGCCTCTATGAATCCTACTGGCAAAATATGCCGCAGACAGCATCCTTTCCGACTTCGCAAGATATCCAGAATGATTCACCCAATTCTGATGCAGTTCCGGCATCTGTCCTTTACCCGCAAGCCGAATATTCCCGCAGACAGAAAAAAACCACAGACCGTGCATCTGGCACATCCACTTCAAACAGACAGGAGGCACACACTATGGAATTTCAAAACTGGAAACAGGATCCGAGACTCCGCTCCATGGATCCAGACAAAATAAAACAGATGGAACAGTTAGCCGATCAGGCAAGAAACACGCCGCAAGACAAGCTTCTGCCGCTTCTCATGAGTCTCCGGGGCAGCAACGGTTCCCCGCAATTCTCAACCTCAGAAATGGACACTCTTTTTTCGATCCTGACAGACCAAATGCCCCCAGCGCAGAAACGGCAGGCGGAAATGCTGCGGATGCTGAGCCGGCAGATGGGCGGGGCAAATAAATCATAAAACCAGAGTTGCCATTGCTATTTTTTTCCAAATCATGCTACAATTCATTTCGATAATGGGAAGCTTGTGATGCAGGCTGAGAGGAAACCAAAAGTTCCGACCCAAAACCTGATTTGGATAATGCCAACGTAGGGACAGATATTTTGAGACACCTGAGCGCCGGATATTGTCCGGCGTTTTTTTATTAGGAAATTATGTCCTATGAAACAAAAAAACTCATCTGGGGGTTCCTATCTGCTTCCAGATAAAAATCCCCAAATGAGATCTGACTCTCACAGCCTATCTAATTAGTAATTTGCTAAATCGCTCTCATCCTGCACCACCACAATCTTCGTCCCGGTATCCACCTGGCACACAACCTTTTTCATATCTTCCTCCGGAATACTGATGCATCCGGAAGTTCCCGTATTATTCCAGCTCTTCGGGCAATGCAGAAAGATCGCCGATCCCTTTCCCGGTGTGCACTCCGAATTATAATCCAGCACCAGACCGTAATTATACTGCGGTGCCTGCGCCATCAGATCCTCCGCCGAATTCCAGTCCTTCTGTACCTGCTTCGTATTTGCCAGCTTGTTATAATACTGGCTGTTTCCGTCATCCACATAATAATCGCCGTCCACGATCTGGTGATACGGCAGAATCGTTCCCGGATTTGCCTTCAGGCCAAATGCCATCGTAAAGCGGTACACACCCGCCGGCGTCTTCTTATCGCCCTCCTGCTTCTGCATCGTGATACCGTTCATGCCGCTGACCGCTTCTTTCGACATCACCTGCACCAGTTTTCCATCTGCATCGCGTTTATACCAGTCCAGACGGCTCTTCGCCGGATCCTGGCGGTTGCCAATCACCACAATCAGCTGCGTTGCATCCTTCGCCGCCTCCAGTGTATTTACATCCCCGTTGTAGCTTGCCGTAAGCGCCGGTCCTGTCGCTTTCTCCGCCGCCATCGCAGCCGCCGGAGCTGCCGCACTCATCAACATGCCTGCTGCCAATACTACCATTGCTTTCCGCTTCATTCTCAATTTCATCTTATTTATCTCCTATTATTTTATGTATCTGAATTTCACTCAAAAATCAGCTGCTTTTATCTTTCGCACACCTTTTTCCACACACTCTGTCAGTTCCTGCCACTTTCCAGTCCAGCCGCCTGCCGCATCGCCTTTCCAAAAATATGATGAAACAGCGCAATCACGCGCCCCACCAGCATGACAGCACAGACCGTTCCAATGCCGATTCCCACCGGTTTTCCCGCAAACAAAAGTCCCATGAGCAGTGACAAAACGATACAGGTTGCATCGACACAGTTCTTCATCAGACCTGTGTCGATTCCAAAGGTGTCCGCCAGCACCTGCACCAGACCATCACCCGGATTTGGCACCAGCCGCATTGACAGGGACATCGCTGCGCCGACGCCTGTAAAAGTCAGGGCAAGCACCAGCACGCCCATGCGTCCTAAAAGTCCAGACGCCGCCGGTCCACATTCTTCCAGCGGCGGTATGCACGCTGAAAATACATTCAGAAATCTTGTAAATGCAATACTCAATGGAAACTGCAGAGCATCTTTCATAAGCAAGCTGCGTCCTGCTTCTCCTTTCTCCCGCAGATGAATCGCCGCCTGAATCAAGACAAAGATACCATACAGGACAAAGGTCATATCACCAAAATTCCGGTTCCAGATCACGGACGCTGCATACGAAAGTGAAATAATCGGCGACACTCCGAGTCCAGCTTTCGTATTGAGCGTAAGCCCCATCGCCAGAATCAGAAGCCCCATCAGATAAAAGCCCCACCGTGCTGCCCCGCTTCCCGTCGTTTTCTCCGTCATTTCCATGTTGTGATTCAAGATTTCCTCATCTCTTTTTCTTAATATTTGTTAAATCTATTCTATTATAGATCCTCCTCTTTCCACTTGACAAGCGCTTTCCGTTCTCTTTACTTTTTCCATCCTCTATGCTACACTAAACTCATGATTTTAGCTGTATCAAAGGAGTTTTATACATATGAAAAAAGATATGACCGAAGGGCGGGAATGGTCCTCCATCCTGCTCTTTTCCCTGCCTATCATGGGGGCAAACCTGCTGCAGGTTTTGTACAACCTCGCTGACAGCGTGATCGTCGGAAACCTCATCAGCGCAACCGCCCTTGGAGCCGTCGGACTAACCAGCTCCATGATCTGGCTTCTGACCGCCATCTGCACCTCCATCGGTGCCGGTGTCAACATCGCAGTTGCCCAGTATTTCGGTGCCAAAAAAGAGACAGACATACAGGAATCCATCTCCGTCTCCTATCTGATTGCCATAATCGCAAGTATATTTTTAACCGCCGCCTGCTTTCTGGCAGCCCGTCCAGTTATTTTCGGTTTTTTGCAGGCACCGGAGGAAATGCGTTTCGACAGTATGGCATACTTTCTGATCTACAGCGGTGGAATTATTTTCCAGCTGCTCTACAATGTCACCTACGGCATCCTGCGGGCACACGGGGATTCGCGCGGCGCACTCATTTTCCTGATGATCTCCGCCGCCCTGAACATCGTGCTGGACTGTGTGTTTATCTCCATCTTTCATATGGGTGTCTCCGGCGCGGCTGCCGCGACCGTGATCGCACAGGCAGGTTCCGCCATCGCCAGTTTCCTGTATCTGCGGCATATTTTCCCGGATCTGCTGCCGAAACGGCGTTATCTCTACGCCTGGAAGGGACAGGGGGCGCTGCTGATGCGCCTGAGTATTCCGATCATGCTGCAGACGGGCGTCAATTCGATCGGTTTCCTCATCCTGCAGCGTCTCATCAACTCCTTCGGCGCTCCCAGCATCGAGGGCTACGCTGCCATGCTGAAGGTCGAACAGCTCGCGCACATCCCGTCCCAGAGCTTTAACGTCGCCATTTCCAGCTTCGCCGGACAGAATATCGGCGCTGAAAAACTGGACCGTGCCCGCCGCGGCTACCGCACCACCATCCTGATGGGCGTCCTGATCAGTATCTCCATCAGTATCGTAGTTCTGCTTTTTGACCGGCCGCTTCTCCAGATCTTCAACATCACCGGAGAGTCCCTGCGGCGCGCAAAGGAACATCTCGACATCCTGATGTTCTTCATCTGGACCAGCACGATCACCAACATCACCTGCGGTTTTCTGCAGGGTGCAGGCGATGTCAAGATCCCGGCAGCTTCCGGCTTCATCAACCTGGGCATCCGCCTCGCGCTCTCCTTCCTGCTGGCGCTCACCCCGGTTGGCTTCCGCTGCTACTATGTGAGCATGCCGCCCGCATGGCTGATCGCCTGCTTCGTAGTTGTGATGCGCTACCGGAGTGGAAAATGGAGGGAGTTTCGGATTGTAAAAGAGTAAAGAAAAGGGATGGAAGAATTCACTTTGGGGGGGTGATTTCTTCCATTAAACCTACAGACATCTTCTTGGTACAAAACTTTTCTGCTGTTCTTTCGGACAGCACATAATGTAAGGAGCCCAGAAGCGGTGAAGAAAAGATCGGCTATTCCGATGCTACCGCTAGAAAATTTTGTTCTGTCCCTCTTTTCCAGATGATCGGATTCCCGCATTCAAACGCTTCCTAATGCGTTTTTTGTTTCATAGGACGCAATTTTCTATAAAACAAGAAG
>ERZ838399.2778-NODE-2778-length-12366-cov-12.665177_pt1 | contig 12366 bp, 11 predicted proteins | sample MGYA00519683_ERZ838399 | MGnify/ENA primary metagenome ERZ838399 (study PRJEB31850, sample SAMEA3708833) | human gut metagenome | biome: human gut; feature: human-associated habitat; material: faeces | place: China | collected 2014 ...
GCACGGCGGAGATCGCCGTCATCTCTCTGGGCGGCATCGTGGCTTCCCGCAGCGTGCGCATGGCCGGCGATATGTTCGATCAGGCCATCATTGCCTTCATCAAGCGCAAGTACAACCTGCTCATCGGTGAGCGGACTGCCGAGCAGATCAAGATCGAGATCGGCTCTGCCTATGCACTGGACCCGGAGCTGACCATGGAGATCAAGGGCCGCAACCTTGTAGACGGTCTGCCCAAGAACATCGTGGTGCACTCTGAGGATGTGCGCGGCGCGCTGCTGGAGTGTCTGGTCAAGATCACCACCGCCATCAAGGAGACGCTGGAGCGCACCCCGCCGGAACTGAGCGCGGACATCATCGACCGCGGCATCACCCTGACCGGCGGCGGCGCTTTGCTGCGCGGCCTGGATCAGCTGATCCAGAGCGAGACCGGCATTGATGTGCATATTGCGGAGGACCCGCTGGACTGCGTGGCCAAGGGTGCCGGTGCGGTGCTGGATCATGTGGATGTGCTGCATGACGTGCTGGACACCGATGGAGGACATATGTAAGAGCGGCTCTCTGCGGAGAGTGTTGCTCAGAATGCGGAAAAGTTTCAGACACAGCAGCTGTGCGTTTTTCCGCTGCAAACACTGCATCTTGCGCGGATGGCACGGCTGTCCGCGCTTTTTTCATGCAAAGGCCTGCGGTAGGGCGCGGGCATCCCGACAGGAGGGAAGCACCCTTTGAAAGATTTTTTTGATACCTGGAAATTCAAGATCCTTGTGGCCGTGGCGGTGTTTCTGGTGGGCATCATGGCCTATGCCGGTGCCAACGGACGCCTGACCGCTGCCCCGCAGGAACTGCTGGGCGTGATCCTGACCCCCTTCCAGAAGGCGGGGGCTGTGGTCAGCGGCGGTGTGGGCGCGATGTGGGAAAAATATGCCAGCATCGACAAGGTCATGGAACAGAACGAGCAGCTGACGGCGGAAAACGCCGAGCTGCGTCAGCAGATGGTGGATTATGACCGCATCAAGGCTGAAAACGAGGCCTACAAGGCACTGGCCAACATTCAGGAAAAGAACAGCAATGCCACCTATGTGTCCGGCTTTGTCATTGGCCGCGACCCGCTGGACGAGTTCGGCGGCTTCACGCTGGACAAGGGCACCGCAGACGGCGTAGCGGTGAACGATGCGGTCATCAGTGACCGGGGCTATCTGCTGGGCATGGTGGTAGAGGCTGATCCGACCAGCTGCAAGGTGATGACCATTCTGCACCCCAGCTTCAACGCGGCGGGCGTGGTATCCCGCACCCGGGAAAACGGCATTCTGAACGGCAATACCACCTATGCAGCGGACGGCCTGTGCACCCTGACCAATCTGGAGCGCAGCACCGAGACCCATGCGGGGGATCAGGTCATCACCACCGGTCTGGGCGGGGTGTTCCCCCCGGATCTTCTGGTGGGTACGGTGCAGGACGTGGTGCCGGAGACCAGCGGCAAATCCTCCATTGCGGTGGTGCGCCCCGGTGCCGACCCCCGCACCGCCAAGCACGTTTTTATCGTTACTGCGTACTAAGGAGGATACACTGCTATGGAATCTCGCCGCAGGCGCAGCCGCAGCCAGCTGCTGAAATGGGGCTGTTATGTGCTGGCGCTGTTTGTGTGCGCCGCTTTGCAGACCACGCCCGGGCTGTTTCAGCTGGGGGAGGCAAAGCCGCTGCTGGTGCTGCCGCTGTGTCTGGCGGTGGCGGTATTTGAAGGAGAATTTGCCGGAGCACTGCTGGGCACGGTGGGCGGCCTTTTGTGGGATTGCACGGCCGGACGCACGGTAGGTATGCTGGCGCTGGAGCTGCTGTTGCTCTGCTTTGCGGTATCGGTGCTGGTACAGTTGTATCTGCAGGTGAACCCCGGCAATTTTGCCGCAGTAAGCACCGCAACAGCGCTGGTGGTACTCTCGCTGGACTGGCTGTTTTTCTACTATATGCCGGGTTATACCGGCGCAGCGCTGCGGTATGTCACCTTTGTACTGCCCGGCGCGGTGCTGACCATCCCGGCAGCGCTGCTGGCCTTCTGGCTGGTGCAGCACATCCATGACGGGTTCAGGATCGACAACGGTGTGGTCTAGCCCGTAAAAGGAGAACCAGATGAACGAAAATGAACGCAAGGTCGTGGTGCGGCGGATGCTGCTGCTCATCGCAGTGGCCTGCACCATCATGGGGCTGTACACCTTCCGGCTGATCTTTTTGCAGCTGGTCAACGGGGGCGACTTTAAGGCAAAAGCCACCAACACCACGGATTATAAGTTTACGGTCACCGCTGCGCGTGGCGATATCGTGGACAGCACCGGCAAGCACATCGCTACCACCAGCACCGGTTATAATGTGGTGCTGAACAAGCTGCAGATGGGAGATCAGGATCTGGACACCATGCTGCAGCAGATCGTGGAGCTTTTGCGCAAGAACGATGAAAAATGGCTGGACACCCTGCTCATCAGCGAGCCGGATGCCGCCGGAAACTATACCTTTACGGACAGCGCCGACAGTGCCAGCGACCAGAAAACGCTGGCAGACATGAAGGAGACGCTGGGTCTGCAGCAGTACGCCACCGCCAACGATGTGATGGAGATGCTGGTGGAGAAAAACCAGCTGGAAAGTTTCTCACTGCCGTGGCAGCGGGTGCTGGCGGGCATCCATTACGAGATGGACCGACAGGCCTTTTCCAACGTAAATAACTTTGTTATGGCTGAAAACGTCAGTCAGGCGACGGTGGCTACCATCAAGGAGCATTCCCTCACGCTGCCGGGCGTGGAGATCGTGGAGACCAGCACCCGCAGCTATGAGCAGGGCGATATCCTGCCCGCTGTGCTGGGGCGCGTGGGCAAGATCACCGCCGAAAAGTGGAAGGTGACCGACGAAAACGGTCAGGTGACCTATCCGCTCAAGGAAAAAGGCTATAACATGAACGATGTGATCGGCATCTCCGGCCTTGAGTCCGTGTACGAGGATGAGCTGCGCGGCAAGGACGGCGTGGAGACCATCACTCGTAATTCGGACGGCGTGATCGTGGACACCAAGATCACCACCGTGCCGGAGCCGGGGCATACCGTGCAGCTGACCATCAACAGCGACTTTCAGCGGGCGGTGGACAAGGCACTTGCCAATAACATCGATATGATCAACCGGGTGTACAACACCGGCGATATGAAAGCCGCTGCTGGTGCTGCGGTGGTGCTGAATGTGAAGGACGGCAGCGTGCTGGCGGCCTCCAACTACCCCAGCTTTGACCAGAACCTGTACGCCACCAACTATTCGGAGTACAGCGCCGACCCCAGCCTGCCCCTGTTCAACCGGGCGCTGCAGGGCCTGTACACCCCCGGCTCCACCTTTAAACCCTCGGTGGCAGTGGCGGCGCTGGACAGCGGCCTCATCAACCAGTACTCCACCGTCAACTGCACCGGCGTGTATACCTATTATAAGGATTACCACCCCCGCTGCACCCGCCACGGCCACAGCGGCAACATTGATGTGGTCACCGCTATCAAGTGGAGCTGCAACATCTTCTTCTACGATGTGGGACGCCGTCTGACCAGTGACGTCTACGATGCCTACGCCTACAAGCTGGGTCTTGGTCAGCGCACCGGTGTGGAGGTAAACGAGGCTCTGGGACGCCTGACCAAAAGAACGGATAAAAACTACACCTCCTCGCTGGATATTCAGGCTGCTATCGGGCAGGGCAACACGGTGGTAAGCCCCATCCAGCTGGCTACCTACGCCGCCACACTGGCCAACAACGGCGTGCGCTACCGCACCCACTTCGTCAAGGCCATTCTGGATACCAACACCGGCGAGGTACTCAGCGAGACCCAGCCGGAGGTGATGGATATCATCGAGGGCAACGGCAACACCTTTGAGCTGGTGCGGCAGGGCATGAAACAGGTGCCCAGCACCATCAGCGGCAAGATCTCCAGCTACCCGATCGCCATTGCCTGCAAGACTGGCACCCCCCAGCGCAGTGAGACCTACGCCCCCGGCAAGCACTACCTGAACGCGATGATGATCGCCTACCTGCCGGCCGACGACCCGGAGATCGCCATCGGCATCACGGTGGAGTACGGCGGCTACGGTGCCCGCACCGGTGATCTGGTGGTGGATATCGCCAACGCCTACTTTGCCATGAAGGACGGCACGCTGGAGGTAGACCCCTATGTGGACCCGCGCACCGTGGCACAGGAGGACGCCGCAGCATCGGATACCGCCGCCCAGACCGCTCCGGATGCTGCAAATGATGCACAGACCGATACCACAGCCGCGGAGCCGCAGCAGGCAACTGCCCCCGCAGGGGTGATAGAGGAAGAAAATAACGATGCACTGCTTGCGCAGTAAGGCGCAGCTGCGTGCAAAGAAGTGAATTTGAACGAAAATTTGAATATTGTGTCCAAAAACCTGTTGTAAATGAGTTGCGTTTGTGATATCATGTATAGCAAAGGAAATTTAGCAAGTGTTTTATATACAAATGTTTCAATAGAGGAGAGATCTACAGATGACGATTGCCCTGATCGCGCATGACTCCAAAAAGGAGCTGATGGTTCAGTTCTGCACGGCGTACTGCCGCATTCTGAGCCAGCATAAATTGGTGGCGACCGGCACTACCGGCAAACTGATTTCCGAGGCCACCGGCCTGCAGGTACAGCGCTTTCTGGCCGGTGTGCAGGGCGGCGACCAGCAGATCGCGTCCCGCATTGCCTGCAACGAGATCGACCTGCTGCTGTTCTTCCGCGACCCCATCAATGCCAAGCCCAGCGAGCCGAATGAGATGACTCTGCTGCGCCTGTGCGATGTGCACAACATCCCCATGGCTACCAACATCGCCACCGCCGAGGTGCTGATCCACGGCCTCGAGCGCGGAGATCTAGACTGGCGCGATATCGTGCACCCCCAGAACTAAAGTATGTAAAAAAGAAGCGCTGCATCGTACAGATGCGGCGCTTCTTTTTGCGTAGAAAGCGGTTGGCTCAGACCGTTCCGTTCACTTTAAAATCCTGTGCCATCTCCTGCACATCAGCGGCGGTAAACTCGCCCAAGGGCAGCAGCAGCCGGGCAAGGGTATCCTGCGGCAGCGCTGCCAGTGCGGCGCTCTCGTCCAGTGCAGCGTCCACAGCAGGGCAGACGGTGTGCACACCATCGCTGCCCAGCTCCACCCGGGCGTGGTGCCCGGTGGCAATGTACTGGATGCCCAGCTTGTCGGCAGCGGTCAGCAGGGCGGCAAACCGGGCGTCGTTGCCGCTGCCCAGCACCTCGGCGGGCTGGTCTGCCAGTGCCTCCGCCTTCAGCACGATGCACTCAATGCCAAGAGCCTCGGCAGCCTGCCGTGCGGCTGCGGCCCACGCGCTTTGGTCAGCGGCCAGCTGCACCACAGCCCCGGCCACGCCGAAGCCCTGCTGCTGCAAAATGCGTACCACAACGCCGCAATCTACGGAGCCGTCCATGCTGACAAGCACCTTGTCCTGTGTTTCGTAGGTGTCGAACCCGTTGCCGGGCAAAAATGCGTCGCTCATGTTCCTTGCCTCCCGCCATGTGCTTTGCTTTGTGCTACGGCCAGCTGGTCGCAGCGTTCGTTTTCCGGGTGGCCTGCATGGCCCTTTACCCAGACATAGGTGATCTTGTGCCGTGCCTCCTGCTCCAGTGCCTGTGCCCATAAGTCCGGGTTCAGGGCAGGGGAGCCATCGGCTTTTTTCCAGCCCCGGCGCTTCCAGCCCTTGGCCCAGCCCTTTTCCAGCCCGTTGATGACGTACTGGCTATCGGAGCACAGCCGCACCTCGCAGGGCTCCTTGAGCTGGCGCAGCGCCTCGATAAAGGCCGTCAGCTCCATGCGGTTGTTGGTGGTGCTGGCGTCGCCGCCGCTCAGTTCCTTTTCGTACACCTTGCCGTCAAAGCGGTAGCGCAGCACCGCACCCCAGCCGCCCGGGCCGGGGTTGCCGCTGCAAGCGCCGTCTGTGTACACCTCTACCTGTTTCATGGGGTTCTCCTTATAGAATAGAATACCTTTATTTAGCGCTATTTTGCCCGGGATGTCAAGAGCCAATGTATACGCCGGTCCAGTTTTGCCAAACCTTGGAATTGACAAAACCGGTGCGAGATACTATACTTAGCGTAACAAAATGCGTATAGGGGTGCACCAAAGGTGTGCGCCCGGCTGTTCCGGCAGAAACGCCACGGTCGCATCGAACAGATGGACTTACCTGGCCAAGAACCTCTTGCGGAACCAACAGCGCTGCTGCAAAAAGCACGCTGAACGATAAATTCTATACGATGCATCAACCGGAAGCCGATGCAGTTTCAGGTGCTTCCCCTGTGCAAGGTACGGCTGCTCTCCCCGGTGGGGGCGCGGCCTGGCCTGCAATTGAATCTGGAGGTAAAGAATGGCTCAAGCAAAAGAAAATAACCCCGCTCCTCGCGCAAAAGCCCCGGCAGCGCCCAAGGCAGCCGCCGCAAACGGCACTGCTCCCGCAGGGGAAAAGCGCACCCGTCCCACCACCCGCCGCCCCTACTATAACCGCCGCCCGCGCCGTGCGCAGCAGCCCAAGGAGGCAGCGACCCCCATCCATATCTACCCGCTGGGCGGTCTGGGCGAAGTCGGCAAGAACATGACCGTCTACGAGTGCAACGGCGATATGATCATCGTGGACTGCGGTCTGGTGTTCCCGGACAGCGAGATGTTCGGCGTGGACATGGTCATCCCGGACTTCACCTTTGTGGTGCAGAACAAGGATAAGATCAAGGGTCTGCTCATCACCCACGGCCACGAGGACCACATTGGCAGCATTCCCTATCTGCTGCAGAAGTTCAGCCTGCCGGTGTACGGCACCCGCCTGACCTGCGGCCTGATCAAAAACAAGCTGGAGGAGTTCGGCCTTGCCGGCAAGACCAAGTTTGTGGAGATCGTGCCCCGGCAGAAGATCAAACTGGGCTGCTTTACCGTGGAGCCCATCCATGTCAACCACTCCATCCCGGATGCCGTGGCCTTTGCCATCGACAGCCCCGCCGGTACCATCATCCAGACCGGCGACTTTAAAATTGATTACACCCCGCTGGCTTGCGGCGTGACCGACCTGTCCACCCTGTCCGAGTACGGACAGCGCGGTGTGCTGGCTTTGCTGAGCGACTCCACCAACGCGGAGCGCCCGGGCTTTACTGCTACCGAGCAGAAGGTGGCCGCCGGTGTGCGCAGCCTGTTTGCCCGCGCCCGCAATAAGCGCATCATCATTGCGACCTTTGCGTCCAACATCTACCGCGTGCAGCAGATCATTGATCTGGCCGTGGAGGATGGCCGCAAGGTGGCCTTCAGCGGCCGCAGCATGGTCAACAACACCGCCATGGCGCAGGAACTGGGCTATATGCACATCCCGGAGGGCACCCTGATCAGCGTAGACGAGCTGAACCAGTACCCGCCGGAGCAGGTGGTGCTGGTGACCACCGGCAGTCAGGGCGAGCCTCTGAGCGCGCTGAGCCGTATGGCCTCCTGCAGCCACCGTCAGGTGCGGGTAGGCCCCGGTGACTTCATCATCATCTCCGCAAACCCCATCCCCGGCAACGAAAAGAGCGTGACCAAGATCGTCAACGGTCTGCTGCTGCTGGGCGCAGAGGTCATCTACGAGAGCATGTACGATGTGCACGTTTCCGGCCACGCCTGTCAGGAGGAGCAGAAGCTGATGCTCACCCTGACCAAGCCCAAGTACTTCCTGCCTGTGCACGGCGAGTATAAGCAGCTGAAAAAGCACGCCCTCACCGCTGCAAGTCTGGGCATTCCCACCAGCAACATCCTCATTGCGGAAAACGGCTCCAACGTTATCCTGTCGCAGGACGAGATGAAGCTGGGCGAGCCGGTGACCGCCGGTGCCGTCATGGTGGACGGCCTTGGCGTGGGCGATGTGGGCAACGTGGTGCTGCGGGACCGCAAGCACCTCTCCGAGGACGGCCTTGTCATCATCGTGGCTACCGTGGACAGCAAGACCGGCAAGGTGCTGGCCGGGCCGGATCTGGTAAGCCGGGGCTTTGTGTATGTGCGCGAGAACGAGAGCCTGATGGACGGTGCCCAGAGCATTGTGGAAAATGCACTGGAGCGCTGTGTGGACGAGCACGTCCGGGACTGGAACAGCGTAAAGACCCGTGTGCGTGAGGCACTGAGCAGCTATATCTACCGGCGCACCAAACGCAGCCCGATGATCCTGCCCATCCTAATGGAGGTCTGATCCGGGCGCACCGCAAAGCGGTGCAGCGTCTGAGGAGGCAAAAAACGAATGAAACGTAAACCAAGATGGACACTGGAAATGCTCACGGCCAGTCTGGCGGTGCTGTGCGGCCTTTTGCTGCTGGTTCTGCTGGTGCAGCGCCCCACGGCATGGCCGCTGCTGGCTGTGCTGGTGGTGCTGTGGGGCATAGGGGCAACCCTGTTCCGTTGCAAGCTGCGCAGCTGGGTGGTACGCTGGACAAGCGGCACCACCTTTGAAAAATCCAAGGTGCAGTTCAGTCTTGAGCCCCTTTCCCAGCCTGCGGCGCTGCTCTCCGGCGAGACGGTGCTGTGGTACAACAGCCAGTTCCGCACCCGCCTGCTGGGCGGGCAGGATGTGCTGGCCAGTCGGGTGCAGAAGCTGCTGCCCGGGCTGGATCTGCAGCTGTGCCGCAAGCGCGAGGGGCAGCTGCTGACCCTTGCCGACGGCTACTGGAGCGTGCACAGCTCCACCGTGCCCGGCGAAGCCGAAAGCGTGACCCTGCTGGTGCTGAACGAGGAGACCGAGCTGCGCCGCATCGAGGCAGAGTATAAGGCCAGTCGTCCGGGGTATCTTGCCTTCCAGCTGGACGGCTACGATGATGTGTTCGGGGATCTGATGGACAGCGAGCGCGCCCGTCTGCTGGAGGGCGTCAACCGTATTCTGGAGGATATGATCGGGCGCGGCAGCGGTTTTCTGCGCCGGGTAGGCAGCGGCGGCCGCTATATCGCCGTGGTGGAGGAGCGCCAGCTGGAGCAGTTCGCCAACCGCGGCTACGATGTGCTGGATAAGATCCGCGCACTGGACCCCAGTGTGAGCCTTTCAATGTCCATTGGTATCGGACGCGGCGCGCGCACCCTGCGGGAGGCGCAGGATATGGCTGAGCACGCACTGGATATGGCGCAGGGACGCGGCGGCGATCAGGCCGCTGAGATGACGCTGGACGGCTTTACCTTCTATGGCGGCGTGAGCCACGGCGTGGAAAAGCGCAGCAAGGTGCGCAGCCGCCTTGTGGCCGACCAGCTGGTCAAGCTGATCAAGGAGGCCGACCATGTGGTCATCATGGGTCACCGCATGAGCGATCTGGATGCCATCGGCGCAGCCGAGGGTGTGCTGCGCATTTGTAAGATCTGCGATGTGCCGGCGGTCATCGCCGTCCGGCGAGACGCTACGCTGGCGGCCAGCCTGATCGATGCGCTGTGCAAGGCGGGGCAGAAGGATGACTTCATCGACCCCAAGGACGCCCTGCCCATCATTTCTAAGCGCACCCTGTGCATTGTGGTGGATACATATCAAGCGGGTCTTGTGGAAAGCAAGGACATTCTGGAAAAATGCGGCAAGGTGGCCGTCATCGACCACCACCGCAAGGGTGTGGGCTACATCGAAAACCCGGCGCTGGTCTGCCACGAGCCCTATTCCTCCTCGGCCAGCGAGCTGGTCACCGAGCTGTTGCAGTATGTGGGCGAGCGGGACGACAAGCCCAACCGCGTGGAGGCCGAAGGTCTGCTTGCCGGCATTTTGCTGGATACGCAGGACTTTACCCTGCACACCGGTGTGCGTACTTTTGAAGCCGCTGCTGCCCTGCGCCGCTACGGCGCAGAGACCGAGCGGGTGCGCCGATTGTTCGATGTGACCATGGTGGAATACAACGCCAAGGCCGATTTGGTGGAAAAGGCGCAGATGTACAAAAACTGTGCCATCTCCATTGGCGGCGAGGTCGCCCCGGAAGCCCGGGTCGCCATTGCGCAGGCCGCCAACGACCTATTGCGCATTCAGGGCGTGGACGCCAGCTTTGTGGCAGTGCAGGTGGGCAACGGCGTAAACGTCTCTGCCCGCAGCATGGGTGCCGTGAATGTGCAGGTGATCATGGAGTCGCTGGGCGGCGGCGGCCATCAGACCATGGCAGCAGCTCAGCTGAAGCATATCACCCCGCAGGCGGCACGCAGCCGCATTCAGGATGCCATCGACCAATATTATCTCTCCCAGAAAAAGACTACGCCGGAAGCACGACCGGCAAAAGGGGAATAAAACATGAAACAGTACGATTATCTCATCGTTGGTGCCGGTCTGTTCGGTGCCGTGTTTGCCCACGAGGCCAAAAAGGCAGGCAAAAAGTGTCTGGTCATTGATAAGCGCGACCATATCGCGGGCAATATCTACACCGAGAATGTGGAGGGCATCAACGTGCACCGCTACGGCGCGCATATCTTCCACACCAACAACAAGGCCGTGTGGCAGTATGTGAACCAGTTTGCAGAGTTCAACCGCTACACCAACAGCCCGGTGGCCAACTACCACGGCCAGATTTACAATCTGCCCTTCAACATGAACACCTTCAACAAGATGTGGGGTGTTGTGACTCCTGCCGAAGCCAAGGCCAAGATCGAAGAGCAGAAGGCCGCTGCGGGCATTACCGACCCGCAGAACCTGGAAGAGCAGGCCATCAGCCTTGTGGGCACCGATATCTACGAAAAGCTCATCAAGGGCTACACCGGCAAGCAGTGGGGACGCCCCTGCACCGAGCTGCCCGCTTTTATCATCAAGCGCCTGCCGGTGCGCTTTACCTACGACGACAACTACTTCAACGCCCTGTATCAGGGCATCCCCAATGGCGGCTACACCGCCATGGTGGAAAAGATGCTGGCTGATACCGAGGTGCGCCTGAACGTGGATTATCTGGCCGACAAGGCTGCGCTGGACGCACTGGCTGAGAAGGTAGTCTACACCGGCCCGGTGGACGCCTACTTCGGCTACCGTCTGGGCGCGCTGCAGTACCGCAGCGTCCGCTTTGAGACTGAGGTGCTGGATACCGACAACTATCAGGGCAACGCGGTGGTGAACTATACCGATGCCGAGACCCCGTACACCCGCATCATCGAGCATAAGCACTTTGAGTTTGGCACCCAGCCCAAAACGGTCATCAGCCGGGAATACAGCGCCGAGTGGAAGCCGGGCGATGAGCCGTATTATCCCGTCAACGACGAGAAGAACGGTGCCCTGTACGCCCGCTACAAGCAGTTGGCCGATGTCGAGCCGAACGTCATTTTCGGCGGCCGGTTGGGCGAGTACAAGTATTATGATATGGATAAGGTGATCGAGGCAGCATTGGATGCGGCGGGGAAAGAGTTGGCGTGAACTGCTGATCGCCGCACGAGGGGAGTTTCTCCGGCAAGTGTCCGCTGGGGTGGGACCCTGTTGCCGCGCAGCGGCAATAGGGCGGGCGATGGAATGGCCCGTTTCACTTGCGGGAGAAAGCTCCCGGAGATGCGGCAGCCCCCGACCGTTGACGGAAACGCGCAATTGCTGTATACTAGCCATAGAAATCCACCGGTTCCCCGGTGAGAAGTGAGGGATAACACCATGAAAGTGATTCTGAAGCAGGACGTAAAGGGCATTGGCAAGAAGGATGAGATCCATGAGGTCTCCGACGGCTACGCCCGCAACTTTCTGTTCCCGCGCAAGCTGGCCGCTGTGGCCGACGCCAGCGCGGTGAATATTGCCCGCGGCAAGGAAGAGGCTGCGGACTTCCATGAGGCAGAGAACGTGGCCGCTGCTCAGGCAGTGGCCGCCAAGATCAACGGCAAGACCGTGACGATCAAGGCCAAGGGCGGCGCTTCCGGCCGCCTGCACGGCAAGGTCACCGGCAAAGAAGTGGCGGCAGCCCTCTCCGAACTGGCCGGCACCGCCATTGATAAAAAGAAGATCGAGCTGGAGACCAAGGACATCAAGGACGCGGGCGTTTTCAACGCCAAAGTCCGCCTGCATGTCGGTGTGGTGGCTTCGTTCAAAATTCAAGTGGAAGTGGAGCAGGCCTGATCTGAAAAAGCCTGTCTGCGCCCCCTCACGGCAGGGGGCGCTTTTTGTAGTATGAGACCCAGAGGAAACGATCATGCCGAACGAACGACATTACTCCAATGAACTGAATCTGGAAAGCGTGGGCATCAATCTGCCCTACAACATGCAGGCCGAGCAGAGCGTGCTGGGCGCGGTGCTGCTCAAGCCGGAGACACTGACCGACCTGGTTGAGATCATCCGGCCGGAGATGTTCTACACCCGGCAGAATGCCCAGATTTACTCCGAGATGCTCCGGCTCTTTCCCAGCGACCAGACCATTGATTTCGTC
>ERZ838399.2783-NODE-2783-length-12332-cov-4.498575_pt1 | contig 12332 bp, 9 predicted proteins | sample MGYA00519683_ERZ838399 | MGnify/ENA primary metagenome ERZ838399 (study PRJEB31850, sample SAMEA3708833) | human gut metagenome | biome: human gut; feature: human-associated habitat; material: faeces | place: China | collected 2014 ...
ATGATAACGAGAACAGCTACACATCTCAGATGGTTCGTACAATCAAGTACTTCTCTGAGTTAGCATAATCTATCTTAGTTTATGTGAAAGGGTCCGGCCTGTAGGGCCGGACTTTTTTTCATTATGACAAATAAGAAGAAAAGGAAAGGATTCCGCTGTTTTATGCAGCTGCGGAGTATGAAACAACCGGCTGGAAAGTCATTTCCTTTTCTTCGGGTTTAAAATTGCCAAAAAGGCAGAACGGAGAATAAAAACATGGCATTAAATAAGAAAACAGTTGATGATATCAACGCAAAGGGCAAGAGAGTCCTTGTAAGATGTGACTTCAATGTACCACTGAAAGCTGGCGAGATCACAGATGATACCCGTATCAAAGCTGCTCTTCCTACAATTAAGAAGTTATTAAACGATGGTGGAAAGGTAATCCTTTGCTCCCATCTTGGAAAAGTAAAGAACGGACCAAACGAAGGAGAGTCCCTTGCACCGGTTGCCAAGAGACTTGAGGAGCTTCTCGGACAGAAAGTAAACTTCGTATCTGATTACAACGTAACAGGCGAGGCAGCTACAAAGGCTGTTGAGGAAATGAAAGAGGGAGAAGTTGTATTACTTCAGAATACCCGTTTTCGTGGCGCTGAGGAGACAAAGAACGGTGAGCAGTTCTCTAAGGAACTTGCCGATCTTGCAGACATCTATGTATGTGATGCATTCGGTTCGTCCCACAGAGCACACGCTTCTGTAGCCGGTGTTACAAAGTTCATCACTGCAAAGGGTGGACAGAATGTTGTTGGTTACCTGATGGAGAAGGAGATCGCCTTCTTAGGAAATGCTGTTGAGAATCCGGTACGTCCATTCGTAGCAATCCTCGGTGGTGCTAAGGTAGCAGACAAACTCAACGTTATCAACAACCTGCTTGAGAAGTGTGATACCCTTATCATCGGTGGTGGTATGGCTTACACATTCATCAAGGCTCAGGGATATGAGATCGGACTTTCTCTCTGCGATGATGAGAAGCTTGATTATTGTAAGGAAATGATGGCTAAGGCTGAGAAGATGGGCAAGAAGATCCTTCTTCCTGTAGATGCTGTTACCATCAAGGATTTCCCGGATCCAATCGACGGACCTGTAGAGACAGAAGTATGTGATATCACAGCTATGCCGGCAGACCGTGAGGGATGCGATATCGGACCTAAGTCCGCAGAGATGTTTGCAGATGCTGTTAAGACAGCTAAGACTGTTGTATGGAACGGACCGATGGGTGTATTCGAGAACCCGACACTTGCAGCTGGTACACTTGCAGTAGCTAAGGCTCTTGCAGAGACCGATGCAACAACAATCATCGGTGGTGGAGATTCCGCTGCAGCTGTTAACCAGATGGGTTATGCTGATAAGATGAGCCATATTTCTACCGGTGGTGGAGCTTCCCTTGAATTCTTAGAGGGTAAGGAACTGCCAGGCGTAGTAGCAGCAGACGATAAATAAAAGACAGTTAAATTATTTACAGATTAGGAGAAATAAAAATCATGGCAAGAAAGAAAATCGTAGCCGGCAACTGGAAAATGAACATGACTCCAAGCCAGGCTGTAAAGTTAGTAGAAGAGTTAAAGCCATTAGTAGTATCTGACAGCGTAGATGTTGTTTACTGTGTACCTGCAATCGATATCGTACCGGTTGTAGAGGCTGTGAAAGGAACCAACGTACAGGTTGGTGCCGAGAACATGTACTTCGAAGAGAAGGGTGCATACACAGGTGAGATCTCCGCAGAGATGCTGGTAGACGCTGGTGTTAAGTACGTTGTAATCGGACATTCCGAGAGACGTGACTACTTCAAAGAGGATGATGTTCTCTTAAATAAGAAGGTTAAGAAGGCAATCGAGGCAGGACTTACTCCAATCCTTTGCTGTGGAGAGACTTTAGAGCAGAGAGAGATGGGTGTAACACTTGACTGGATCAGACTTCAGATCAAATCTGATCTTGCAGGCGTTGCAGCAGCAGACGTTGCAAACATGGTAATCGCTTATGAGCCAATCTGGGCAATCGGAACAGGCAAGACTGCTACATCCGATCAGGCACAGGAAGTCTGTGGCGCAATCCGTGCATGTGTAGCTGAAATCTATGATCAGGCTACTGCTGATTCTGTTCGTATCCAGTACGGCGGATCTGTAAATGCAGGAAATGCAGCAGAGCTGTTCGCAAAGCCGGACATCGATGGTGGTCTGGTTGGCGGAGCATCCCTGAAAGCTGATTTCGGCAAGATTGTAAACTACTAGAATCTGATATTGTATGGTTATAGGGCTATTCATCTGAATTTCAGGTGAATAGCCTTTGAAATTTTACACATGAAGAAAAAATGTCTGGAATGTGTCGTTCTCTTGTTGTTTATTTTTGCTTTGACACATGGCATCATCCAAAATACACAGCCGCTGAAAGAGACTAAGGAAGTACAAACTGAATATGAGGAAAAAACCTCCCAGGTCACGGAGAAATCACAGGAAACCGAGCCGGAAGTACAGGATCTGGAAAACCAGATTTTAAGGACTGCCTCCGGAAAGTTTTTTCAGAAATATCCGGTGGATGAAGCCTTTATGGGATGGATTGAAACGAAGTATGGGAGCGGTGTGCTGCAGAGTCTGTATACACAGCTGGAAAACGGAAATCAGGACCCGGATCTGTGGTATCGGTTTACCGGAAACAGTATGCATGTTCTGTGGCTTATGTATTGCAGGCAGCAACAGTATATGTCGTATTCGTATGAGGATGTGATCTGGAAAGAAGCATCCGATCCGGCATGCATCCGTCTGGATTTTGTCGGGGATATCTGTCTGGATGAGAATTGGTGTACGGGGAAGACGGCAAAGAATCACATGGCGGATTATTTTTCCGATGAAGTAAAAAAGGAACTGATTTCGGCAGATTTTACGATGGCAAACAATGAGTTTGCTTATACAACACGGGGACAGCGGCAGGTTGGCAAAGCATACTGTTTTCGGGCAGATCCCAAAGATGCCGGATTCCTGCGCACACTGGGAATAGATATGGTCTCTGTGGCAAATAATCATGTGTTTGATTATGGTGAGCAGGGATTTTTAGATACGCTGGATGCATTGCATGCTGCGGGAATTCCGTACAGTGGTGGTGGCAGAAATCTGACAGAGGCAAGCGCTGTGCGTTATGTGGTCACAGGTGGACGAAAGATTGCGATTGTATCTGCAACGGAAATCGAAAGGTTTTATCATTTTACACAGAAAGCCCAGAAGGAGAAACCGGGAGTATTAAAGACCCAGCAGGAAGAGGTATGGAAGAAAGAACTGAAGCGTGCGAAGAAGAACAGTGATTATGTGATCGCGTATGTTCACTGGGGAACAGAAGGAAAGATCCATTATGGGCAGGATCAGACAGAGATTGCAGACCTTTGTGTAAAAGCTGGTGCAGACGCCGTGATTGGTGGACATCCGCACCGTCTGCAGGGCGTTGAGTTTATAAAAAATGTGCCGGTGGCATACAGCGTGGGAAATTTCTGGTTTTCTACCGGAAAACTTTACACAACGATTGCACAGATTCAGATTGATGGTTCCGGCAGTCTGAAATTGCGGATGATTCCGTGCATACAGGATTCGCTTACGACTTCGATTCTGACAGAAAAAAAACAGATCAAAGCATTTTATCATTATCTGGCAGATATCTCCAATCATGTGGGAATTGATGAGGACGGATTCTTTTATCCGTATAAAAATGTCGAAAAACCGGGAGTTTCTCCTTATGCCTATACGTCCGGAAGGCGTTATGGACAGTATTTTGATGATGTGGATCTGGATTTAAAATCGATAGATATCGTGGGAAATTTGCAGTGAACACTTGCAATCCCGTTCAAATTATGTAATATAATAAGTGTTTGTGTAACAATAATGAAGTACAATAGTATAGGATTGTTACAATGGAAAGAGAGGATGAATTATGAGCAAAAAACCTGTTGTTTTAATGGTTCTTGACGGTTATGGTCTGAATGACCGTACAGAGGGAAATGCCATTGCGCTGGCAAATACCCCGGTGATGGATAAATTAATGAAGGAATGTCCTTTTGTAAAAGGACAGGCTTCCGGCCTGGCAGTAGGACTTCCGGACGGACAGATGGGTAACTCTGAGGTTGGACATATGAATATCGGTGCCGGCCGCATTATTTACCAGGATCTGACCAGAATTACCAAGGCAATCGAAGACGGTGACTTTTTCGAGAATAAGGCACTGCTTGCAGCCATGGATAATTGTAAGAAAAATGATTCGGACCTGCATCTGTGGGGACTTCTTTCCGATGGTGGTGTGCACAGTCATATTACACATCTTTACGGACTGCTTGAGATGGCAAAGAAGCAGGGACTGAGCAAGGTATATGTTCATGCATTCTTAGACGGACGTGATACACCTCCTGCATCCGGAAAAGAATTTATCGAAGAACTGGAAAAGAAGATGAAAGAGATCGGTGTTGGAAAGATCGCTTCTTTATCCGGACGTTATTATGCAATGGATCGTGATAATAACTGGGATCGTGTACAGAAAGCCTATGATTCCCTGACAAAGGGTGAGGGCGTACAGGCAGAAGATGCGGTTAAGGCAATGGAAGATTCCTATGCAAAGGATGTAACAGACGAGTTCGTACTTCCTACCGTAATTACAGAGAATGGAAAACCGGTCTCTGTTGTAAAAGAGAATGATTCCGTGATCTTCTTTAACTTCCGTCCGGACCGTGCCCGTGAAATGACACGTGCATTCTGTGATGACAAGTTTACCGGATTTGACCGTCCGTTCATTAAGACAACATTTGTCTGCTTTAAGGACTATGATGAGACGATCCCGAACAAGCGGATCGCATTTGAAAAAGAGCATATTGTAAATACATTCGGTGAGTACCTGGCAAAGTGCGGAAAGACACAGCTTCGTCTGGCCGAGACAGAGAAGTATGCACATGTTACATTCTTCTTTAATGGCGGAGTGGAAGAGCCAAACGTTGATGAGGCACGTCTGCTGGTAAATTCCCCGAAGGATGTTGCAACATATGATCTGAAGCCGGAAATGAGTGCTCCGGAGGTTGGTATGGATCTTGTTGAGGCTATTAAGTCAGACAAGTATGATGTGATCGTTATCAACTTTGCAAACCCGGATATGGTCGGACATACAGGTGTGATTCCGGCAGCCATCAAGGCAGTCGAGCGTGTGGACGGACTGGTAGGAGATGCAGTCCAGGCGGTGAAGGATATGGATGGTGTTCTGTTTATCTGTGCAGATCATGGAAATGCAGAGAAAATGATTGACTACGAAACAGGTGAGCCACATACTGCCCATACAACCAATCCGGTACCGTTTATTCTCGTAAATGCGGATCCGAAGTATACACTGCGTGAGGGCGGATGCCTGGCAGATATTGCCCCGACCCTGCTTCAGATTATGGGATTAGAGCAGCCGAAAGAGATGACCGGAAAGAGTTTGTTAATCGAAAAATAAAAGAATAAGGAGAGCGAAAATGAAGGAATTTAAACCATTCAAAGAAGGAAAAGTAAGAGAAGTCTATGATAACGGAGACAGCCTGATCATTGTAGCTACTGACCGTATTTCCGCATTTGACAACATTTTAAAGAACAGGATTACGGACAAGGGCGCAATTCTGACCCAGATGTCAAAGTTCTGGTTTGATTTTACAAAGGATGTTGTTCCGAATCATATGATTTCTGTAGATGTCAGGGATATGCCGGAATTTTTCCAACAGGAGCGTTTTGACGGAAACAGCATGATGTGCAAGAAGCTTGAGATGCTTCCAATCGAGTGTATCGTTCGTGGCTATATCACAGGAAGCGGCTGGGCAAGCTACAAAGAAAACGGCACGGTGTGCGGCATTAAGCTTCCAGAAGGACTGGTAGAGTCTGATAAGCTTCCGGAGCCGATTTATACACCGAGTACCAAGGCAGATCTGGGCGATCATGATGAGAATATTTCCTTCGAGCAGTCTGTAGATGTGTTGGAGAAAATTTATCCTGGAAAAGGACTTGATTACGCAACACAGATCAAGGATTGCACCATCGCTCTCTACAAGAAATGTGCAGAGTATGCACTTTCCAAAGGAATTATCATTGCAGATACCAAATTTGAGTTCGGTCTGGACGAGAACGGTAAAGTCGTTCTCGGTGATGAGATGCTTACACCGGACAGCTCCAGATTCTGGCCACTGGAAGGGTACAAGCCGGGACAGGGACAGCCTTCTTTCGACAAGCAGTATGTCAGAGACTGGCTCAAGGCAAATCCGGACAATGATTTCCTTCTTCCGGAAGAAGTTGTTACAAAGACCGTTGATAAGTACAAAGAAGCATATGAGCTTCTGACAGGTAAGCCTTTTACAAGATAGATATAGGAGATCACAATGATTCAGAATAACAGTTATGATGCGGATACACTTCATGAGGAGTGTGGCGTCTTCGGAATGTATGATTTTGACGGTGCAGATGTAGCATCGACAATATATTATGGACTGTTTGCCCTGCAGCACCGCGGCCAGGAGAGCTGCGGTATTGCAGTCAGCGATACCAGCGGTCCTAAGGGCAAGGTTCTTTCCTACAAGGGAATGGGACTTGTAAATGAAGTGTTCGCACCGGAAAATCTTGAGCAGATGAAGGGGGACATCGGAGTCGGACATGTACGTTACTCAACGGCCGGTTCTTCTACCCGCGAAAATGCCCAGCCACTCGTGTTAAATTATGTCAAAGGTACATTGGCACTTGCCCACAACGGCAATCTGATCAATGCACCACAGCTTCGCAAGGAGCTGGAATATACGGGAGCAATTTTCCAGACCACCATTGATTCTGAGGTGATTGCCTACTATATCGCAAGGGAGCGGTTGAATTCCCAGTCAGCAGAAGAAGCTGTGCGCCGTGCGTGCCAGCGTCTTAAGGGAGCTTACGCACTGGTTGTGGCAAGTCCGCGTAAATTGATCGGGGCGCGTGACCCATACGGCTTTAAGCCGCTTTGTATCGGAAAGCGTGACAATTCTTATATTATCACATCGGAAACCTGTGCACTTGACACCATTGGTGCAACATTTGTGCGTGATGTGCTGCCGGGAGAAGTTGTGACCATTTCTCCGGAAAAAGGTATTGAGTCCGATATGACCATGGCACTTCCGAAAGAAAAGGAAGCACGCTGTATTTTTGAGTACATCTATTTTGCAAGACCGGACAGTCATATTGACGGGGTGAGTGTATATGCAAGCCGGATCAAGGCCGGAAAGTTTCTGGCACAGGATTCGCCGGTAGAGGCAGATCTGGTGACAGGTGTGCCGGAGTCCGGAAATGCTGCAGCACTTGGCTATTCTCTGGCATCCGGGATTCCGTATGGTACAGCCTTTGTCAAGAACGGCTATGTGGGACGTACGTTTATCAAGCCAAAGCAGAGCAGCAGGGAATCCAGCGTACAGGTGAAGCTGAATGTGCTGCGTGAGGCAGTGGCAGGGAAACGTGTCATTATGATCGATGATTCGATTGTAAGAGGTACGACATCGGATCGTATTGTGCGCATGTTAAGGGATGCAGGAGCAACCGAGGTGCATGTACGCATCAGTTCTCCGCCATTTTTATGGCCTTGTTATTTCGGAACCGATATTCCGGCGCGTGAGCAGTTGATTGCCTACAACCGTACGATTGAAGAGATCCGCCAGATTATCGGAGCAGATTCCCTTGGTTATCTCGGAATCGACCGTCTGAAAGAAATGGCGGAAGGACTTCCGATCTGTACCGGCTGTTTTACGGGCAAATACCCGATGGAACCGCCGAAACAGGACATTCGCGGTGAGTATTATGACAAAGAGATTGATCTTGAGCGCAAGATGAGCCGATAAGTTGTTACCAATGTAATCAAATAAAAGGAGAAGAACATGAGCACAGACAGATATACAAGCCCTCTTTCCGAGCGTTATGCCAGCAAGGAAATGCAGTACATTTTTTCCCAGGATATGAAGTTTTCCACATGGAGAAAACTCTGGATCGCACTGGCTGAGACAGAGATGGAACTTGGACTTTCCGAGAATGGAAAGCCGGTCATCACACAGGATATGATTGATGAGATGAAAGAACATGTCAATGATATTAATTATGATGTAGCAGTCGCACGTGAAAAACTGGTGCGTCATGATGTCATGAGTCATGTGTATGCTTATGGACAGCAGTGCCCGAAGGCAGCCGGTATCATTCATCTGGGGGCTACTTCCTGTTATGTCGGAGATAATACAGACATCATCATTATGAATGAGGCATTAAAGCTCGTACATAAAAAACTGGTCAGCGTGATTGCGGAGCTGTCCAATTTTGCAGAAAAATATAAGGATCAGCCGACCCTTGCATTTACGCATTTCCAGCCGGCACAGCCGACAACAGTCGGAAAGCGTGCAACACTCTGGACACAGGAGTTTCTGATGGATCTGGAGGATCTGGAGTATGTACAGAGTACGTTAAAACTGCTCGGATCGAAAGGAACGACCGGTACACAGGCAAGTTTCCTGGAACTTTTTGACGGGGATCAGGAGACGATCGATAAGATTGATCCGATGATCGCAGAGAAAATGGGATTTAAGTCCTGCTATCCGGTTTCCGGACAGACCTATTCCCGTAAAGTGGATACCCGTGTTTTAAATGTTTTAGCAGGGATTGCTGCCAGTGCGCATAAGATGTCTAACGATATCCGTCTTCTGCAGCATTTAAAAGAAGTAGAGGAGCCATTTGAAAAGAACCAGATCGGATCTTCTGCGATGGCATACAAGCGTAATCCGATGCGGAGTGAGCGTATTGCATCTCTTTCCCGCTATGTGATGGTAGATGCATTAAATCCGGCCATTACTTCTGCAACACAGTGGTTTGAACGTACACTTGATGATTCTGCCAACAAGCGTCTGTCGGTTCCGGAAGGATTCCTTGCAATCGATGGTATCCTGGATCTGTGCTTAAATGTTGTAGATGGCCTGGTGGTATATCCGAAGGTAATTTACAAGCACTTTATGGCAGAGATTCCATTCATGGCAACCGAAAATATCATGATGGATGCCGTAAAAGAGGGTGGAAACCGTCAGGAACTGCACGAGAAAATCCGTCAGCTGTCCATGCAGGCAGGAAAGACCGTCAAGGAAGAGGGTAAGGATAACAATCTGGTAGATCTGATTGCAGCAGATCCGGCTTTTGGTCTGACAAAAGAACAGATCGAGGCAAACTTAAAACCAGAGCTGTATGTGGGTCGTGCACCGCGTCAGGTGGAAGTATTCCTGCGTGATGTGGTTCGTCCAGTGCTGGATGCACACAAAGAGGAACTCGGCGTTACTGCAGAAATTAACGTATAAATGAACCTATAAACAGACCGGTCGGTTATGCTAAGAGACCTCCCATAACATGGGAGGTCTTTCTTTTTCTTTGGATTTGAATAAATTTCTTTCTTTTTCACACAATAATGAAAAAAGGAGGACAATAGGAATGGGTCTGATGATCAAAATTATTGAAATTCATGGAAGGGAAATTCTGGATTCAAGAGGAAATCCTACGGTTGAGGTGGAAGTGACCGCGCAGACAGAGACAACGGGAAAGAAGACTACGGGCAGGGAATCTGTGCCATCCGGAGCCAGTACCGGAAGATTTGAGGCGATTGAGCTGCGGGATGGACAGGAACGTTATTTTGGGCTTGGAGTACAGCGCGTTGTGGATCACATCAACACAAAGATCCGCAGGGAGCTGTTGGGAATGAATGTGCTGGAACAGGTACAGATTGACCGCAAACTTGTGGAACTGGATGGGACAGACAACAAAGGAAATCTGGGGGCCAATGCTTTACTTGGTGTTTCTTTAGCCTGTGCGCGCTGCGCAGCGGCAGCACTGGATATGCCGCTGTACCGTTATCTGGGAGGACCGAATGCAAAAAAATGGCCGATGCCGATGATGAATGTCATAAATGGCGGAGCTCACGCTAAGAATTACCTGGATTTTCAGGAATTTATGATTGTACCGGTCGGAGCCGAGTCGTTTCCGGATGCACTCCGGATGGGTGCGGAAATTTATCATTTTCTGAAAAAAATTTTGCAGAAAGAAGGCAAACTGACGGCAGTGGGGGATGAAGGCGGATTTGCACCGGATTTTTCCAGTGCGGGAGAAGTGTTTGCATGTCTGCAGCGTGCCGTGGAGGAAGCCGGATATAAGGTGGGCAGCGATGTTGCATTTGCCATGGATGCGGCAGCATCCGAGCTGTACAGTGAGGAAGACGGAATGTATCATTTTCCGGGAGAAGCGCAGACACATGCAGAGGTGGATGTCAATCTGCGGCGTCCGGACACGCAGGGCGGTGCTTATACATCTGACGCACATGTGAAAACGCAGGAGATCACCGAAAAAAAAGAAGTCCTGCGCAGTGCACAGGAAATGATTTCGCTGTATGAAGAACTTACCACGGAATATCCGCTGATTTCCATTGAGGACGGTCTGGATGAAGACGACTGGGAAGGCTGGCAGGAATTGACAAAGCGCATGAAAGAACAGGTGATGCTGGTAGGGGATGATCTGTTTGTCACGAATGTGAAACGAATCCGGTGCGGAATGGATCTTAAGGTGGCAAATGCGGTGCTGATTAAGGTCAATCAGATCGGAACGCTTACGGAAGCCATGGATGCGATTGAACTGGCACAGAAGAACGGCTATAAGGCAATTATTTCACATCGTTCCGGAGAAACGGAAGATTCTTTTATTGCAGATCTCGCGGTGGCGGTAAATGCCGGCTGGATCAAGACAGGCGCTCCGTGCAGAGGAGAGCGCACTGCCAAGTATAACCAGCTTCTGCGGATCAGTGAAACATTATAAGAGATTCAGACGTTTGGACATGATCTCCGGATTGACCGCTTCCGAGATGGCGGTGTGTTTGTCGATCCGTCCGTCTTTATAAAGCTGTAAGATGCTGCTGTCCATAGCAATCATATTTTCTGCGGCAGAAGTGTAGATAATACCGTTGATCTGGCGCAATGCAGCACGAAGTGCCGTCAGATAGCTTGCGGTATCGGTATTGATCTCCCGCTGGGAAACAATGCTTTCCATTTCGCCGGTCCGGGAACCGATTACAATCCAGCTGGCGTACATCTGGGAAAAGATGCCGGACAGCAGCAGTGCTTTGTCGAATGATTCCCCGTGGCGGATATTCTCGTGACATTTGTCGATAAGTGCCTGCATATGCGGATTATTGACAAGTTCGCGTGCCAGGGTAAGACCGATATTACTGTCGAGTCCGCTGGAGAGAACCAGATACAGGCAGTTTGGAACGCGTCCTGAGGCAACCGTCATGGCAAGTTTCTGTCCGAGGAACAATACGCGCCCGAGATCGGTGTGATATAAAATCATACAGATGATAAGCAATACCAGAAAGGCAATGATAAATCCAAGCATATAATGATTGAGAATGGTACTGATGTGCAGAAACGTCCGTGCGGTATGTGTAATGATATAATTATATACACTGCTGATGATGTCCAGATCGCTGGAAGCACCGTCTGCAAGTTCTTCGGCCTTGGCCACAGGGAGGAAATCGGCGGTGAAGTTCACGTACTGGTTCGGATACAGATAAGGCTTCAGCGGATCTGTAAGTGTGACAGAAAATGTCTCGGAGAGCAGCGTTGTGTAACGGTCATCGGAAACATTTTCGTAGACACCGACCTGATAGGTTCCATCTCCGGAAGTAAGGGGAAAGGTACTATAATCTTTGTAAAGACTGTATGTATATGTGATGCCGTCTGTCCCGGTCAGCTGCAGTTTGGGTTTGGCATTGAAACCGGTGTATTTTGCCATAATATATCCTTCTTGCGTGTGGGAGATATCAATAGCTGCAGTATCTGCTGTAAAAGTTTTGAGACCGTCTGCCTGCGGGGTAAGCACCTGTGGGGGGGGATCCGTATGGGAGGCAGCTTCTGTGGCCGGGGTCTGGTTGTGCGTGGCAGAGGGCTGATCCTTGTTTTGGGAACATCCGCCAGTGAACAGACAGACACACAGTAATATAAGCTGACTTGAAAAAGTAAATTCCAGTGCAAGAGTAAATTCCATCGGCTTTTAAATTTTGCTGATTTTGCAGGAGTTTTTTTAACAAAATCTCTTGCTTTCTGTTATAATTAAGCTAGCTTATCGAAATTTTGTTGTTTTTATGGCATGAAAAACAGGCTACTGGAATTCGGTGTGTCAGACTAAATTCCACCAGCCACATTTAAAAAATGTGAAATGTTTACTTCCAGTCTGACAGCAGATTTCGATCAGTTAATTAGTTACTTCTTAAAGCGTATCAGCTTA